>ENA-OPZZ01002223-OPZZ01002223.1-human-gut-metagenome-genome-assembly--contig:-NODE-2223-length-10077-cov-2.773568_pt1 | contig 10077 bp, 11 predicted proteins | sample MGYA00242487_ERZ504511 | MGnify/ENA primary metagenome ERZ504511 (study PRJEB26092, sample SAMD00036241) | human gut metagenome | host: Homo sapiens | study: EMG produced TPA metagenomics assembly of... | reverse complement strand
AATCAAGTCAGCTGCTGAATAGACCTTAACTTTGCTACATATTCAATTTTAAATGACCACCATCTGATGGTCTTTTTGTGATGTCCTTAATGGAATGGATATCCTCTACTATTCTTTTTCAACCTTCTTCTCCAGATGGATTCTTCATAGTGTCAGAATAAATCATCAAATAATTCTCTAGATTCCAAGCAAGATAAATATGCCAAGTAACAATAATGCCCTGAGTACAGTAAATATAATTTCGTTTCCGCGTAGAGTTATCTTTCTGAAGTGGTCATTTACAGCACAATGTACATTACTTTTCGGGCAGACATCCATACATTTCTGACATTGAAAACAATCAGCGCTGATTTCCCAGGAGCCATTATCCGGGAGCTGTATATCTGAAGGACATTTCCGTGTACATCCACTGCATTTTGGAATGCAAGAACTGCGGTCTCTTCTAAGTGAAAAAATCGGCAGTACCGGAAGCAGGGAAAAGATTGCTCCCATTGGGCATAAAAATCTGCAAAAAAAGCGTTCTTGTACACACATGCCAACTAAGATCAGTAATAAAATAATCAGTCCCGGTATATAGTTTGCGAGTTTCAGATTACCTGCATGGATCATGGAAAATACATCCCACGGGCTTGTTCCCTGTGCTTTGGAATAAATTCCGGCATAGCACATCAACACAATCATGAGTAATATCAAATATTTGCATACAGATAAGCGAGTACTTATCATCTGGCTGAGAGCAACCGGTTTTTTCTTAAGTTTTTTGCAGCACCAGACATACCCTGCGTGTACTGCATCTCCCAATGTGCCAAATGCACAGGCAAAGCCACAGAAGAATCTTCCGAAAATAATCGTATAACCACAGAGGACGATCAGAACTGTAACAAAGGATGATACTGAAACCATTTCCCCCGCACCAATCTGGGTAAAAATATACTTAATTCCTGCAAAGGCCGCAGTATATGCAGAAGGAAACAATAAAAAGAAGAAAAGTTGTATTCCTGTCCGTAACCATATATGTATTTTTTTTACTTGTTTTATTGTAAATCTATCTGTCAGATATTTTTCTAATATATTCACATTAATTTCCTGCCTTTTGTAATGCATCTGCGACTGCATCCTTGATTCCTGTTGAGCTGAATGTTGCACCACTCATTACGTCAACTTCCGGTGTCTGGGCATCCAGAATTTTTGAGATGACACCTTTTGCAGTTTCCAAATAGGTTCCGTCTTCATTTTCAGCACTGATAATTTCTATATTTTTCAACTGACCATCTTCAATAGTTACTTTTACATCGATTGATCCACCAAATCCGGCTCCTTCTCCTTCATAAGTACCATCTGTATAAGAATTCTGTGACTGTCCAGTATTCGCTGTGTCTTCATCCAGTGATGCCTGAAGCTTTGCGATCTGTTCATCCTTTGCACGGACATTTAACACTTCATTGTAGCCGAATAGCATCAGTACAATCACTACAAGTGAACTAGCTCGTATAACAAAATTTTTCATTATTTTTTTGCCCCTTCCAACGCATTTTTGCAAGCTTCCATAATTGCATTCGAAGAACAGGTCGCGCGAGATACTACGTCAATGTTGTCCGCAACACCAGAATTCAAAATCTGGTCTACTACACCGGTCGTTCCGCTTTTACCATAAGCAGCTTTCTGAATATAAGACTGATTATCACTGGCACCATCACCTTGAATATCTGTGATTGCGACAATTTTATCGTTTCGTACAGTAATCTTTAGTGTAAGATTATATGGTTCAAAATCCGCATCATCATCCGGCACACAAAGAGATCGTCCTTCGTAAATACCATTGTTATAAACAATGCCTTCGTCTTCTTTCCCATCTTTCTTCTCCAGAAGACGTATAGCCTGTTTCAGATTTTGAAATGCCTGATCAACTGTTGTCTGATCCGGCTCAGATGCCAGCACTGCTTTAGCATCCTGGATACGAACCGTAAGGACAGCCCATGTACTTTCTGTATATTGCTCTTCCTGAAGTGCTTCTGCTTCCTCCAGTGCTTTTTCTAATGCAGTAGTATCCGGTTTTGTATCTGCGGTTTCACCGTTTGTGACTTTTTCTGCCTCTTTCAGGGCATTTTTCACGGCACCGATCAAGCCGTTGGAACTGTAAGTTGCACCAGATACAATGTCTACATCTGTGCTCTGCTGCTTCATAATATTTTTAACAACTGTCATTGCACGGTTAAAGAAATCTGCATCATCATTTTTCTCCGTTACAAGAATCGCCTTTATAGTGTGATTCTGTATTACAACTGCAACCTTCACATCGCCATTGTAGCCTTCGGCAGATCCATAATAAATCCCTTCGTTATACGGAATCGTACCTGTGATTCCTTCGGTATTGTTATCCGTCGTGCTGTCGGTATCTAAGTTTGATGATGTATCTGCCAGGTCGATTGCAGCCTGCTTTAGCGCATCTCTCACTGCTTGAATCAATCCGGATGAGCTGTAGGTCGCTCCAGATACTGTGTCAACATTGGTTGTCTGCCCGGCTATGATCTTATCCAGAAGCACGGCAGCTTTTTTTATGTACTCACTGCCGTCTTTTGTTTCTACGATTTCAATTGCATTAATCTTTCCACCGGAAATGGTCACTTTTACTTTCAGTGTTCCACCAAATCCGGTTCCAGTTCCGTAATAAGCTCCGTCCTTATATGCGGCCGCATCCGTTACTGCTTCTACTGTTTTCGAACTTCCTTCTGCTGCCTGATTGCCGGATTGAGATTGCCCGGTTTCACCGCTGTCTTCTTCTCCGGTCAGCGCATTTTTTACAGCACTTATAATTCCATTCGAGCTATATGTGGCGCCCGAAACAACATCCACATCCAGAGATTGCTTTTCAATAATCCGGTCAATCACAGCTTTCGCCCGGTTAAAAAATGCTGCATCATCAGAGAAACTCAATATGTCAATGGACACGATTTCTTTATTCTGAATCTGAACTGCGACTGTAATCTCTCCTGCGTAACCGGTTCCGGTTCCTTTGTATACGCCGTCCGGTAGATTAAAAGAGCCTTTTACTGTCTCAGCTTCATCATTTGTCTGACCAGACTGTTCTTCATTTACTGTTTCCTTCGCCTGAACTTCATAAGTCGGAGGTGAGTAGTTTCCAAGTGTAGTTCCAACACAGGCAGCTACCAGTACAATAGAAGCAGCCGGAGCATATTCTTTTATTTTCTTCATGATTTTTTCTTTTTCCATAATCATTCCCTTTACTTTTCAGATAATTTTTTGACAATATTCGTAGTCAGATCAGAACTGAATACATCTGCAATTCCCTCTGACACGTATAACTCGTTGTCATCTGTCATAAGAATCATATCGAATTTATCGCTGTGTTCTTTCCAGAAATCACAGGCTTTGTCTTTTCCCATTATGAATAATGATGTTGATAATCCATCTGCAAGGGTTCCGTCATCACTTACAATCGTCACAGACTTCAATCCATTTTCAGCCGGATAACCCGTTGTAGGATCAATAATGTGATGATAAATCTTTCCATTTTCTTCAAAATACCTCTCGTATCCGCCAGAAGTGATAACAGCCTTATCTTCCGCCTCAAGAACCCCCAGATAGTCATTGGTATCATCCGGGCTCTGTACTGCAACACGCCAGAATGAGCCGTCAGGCTTCGCTCCCAGCAACTGCACATTTCCTCCAAGGCTTACCATGCCGCTTGTAACGCCACATTTTTTGTAGATACCCATAATTCTTGAGGATGTATATCCTTTTGCAATCCCACCAAAATCAATCTTCACACCGGCTGGCAAAGCGACTTTCTTTGAAGCTTTGTCATATTGAATTTTAGAAGCATTCACATTTTCAAGAAGCCCTTTTAACTCTTCCTCAGACGGGATTCTGTAATTCTGCGTTGTAAATCCCCATGCATCCATAACTGGATAAATTGTAATGTCAAACACGCCGTCAGTATCTGTATACAATTTTTCTGATTCATCTAACAGTATTTCTGTATCTTCTGAAATCGTTCCTGTACCGTTCTGATTCAGTGCATAGATTTCACTATTTCCATCACCTGTAGACAACAAATTATCTAGACGTTCAATCTCTGCTTCGGCTTTATCAAGCGCATTTTCGGCATTGTCACCATATGCAGTCAGTGTCATATAAGTATCCATCGCAAAGACATCTCTGCTTTGTGGTTCATCAGTACTTGAAGCCTGCGTCTCTGAAGAGGCGTTCTTGTCTGTGACAGATTGATCCACTATTGTATCAGAAGTTTTTGAATTGCATGAAGTTATCATAAAACAGACAATGGTAAATAAAATAATTTCTTTAATTCGTTTCATATAGTTCATATTCCATTCTTCTTTAATCATTTTCAAAAAAGTTAGTATTATCTAACCATTAGACAATATAGCATATACTTAAAAAGGACGTCAAGAAAATACGCGCTAATTGAAAACATTTCTCAATTAGCGCGTATTTTTCATTTACACTTATTAAAAATATTTATGGCTTGTGTAAGAATTTCTGATTTGTGCAGATAAACAGACTTCTTTATTAAAGTACATGAAGTCCTTTTAAGGAAATATCAAGAATCGGTGCAGAATGGGTCAGTGCTCCACTGGAAATATAATCCACACCAAGTCCGGTCAGTTTTTCAATATTTTCCTTTGTAACATTTCCGGAACATTCTGTCTCGGCATGTCCATCAATGATTAATAAAGCTTCTTTCATCTCGTCATAAGACATGTTGTCAAACATAATGATGTCTGCACCTGCTTCTACCGCTTCCTTTACCATGTCAAGATTTTCTACTTCCACCTCGATTTTCCGAACAAACGGTGCATAATCCTTTGCCATCTGTATTGCTTTTGTGACGCTTCCGGCTGCACCAATATGATTATCCTTCAAAAGGACGCCATCAGATAGATTATAGCGGTGATTATATCCGCCTCCGACGCGAACTGCATATTTTTCGAAAATACGCATATTCGGAGTTGTTTTTCTTGTATCCAAAAGTTTCGTTTTAGTTCCGACAAGCAATTTTGCAACAGTATTCGTGTATGTGGCAATTCCACTCATGCGTTGCAGATAATTTAAAGCTACCCTTTCTCCAGACAACAGAACTCGAATATCTCCGGTCACTACAGCAAGAAGCTCTCCCACTTTTACTTCATCACCGTCTTTTTATAAAATTGTACCTTTATTTTTTCGTCTAAAAGTTCAAAAACACGCTGGAACACATCCAGACCGGCTATGATTCCATCTTGTTTGCAGATCAGGTTAACTTCTCCTTGAACAGCTTCTTTCATGACTGAATTTGTGGTTACATCTTCGCTTGATATATCTTCTCTTAAGGCTTCTTTGATGAGATGGTCAGCCTGTAGTTTCATCGTAATTGTATTCATGACTCTCTGAAAATCTCCTTTTTTATAGCATTTTATTACTGTTTTATGCGGTTACCTTATTCATCTGTTTTTCAGACATGATTTTCCTGGCAGCTCTTTTAGCAAATACAAGACTCTCCAAAAGAGAATTGCTTGCAAGTCGGTTCTTTCCATGAACACCGTTGCAACTTGTCTCTCCTACTGCATATAAATTTGGCATAGATGTATGACTATCGGAGTCAACCCAGATTCCCCCCATAAAGTAATGCTGAGCCGGCACGACTGGAATCCACTCTTTTGTCGCATCATAACCTTCTTCCAGGCAATGCAGGTAGATATTCGGAAAATGACTTAGGATTATTTCCTTTGGAATCTTTTCTAATGACAGCCACACATGATCTGTCCCATCCTTCTTCATCTGTTCCTGAATGGCTTTTGTGACAACATCTCTTGGGAGCAGTTCATCTATAAATCGATTTCCGTTTTTATCATACAGAAGAGCGCCTTCACCACGCACAGATTCGGAAATCAAAAATCTGCGTCCCGGTTTTTAGAATAAAGTGTTGTTGGATGGACCTGTACATAATCTAAATGTTCCAGTCTGATGCCATGCATTTTTTGCAATATCAATGGCATCTCCAGTTAAATGCGGAAAGTTTGTAGAATGCTTATAACGACCTCCGATACCGCCGCTTGCAAAAATAGTCTGATCAGCGTGGATATAAATCTTTTTATGATCAGATGTTTCAGCCTCAATCCCGGCACATGCCCCTTTGGAAATGAGGATGTCAGTCATCGTCGTATATTCCATAATCTGGATATTTTTACGTGTCTTTATCTGTGCAAGAAGCTTACTTGTGATTTCTTTACCAGTAATATCTTCATGAAACAGAATTCGAGGTCTGGAATGGGCGCCTTCTCTTGTGTACAGAAGTTTACCATCTTCCTTTGCAAAATCCACACCATACCCGATCAGATCATGAATTACATCCTGTGAACCGCAGATCATAATATCTACAGACTCTTTCCTGTTTTCATAATGACCAGCCCGCATTGTGTCTTCGAAATAACTGTCATAATCATCGTCATCATGTAACACACAGATTCCTCCTTGTGCGAGAAATGAATCGCTGCTTTCAAGATCTGATTTTGTAATCATAATAATGGATAAATCTTCGGACAAATTCAGGGCTGAAAAGCAGCCGCCTACGCCTGTGCCGACAATGACCACATCGGCTTGCAAATTATTTTCCTTACTTTTACTTACATTTTTCATATTATCTGTTTGATTCATATTCAAATGCCTACTTTCCAAGCTCTAACATACGTTCCAGAGGTTTTTTTGAATTTTCACGAAGACTGTCACTGACATGAACTTCGTTCTTGCCGGTCTTCAATACATGAAGCACTTTTTCCAAAGTATTCTTTTTCATGTTCGGACATACTGGAACAGTCTTCGGATAGTAAAAATGTTTATCCGGATTATTCTGAACGAGTTTATAGTGTACACCCTCTTCTGTACAGATGATAAATTCATTACATGGACTTTCCGTTGCATATTTAATAATTCCTGAAGTACTTCCTATATAATCGGATAATTTTAATACTTCTGTATTACATTCCGGGTGAGATAACACCAGTGCATCCGGGTGTTCTTCTTTTGCTTCGCGGACTTCATCAGCTTCCATACGCTCATGTGTCGGACAGAATCCTTCATTATAGATAAAATGTTTCTCCGGAACTTGATCTGCTACAAAATGAGCCAGATTCCGGTCCGGAATAAAGTAGATATTCTTATTCGGTAACGCTTTTACTATCTTGACAGCATTTGCTGACGTCACACATACATCGGAATATTCTTTTAAAGCTGCTGTAGAATTAATATAGCAGACCACTGCCACATCTTCATACTCTTCGCGGACTTTTTTAATAGATTCTACATCTGCCATATGTGCCATCGGGCAGTCAGCAGCCGGATCCGGCATCAGAACAGTTTTGTCCGGATTTAAGATCTTTGCGCTCTCGCCCATAAAAGAAACGCCGCAAAATACAATCGTACTCTCAGAAAGCTCTGTTGCAACACGGCTTAGATAGAAAGAATCTCCTATGTAATCTGCAATATCCTGAACTTCAGGTCTGACATAATAATGAGCCAGGATCACTGCATCTTTTTCTTGTTTTAGTTTTTGTATTTCTTCTACAATTGTCATATGTTTTTCCTCCCATATGATCTGAAATTTCATTGCAGACAATTATAACACATGTTTTTACATGTGACAAGACAGTAAGTAATTATTGACAAACAAGAAATAAAGACTATACTAAAGCTGAACATAATATGCTATATATGTATAATTAAAATATCAAACATACATAATTTATATGGCTGAAGAAAATATTTATACTAAACTGACGATATGGTCAGTTCAATGAAGAAAGAAGTGATTTATATGCAAGTGATCCACAAAAATCACATGGAAATTTTATGGCATGATTATGCAGAAGCAATTGATGATATCCCGATTACAAGTGCTGGAATTATTGAAAAATCTTCTGTGATCGGACGGACAGGTCTTATGCTTCTGTCATGTGGAACCGGAGCATGGCGTGTCAGACAATCTATGAATACACTCGCAGAACAGTTAGGGTTGACTTGTACTGCAGACATCGGATTAATGTCCATTGAATACACCTGTTTCGATGGAGAGGAATGTTACTCGCAGTCCTTATGTCTTACAAATACAGGAGTAAACACATCAAAACTGAATCGTCTGGAACAGTTTATTAATAAATTTTCATCCGAAGGTGTATACATGACTGGTGAGGAATTACATTCTCATTTGGATCAGATTGAAAAAATACATGGTCTCTACTCTCCGACCGCACTTGGTTTTGCAGCCGCACTTGCCTGTGGCGCATTTACCTTTTTACTTGGAGGCGGACCGGTAGAAATGTTTTGTGCATTTGCAGGTGCCGGTATCGGGAATTTTGTCCGATGCAAACTGGGGAAGCATCATTTTACACTATTTTTATGTATCTTCGTTTCCGTAACATCAGCCTGTCTGGTCTATGCAGGATTATTTGAAGTGATGAAACTGATACTTGGGGTGTCAGAACAACATGAAGCAGGATATATTTGTTCTATGTTATTTATCATTCCAGGATTTCCATTCATTACCAGCGGTATTGACCTTGCAAAATTGGATATGAGATCAGGTCTGGAACGATTAACTTATGCAATCATTATTATCACTGTTGCAACAATGACTGCCTGGATTATGGCACTTATCTTAAAATTGCAGCCGGTGGATTTTCTAACATTAAATTTGCAAGTCCCGGTACAAATTCTCTTCCGACTGGCAGCAAGCTTTTGTGGAGTTTTCGGATTCTCTGTTATGTTTAACAGTCCAAGAAAACTGGCAGCTACAGCCGGATGTATCGGAGCAGTTGCCAATACTCTTCGTCTGGAAATGGTGGACCTTGCAAATATGCCCCCAGCTGCTGCTGCATTTATCGGCGCGCTTGTCGCAGGAATTCTTGCTTCTATGATTAAAAATGTTGCGGGATTTCCAAGAATATCCGTAACGGTACCTTCTATAGTAATTATGGTACCTGGCCTTTATTTGTACCGTGCTATTTATAATCTGGGAATCATGTCTCTGCACACATCAGCAGAGTGGTTCGCTGCCGCATTTATGATCATACTTGCATTGCCGCTTGGATTGATTTTTGCAAGGATTTTGACAGATAAAACATTTCGTTATTGCACGTAAATTCAAAGATTCGACTCTCAATTATATAAGTTCACTTGTCACTTATATAATTGGGAGTCTTCTCAACTGAACTAAAAGAGGAACCGTTCATTTTCAAGTGAATAGTTCCTCTTTCTTATAGATTATATGACAAATTATTCTTTATATTGATAAACAATCTTCTTCGCTGTCTCAATATGTTTTTCCAGTCGTTCTGAAAAATGTGTAAATGGAAGAAAAATTCCAAGTTCATCAAAATGCTCGCCTTTTCTTCAAGACGTTCTTGTCCATAATAAACAATGGATTTTGGCAATTCTTCCTGCAATTGCATAACCAGATCCATAACGGCGACATAAGACTGAGCTTCAGTCTCTTTCATTTTGATAGTATCCGGCAGTTCATATACAAGCAAAACACCTAACTGCTCTCCCATTCGATAATCTTTTACTTCCATAGTCACTTCATCATAACAATGCCTTTTTCGATATCCTTCTGCCAGATACATTTTCACATCATCATTTTGTGCGTAGACTTTTTGGAATTTATGATACATTTTGTCAGGTACAGCTTTCTTGCAATCATTTAACAGATTGCCGGATCCATCCGTTAAAATATAAGGATTGGTATGTCCGTCAGCATTAAAACGAAACGGAACAAGGTATGCATTTCTAAGAAGATCGAACATGCTGTGCTGACAGATTGCCAGAAGGAAAGCGGTCAGATCTTTATTCTTATAAGCGTCAAATAAAGCTTTTGCAAATTTCTCCGGCGGCAATACTTCTCCTGAATATTCGCCGTCAGATTCTACTGATTCATAAAATGTTTCCATCAACCGTTCGCATGCCTGCGAATTTTCCAGAATTTTGTCAAATAAGTATTCTGCTTTTTCTTCTCTTGGAAATATGGTTGCCATTGTTATTCATCTCTTTTCTTATTGATTTTTT
>ENA-OPZZ01002221-OPZZ01002221.1-human-gut-metagenome-genome-assembly--contig:-NODE-2221-length-10086-cov-2.728888_pt1 | contig 10086 bp, 9 predicted proteins | sample MGYA00242487_ERZ504511 | MGnify/ENA primary metagenome ERZ504511 (study PRJEB26092, sample SAMD00036241) | human gut metagenome | host: Homo sapiens | study: EMG produced TPA metagenomics assembly of... | reverse complement strand
ATGCTTTCCGAAAGTGTGAGCATACGTTAATGTTCCTTCAAAATAAACCCTCGAATTTCCATATTCCCCTTTATTTCCATGTCCCAAAGAGTCATCTCCATATTTAAGTACAGAATGAATCAGATTACCTTCAATGTCACGTCCGGTAGCAATACTATGATAAGTAGCATCCTTTCCCCTTGTAATCGAACTCTGATTCCAACGGTCGAAAGAAAAGGTTACTTTCGCTTTTAATCCCGGCGTGATCATCTTCAGATTCTGTTCAATAGCAAAGAGTGACTGAATCTGTGAAGCTGTAACTACGTCGTAACCTTGCTGTGTCACCGCTGCCCAAGGGTTCACATCATTAATAGCCATAATTGGAATAGTCCCATCTGAATAGCGGGCAGGATACACGAAAGGAGAAGTTATAAACGCTCTATCAAAAGCATCGTCCGTACTAAATGCCTGTTTGCGGTGTGTTTGGAGGAACCCACCGACATTTAAACGCAGCACTGTTGTCTTAGTCACATCCAAGTCAACATTCGCACGCATATTATAACGAGTTAGTTTCGTTCCTGTATCATAAGGCAAAGACTTATCCGTCTCCATGATTCCCTTCTCACCGAAATAAGAACCAACCAACGAATAGCGCAGGAAATCGGAACCACCTGATACAGTCAGATTCGCACGAGTAGAATAAGCATAATCCTTTGTTATTTCATCCAGCCAATTTACATCCGGATACAAATCTCTGTCATAACCATATCTCGTTCTGTCAATCTGCTCCTGACTGAAAGGCAAACGCGACTTATTCTCTGTTATTTCATTTATCAATGCCATATGATCGGCTGCCCCAATAAAATCCGGAAGTTTTGTCGGCTCTGCAATAGAATGTTCCACACGCAAATTGACAGAAGGAGCTCCTACTTTACCACGCTTCGTATTGATAACAATGACACCATTTGCACCACGTACACCATACATAGCACTCGCCGATGCATCTTTCAATACTGAGAAAGATTCAATTTCAGCGGGGTCTATGTTATTCAAGTCGCGCTCGATACCATCTACCAACACTAACGGAGATTGTCCACCGGAGAAAGAAGCAATACCGCGAATCCAAAAATTCGAGGAATCGTAACCCGGTTCTCCCGAACGTTGAACCGCTATCACACCGGCAATCTGTCCTGCCAGATTATTAGACAAAGAGCGTGTGGCACCAACCTGTAACTTCTTAGGCTGTAATGTCTCGATAGAACCGATAACCGACATTTTCTTCTGACTACCATATCCAGTAACTACAACTTCATCCAAGGCTTCAATATCTTCTTCTAAAATTACATCAAAATTAATCTTACTTCCAACTTTTATTTGTTGAGTTTTGAAGCCAATATACGAAATCTCTATTACAGAATTCTTTCCGGGTACATTCAAATAAAAATGTCCGTCCATATCCGTAATCACTCCAGTCCCTGTCTGTTCCAGTACACGTACATTCACACCAGGAAGAGGATTCTTGTCCTTATCGGTTATCGTACCACTGATACGAATACCTTTCGCTTGCTCCGACATATTAGTCTTACCAGACATAGAAGAATGTTCCGGTAAAGCGGAGTTAGCGCTTGTTCCATAATAGAACAACAAGCAAACAAACAATGCTTTCTTCAAGTCCATAATATTAAATTTAAAAAACTCATAATAAATACTTTATCTCATATTGAGTGAGAGCAAAAGTAGACAACTAATACAAAATGTAATAAAATAGATAGACCAATAATTAAAAAAAATCGTTCAAAATGAAATTAAAATATAATTGAGATATCTTCTGACCTATTTCTGTCATTTTAAGAAATGTTCCGCACGCCCCGGAGTCAATAACTCCCACAAAGAAGCGACTGTCCATCCCGGTGCGAAGATATCGTTATAATACCCTTTCCCATTTTTGCCATAATCCCAGTTGGTATGTTGAACGACTTCCGGATAAAAACCGGATTTGGCAATTCCACATAGATGCCCTTCATGAGGTAACAATTGGCGCATGGAAGTAGAAATCACCTCCGCGAAATGGGCAAAACGTGGCTCCTTATATTCCTTTGACAACCATTGCAGTACCGAAGCAAATTCAAAAACAAACACATCAATATGGTTATTTTCTACAGAAACATTACCCCAACCACGAGTTTTTAGACCGATATCACCCAACATCTGACCTTGAGCAAAAGGAACGTCCCATACATAATACCATGACAATGCAAAATAAGCAGCCTTTCTTGTCAGGTCGGCATAATGACGATGCTCATCTCCTTTCGTTATCAACGAAAGATAATAAGTTGCCGTAGCAGCATAAAGAGAAGCCTCTTTATCTTCACAATTGGCATCGAGAGTAGATGAAAAATAGTCAGCTTTAGATATCAAGACTTTCTCCAAATAATCTGCTGTCCTTTTAGCACTAGCTAAATAACGTTTATCCTTAAAATATTTATATCCCATTATTAAAGGTAAAGTGGCCGAGGGTGTACTTCCTCCACTATTATCGACTATTGTAAAATCATCGTGGAATTTACGGGGGAAACTGCCATCTTCATGTTGCAACTGCAGAAGTATATCGAGCATATTTTTCATCTTTTGTTCCCATTCAGGATGACGACGGCCATTCTCCCTTTCATAAGCAAGAAAATGAAGCATAGCATAAACTCCTTCTGATTGACGACGAATACTATGTACAGGATCTTCATACCCTCTATCAAAGTTTACCGATTCTTTAAAGAAACCAGCCTGGGTAAAGCCATTCTTCAAATAACTATCGAATACTTTCATACTGTTTTCTTTCAGATCTTCTCTGCCACATTGCCAACTATATTCCCAAGCATTGAATGCATTAAGGAGTACACGGCCAATAAAACCAACTTCTGCCTGACCGTTACTCTGACAATCAGCAGTCCGCAAATGAATACCCGAATTAAAAGTCAACGAATTACCAGTCACCAGACTATTCACAAAAAAACGGCTCATAACTTCTTTCATATCCTCAATAGAATAAGGAGTATCAACCGGAACCGGAGCATAAGTGTCATAGCTATACTCCCACGCATTCCGAATAAAATCAGAATAATCATCAGCTTTATTCTCCAAGATCTCCCATGTCAGTAACATTGTTTCTCCTTTTCTCAGAGACTGAAAAGCCTCTACCGCCGGAGCCAATGTTAATTTTCGAATATAGCTTTTAGGTGCTTCACGGTAAGGAAAACCGAAAGAAAGTGTTGCCACTCCATTCTGATTTTCGAATCCAGTAAAACCTATTGAAGTTTTACCTGAAAGAATGATTTCTCCCTCTCGATGAGTAGACAAAACCTCATTAGCAAAATTGTCTATACGACTCACCGTCACAAAGCTTTTTTCCTTTTCTGAATAAATACCTGTAAGAGGAGCACTCAATCTATCCTCACGCACCAACCAGCTGTCTGATGTATGAAATGAAGGTGCTTCCTTAGGAGATCGCAGATTGCGACGATACCAGAACCCCGGCATATAGAACTGGCAATCATCATGATTTAAAACCGGTTGACAACTGCTCGCTAAAATTAAAATAAACATCCTCTAATGCAGTTAGACTGACATTGATACGTAACTTACCATTCATATCCTCCATTCTCTGAGTTATTACCATCGGAATACCTTTGGAAGGTTCCAACAGATAAGATGAACAGTCATTCTTCAACTGCCGCATATCCAGCGAGTATTTTTCCGATTCATTTCCCGGTACTTTTAAGGAAATAGATGCTGAAATCTTTTCTGGAGTATAATTGACGGCTTCAACAGCCTCAACATATAACCCAATAAGTATTCCACAAAATAAGCATTTTAAATTCATGTAAATTCAATTAAATGAATCAGTAATAAAATAAATACTGGTTCTGTTAATACACTAATAATTCATTTTCAAACTTGAGCAACAGCTAATATTTTGTAGCCTGTGTGATACGCAACAAAAGTATGGAATTCTACCAGCTTAGGATATTAAAAACAGGTCAATAAATGAAATTCCAGTCTCAATTTCCCTCCCAAAGTATACATCTTCTGACTCTTATTTACGCAACCGAAAAAATTGAACTCATTTCTGAAGCCGGACATATGTTTTACCATCCGGTCCGACTCCTTTAACTACCAACTTCTTCCAATGTCCTGGCAATTTCGAAGGCAATTGTTTAATACCGCTATCTGTAATTTCCAAACCACAAAAGCCATTGATTACAGCCTGCAAAAGTCCTCCCGCACCAGTTGAGAAATAAGGATTAGTACCTCCTGCACCTTCAGAAAGTACACCGAACGGAGGTAGCTGGTTGGGACGGAAGCTTTGCACAAATAATTCATAAGCCTTATCCCCTTCACCAAGGCGTGCATATTGCAAAGCCAATACAGAGAATGACATTGCGGGGCCTCCTTTGTCAATCTTTCCCTCATAATACTCCAAATCCTTACGAATTTCTTCCGGACGGGTAATCAGGTTCAATGGATATACCAGTAAATTAGCATCCGCCTGCTTGATAACCTGTCCATTATAACCATCATACTCCATAGTCACTCCATTTTCAAATTTGGGGATGCGCAACTTTGCTGCTATTTCCTTCCAAATTACTGGAGCTTTAAGCCCACATATGGAAGCAGCTTTAGCAGCATCCTGTAATGCGCGTATAACAGTACCGTTCGTGAAGGCATTATCATCACCCTCTGCGTATTCATCGGCACAAACCACATTACGAATCGAATAAGAACCATCGTCATTCTTTTCTACACGACTTACCCAAAATTCTGCCACTTTCTCCATTAAAGGGAATCCTTCTTCACGCAACCATCGCTGATCGCCACTCATACAGTAATAATTCCAGGCCGCAATGGCGATATCAGCTGTGATATGATGTTCAAAAGGACCAGTCAACGCCCAAGTCGGACACGCTTCTTCTCCTGCATCATCACTTTCCCAAGGAAACATAGCCCCATCATATCCATAACTTAATGCTTTCTGGCAAGCAGCTTCCAGCCTATCTGTACGATAATCCATCATTGTTCGTGCAATGCCCTGATTCATAAAGAGCATAGGCGGATACATCCAAAATTCGGTATCCCAGAAAATATGCCCATTATATCCCTGTGAAGAAAGTCCAAAAGGAGGTATACTCAACCGACTTCCTTTGCGTGCATTGGAATACAGATTATAAAGTGCAAAACGCACAGTACGCTGTGCTTCATCATCCCCCTCAATCACAATATCACCTTTCCACATCTCGTTCCAGAGTTTCCGATGCCCATCCATCAGACGCGCCAATCCCTCTTTCGCACCATAAATCACTTCACGGTCTGACTCATTGTATGGATCTATAAAATCACGTCCGGTACAAACAGCACCTAATAAAGTAAAAAAGAATTTCTCTCCTTTCTTTAATGAAATAGAAATCTGACCACTCCCATTATATTGTTGCTGCACACTGGAATTCTTATCATAAATAAATGCGGAAGAAGCTGAAACTTTTTGTTCGCGGTATTTTGATAAAGCCCAAGTACGCACTATTTTTATATCATTCCCATTAACATTCACATTGACCAGTTTCGAACCTATGTTTTTATACTCATCAGGTATCTCAATAGGATTTGACACTGTCAAATACATATCCCCCAGTGCCACAACCTCCACACGAACCAGTCCTGCATAAGGTAAATTTCTTAGAGCACAGATGCTATAAGATACATCCGCTTTCCATCACAAGTGAAGTGCGTATTATGGGTAGCCTCTTTCATATCTATACACTGTTCCCATCTCGAAATATTATCACCATTTACAGTCTGTCCATTAATTTGCATCTGCAAAATTGAATGGATTGATTCCTCGTAAAACACGACTCACATCTTGAGGAGTAGCAGAATCAAAAACAGGTTTAGCATGACATGGCGAATAGAAAACGGTTCTTTCCACGGCAGGATACCAATCCCCCCATTGGCAACTGTTGCCCCGTAATAAGTTCCGTGATAATCAGTTGTCTGTATCTTCCACAAACTATCCTGTCCATTTGCCTTAATAGTAAGAGCTGATACCAGACAATAAAATACGATAAATAGATTTCTCATATAAAAAATAAGATATTTAATTTGTTAATGACATCCGACACAAAAATAGGGCGTATCTGCCAATCATTAGGAAATAACCTGACCAAATGATGTGACAAATAAACCAAAAGCGTACTAAAAATAATATTTAAGCCAATTTTGTTACCAAAATTGGCTTAAATCAAAAGACAGATTATTTTATCTTATTTAAATACGTACTTCAATCGGTTTTCCATTCGTAATCTTACTTCTTTTTACAATCTTATGATCCTTTTTTATCAGAACCAACAGTTTGTCATCTTTATCGCGCTTCACCTCAATATCGAATATGGAACCAAATGCACAGATACGTTTCAATGACATCGTATTCCAACTTTCCGGTAGCTGCGGTGTCATCATAAAAGCATCCAATGCAATGGGACGGATACCGAACAACCCCTCGGTCATAATGCGACAATACAAAGCACTTTCTGTGGATAAATGCCTTTGGTTTCCCTCCGGCCACGCTTCCACTGCGTAAGGAACATGATCACCCAACAAACGAGTAGCAGAGTATTTATCCAAATATTCAGTAGCTATATCTCTGGCACCACAAGAGTAAGCCCCCCCGGAAAGCATAGAGTGTAGAACGATCCCAATAAGTAGAAGTACCCGATTGAGTTAACAACCCATTCTCCATCCACAGTTTATCAGAGAATAGAGCCTCCACAGTACCTTTCGCCTGATCATAAATACCCATAGTCAGAGGAATGCAAATCCATGAACGCAGCACTGTATTACCATCATAATAACGATAGGTGTCATACCCCTCTACATTACGGGCAAAATATGCATCAATATTCTTATAAAGTTCAGCAGCCCTATCCTGATAAGACTTTATCTGTTTATGTTCTTTTTTCAGTGCCTTTCCCAAATAAGCAGCTGAAACCAAGGCATCATAATATAATGAAGATGTACATAGATTGGCTTTTCCGGCAGGAAAACGATTTTCAAGTTCATCAGAATCAGATTTTACCACCCCATCCGTCATTCAGCTGGCGATGACAATATTCCAGACACCATTCAATCAGCGGCCACAATTTTTCAGCCTCATTACAATTACCGGATGCCAAAGCATAACGTGCTGCGCCATAGCCAACCATTGCTACATCACCACGATCACCCGCAACACCAAAACAATCAATCCCTTCTGCAATTATAGATGAAGGTAAAGGTTTATACTCATCATTCATATAGCGCATAAACAACCCGAATGAATCCATAGCCGAACGATTTCCGGCTTGATAACCTAAATATGGAAAAAATGGATTGATATATTCAGCCTGATCATTTGCCCAAACAGCAGCATAATAAGCTTCTCCGCCAGGGCTTTGCATATATCCGCCTTTGGTATCAAATATGCTTTCCGAACCACGTATCTTGGCAAAAGAAAACATGGTATTGATTACGTCATTCGGAGTTTCTAACACAAGGTTACCTTGTATCCGTCTCAAAAATCTCCGACGTGCCAGAAGTTCATTATTAACATCCAGCGCCAACTCCTGATCATGTTTCTTATATCCTGCATAGACTACCTGAAACCAAGCTTTTTCTCCGGCTTTCAGTAGATAAGTACCATTTTTTACTGGAGAAGAAAGAGTGGCCGTTAATGTATAGCTACCCTCCACTCCTTTTGTCTCATCAGTAGAATAAGAAAGAGTGGTCGATGGGAATTGAACTGTCTGTGGGTGATCTGTCGTATTCTCCAACTCATATTTCTCACAGAAGGCCGGTTGTGACGTGGAAGGAAAAAGTGTACGTGTCAACGAAATCCCTCTAGTAGCATATACACTCTTTACAGTCATAATTCCATTCAGCGATACAGTCTCTACCTTTTCACCTACTAACGGCTGGCCATTTACAAGGCATAAATGTGCCCAGTCTCCATTAAAATGATGCTGCAAACTACCATGGGTATCATTAGGGATAGTACGAAAAGTAGGTAAAACCATATTCCGGTCAATCACCCATTCACCAGCTTCATTAACACCATAGCGCAATACTGTTGAAACTTTCAGTCCACTCATTTCAATATGGTCATTATGCACACCATTCACTCTCCAGCAAATACTGTCAGGTGAAGTAATCACCCATCTCGTTATCTCACTGGCATTCAGAAAACTGGTATACAATCCAATTAGTAATAGTGTAAACCACAAAGTCTTTTGTCTGGTCATCATATCTTATCGTATTATTAAAATTTTCACACTTATAAATTATAAATCCTCAATATAACAGATGATATAGAGTGAAATACAACTCTATATATAATCTACTCTTCTTTCGAATTAACAAAATCCTTAGGCAATACCCCAAATTGCTTTTGGAAACATTTAGCAAAGTAAGACGGAGAATTAAATCCCACCATGTAGCAGATTTCATTCACCCGGTTTTCTCCCTCTTTCAACAATTGAGCTGCCTTTTTCAAACGCTCCAGGCGTAAGAACTCATTCGGACTCAAATCCAACACTCCCTTTATTTTCCGATAAAAGTTAGACCTGCTCATATTCAGGTTATCTGCCATGTCATCCATGCTAAATTCAGGATTGGCATAATTAATCTGAATTACTTCGTTCAACCTTTTGATAAATTCCTCATCAGCTTTTGTTAAAGCCATTGTATTAGCAGCTATAAAAGGAGACTCCGCAAAAGCTTGACGCAGTTTCTCTCTATTCTGAATAAGGTTAGAAGCACACGCTTGTAGATATTCTACAGAGAAAGGTTTTTCAATATAAGCATCTGCTCCCAGTTCCATCCCCTCTATCTTTGATTGTATATTGGTCTTGGCAGTCAGCAGGATAACCGGAATATGGCTGTAATTCAAATCCGACTTAATCGTCTTACACAATTCGAAACCATCCATCACGGGCATCACAACATCACTTATCACCAGATTCACATAGTTACCATCAAGCACCTTCAATGCTTCTGCACCATTAGTAGCTGTCAACACTGTATAATCTCTCGACAATTGACGAACAACAAAAGTAAGCATATCAGGATTATCTTCTACTACCAGCACAGTGGGACGGTTATCTTTCCTTCCCGCCTGTTCGGCAGGGATTTCGTTTACCCTATCAATTTCCACCTCCGCCTCTGGGGTTAAAGTGATTGTCATATCCTGAACGACCGGTAAAGTCAGACAGAAAATGTTACTTTCTTCTCCTGTCTCCATAGCCAAAGTTCCCTGATGTAATTCAGCCAACGAGCGAGAGAGTGCCAAACCGATTCCAGTGCCAGTAGTCACCTTTCCATCCTCTTGCTCATTGAAACGAACAAAAGGTTTAAAAATCTCCTCTTTCATTTCATCAGGAATGATTACTCCATCGTTTACTGTGCGAATACGGAATAGATTATCATCATCAGTTTCGGGTATTTCCAGCATTACATGTACATAACTCTCGGCATATTTCATTCCATTGTTCAACAAGTTGCTGATGATCTTCGTAAATGCTTCCTGATTAACATGGGCATAGAAATCTTTTTCTGGTACCTGTAAGGTAAATTCCAACCCTTTCTGTTTTGCAAGAGAAGTGAAACGTACATGAGTTTCCTTCAAGACCTCTGTTATATTGCATTTTGCAAAGTTCAACCGGAATCCCTGGCTTTCCGTCTTGCGGAAGTCAAGTAGCTGATTGGTCAGATTGAGTAATCGTTCCGTGTTCTGTTTCATGACGTTCAAGTCTTCACGGGTTTCAGCATCCACTTGTTTTTTTCAGTATGATATTTTCCAACGGACCTTTAACCAATGTCAACGGTGTACGTATTTCATGAGCTACATTCGTAAAAAAGTCAATCTTTGCATGATAAACTTCACGTTCTTTCTCCTGCTCAAACTTCTCCATCTGCCTGCGATGCTTGTTGTTACTACGCCTCTTGAAATATATAATTACATACAAAGAACAACCTATAATCAACAAAGCTATACAAAATAAGCCCAAACAGAAAGATAGAAAGGAGGAAGAA
>ENA-OPZZ01002218-OPZZ01002218.1-human-gut-metagenome-genome-assembly--contig:-NODE-2218-length-10093-cov-2.370560_pt1 | contig 10093 bp, 15 predicted proteins | sample MGYA00242487_ERZ504511 | MGnify/ENA primary metagenome ERZ504511 (study PRJEB26092, sample SAMD00036241) | human gut metagenome | host: Homo sapiens | study: EMG produced TPA metagenomics assembly of... | reverse complement strand
TACAAAGTTCTTGTCGACGATACAGGTGGCAATCACATGTGCGGGATTTTTCTCAAGTGCATCGGCTGCAACCGGAATATCGCAAGTGTTAAGTCGCTGGCTGGAACAGTTTCAGATTCCGTATTCCGGAACGATTTTCTTTTTTTGGAGTGACAATCTTATTAATGTATTTTAATCTTGTATTTGGTGAACTGGTGCCGAAGCGGATCGCACTGCAAAAAGCGGAGGCTTTCTGTTTTTTTACGGTACAGCCGATTTATACGGTTTCAAAAATATTATCGCCGTTTATTAAGTTACTTTCTGTATCAACCAATGCATTTTTACATTTAATTGGTATGAAGACGGAGGATTTAGAGGAGGCGGTCTCAGAAGAAGAGATTAAAGCTTTGCTGGAGATGGGAAACAGCCGTGGGAATTTTTGAGGAACACGAGTATGAGATGATCAATTCGGTATTCTCTTTTGATGATAAGAGTGCAAGAGATGTAATGACACCGAGAAGAGAAGTGTTTACGATAGATATCGCTGATTCGTTTGAAGACAATATTGAGGCGGTTTTAGAGTCAAGACATTCTAGAATTCCTGTTTATGAAGAAAGTATAGATAATATTATCGGAATTTTACATATGAAAGATCTTATGATCGCAATGCAGAAAAAGCTTGTGGATCAAGAAGATATACGACCGTTTTTGGAAAAGCCATTTTTTGTGCCAGATAGCAAGGATGCTGATGAATTGTTTCGGGAATTGCAAAGAACACAGAATCATATGGCAGTTTTGATTGATGAGTATGGAGGATTTTCAGGAATTGTCACTGTGGAAGATTTGGTTGAAGAGATTGTAGGAGAGATTAATGAAGAGCATGACTGTGTGACACCGGAGATTGTGCAGATTGAAGAGAAGAGATATATGGTAGATGGAACAATGCTGATTGAAGATTTGAATGAAAAACTAGATTTGAATCTGAAGACAGAGAATTATGATACCGTTTCCGGATTTTTGATTGAAATTTTGGGATATATTCCGGAAAGCTTAAAACATGAAAAGGTTGTTGTGGAGAATGTTTCTTTTGAAATTCGAGAGCTAAAAGATAACCGCATCTCAAAAGTATTGCTGACAATTGAATAGAGATGATCCCAAATAAATAATGGAGCTGATGCAATGCGGATAAAAAATATCCGCAGAGCACCAGCTCTGTTTTTAGTTGTCTTCCTCTGAATTGTCCATAGTGTAAGTCTGACGTTTTCTAGCCATCTCATCACTCTCTAAATATTCATCGTAAGTTGTAATCTTATCAATTAATTTTCCGCCCGGAACAATCTCCATGATACGGTTTGCAGTTGTCTGTACAACCTGATGGTCACGGGATGCGAATAAAAGTACCCCTGGGAATTTGATCAATCCGTTGTTCAGTGCAGTGATAGATTCCATATCAAGATGGTCAGTAGGCTCGTCAAGTACCAATACGTTAGCGCCTGAGATCATCATTTTAGATAAAAGACAACGTACTTTTTCTCCACCGGAGAGTACTTTTACTTTTTTGACACCGTCGTCTCCGGCAAATAACATTCTGCCGAGGAAACCACGTACATAAGTGACATCTTTCTCTTCGGAATACTGTGTCAGCCATTCAACGATTGTATCGTCATTGTCAAATTCACGAGTACTGTCTTTCGGGAAATATGCCTGAGAAGTTGTCACTCCCCATTTGTATGTTCCTTCGTCCGGCTCCATTTCGCCCATTAAGATTTTAAATAAAGTTGTCTTTGCAAGTTCATTGCCTCCGACAAAAGCGACTTTGTCTTCACGGTTGATTGTGAAAGAAAGGTTGTCTAACACTTTTACACCGTCGATTGTCTTAGATAAACCTTCCACAGAAAGCACTTCGTTTCCGATTGTACGGTTTGGACGGAAATCGATGTATGGGTATTTTCTGCTTGATGGTCGGATATTCATCTAACTCGATTTTTTCAAGGGCACGTTTACGAGAAGTTGCCTGTTTTGATTTGGAAGCGTTGGCGCTGAATCGAGAAATAAAGTCCTGCAGCTCTTTGATTTTTTCTTCTTTTTGCGGTTCGCTTCTTTCATTTGACGAATGATAAGCTGGCTTGACTCATACCAGAAGTCATAATTTCCGGCGAATAACTGAATCTTTCCGTAATCAATATCTGCAATCTGTGTACATACTTTATTCAGGAAGTAACGGTCGTGGGATACGACAATTACTGTGTTATCAAAGTTGATCAAAAATTCTTCCAGCCATGCGATGGCATCTAAATCCAAGTGGTTTGTAGGCTCGTCCAGAAGAAGAATATCCGGATTTCCAAATAAAGCCTGTGCAAGAAGTACTTTGACTTTTTCTGAACCAGTCAGATCTTTTAAGTATTTGTAATGCAGCTCGGTATCAATTCCGAGACCATTCAATAATGTAGCGGCATCAGACTCTGCCTCCCAACCGTTCATTGTGGCAAATTCGCCTTCTAATTCACTTGCTTTGATTCCGTCCTCGTCAGTGAAATCTTCTTTTGCATATAACGCTTCTTTTTCTTTCATGATTTCATACAGTCTCTGGTTTCCCATAATAACGGTATCTAAAACAAGGTATTCGTCATATTTGAAGTGATCCTGTTGCAAAAATGAGAGACGTTCTCCGGGAGTGATGATAACCTCTCCTTTTGTCGGCTCTAACTGTCCGGATAAGATTTTTAAAAATGTGGATTTACCGGCGCCGTTGGCACCAATCAAACCATAGCAGTTGCCTTCTGTAAATTTTACATTTACATCTTCAAACAATGCCTTTTTGCCGACACGCAATGTAATATTACTTGTGCTAATCATATATGCATTCCCTCCATGAGATTTCTTTTCTTATTTTAATAAGTTTTCGGTGTTTTCCACCGCCTATCTTACCACGGGAAAGGGAAAATGGCAAGACGAGAACATCTTAATCTGTTAATTTGCGGAAAATAGGTATATAATAAAGAACGGAAAGCGAGGGAAACAGTATGACAAAGGCTAGTTTAGTTTTAGAAGGCGGAGCAACAAGAGGAGTGTTTACATCAGGAGCGTTGGATTATCTGATGGAGAAAAATGTGTACCTGTCACATGTGATTGGGGTATCTGCCGGATCCTGCAATGGAGTCGATTATGTCTCGAAACAGATAGGAAGAACAAGAGACTGTATGATTCACAAAGAAAAAGAGTATGATTATTATATGGGAATCCGAAAATTTATCAAAGAAAAAAGCTTGCTGAACATGGATATGATTTTTGATAAGTATCCGAATGAGATTTTTCCATTTGACTACGATACGTATTTTGCGTCAGATATGGAGTTTGAAGTTGTGACGACGAATTGTATTACTGGAAAGGCAGAATATATGAAGGAAAAAAGTGATAAGGAACGACTGATGAAGATCTGCCGTGCATCCAGCAGTATGCCACTTGTCTCCCCAATCGTCAATGTAGATGGAGTTCCGTATCTGGACGGAGGACTTGCAGATTCCATTCCGATCAACAGAGCAACAAAGCTTGGCAATAAAAAGGTTGTGCTGATACTTACAAGAAATATGAAATACCGAAAGAAACTGATGACAAGAGGGGAACATCGCCTGTATCAGTCTGCATATAAAAAATATCCGAAACTGGTGGAAAGTATTCGAAGAAGACCGATTGTGTACAACCGGACGATGGATTGGGTGGAAAGTTTGGAAAAGAGAGGAAAAATTTTTGTGCTGCGTCCTCAGATCAAACCGGTATCTCGGTTGGAAAAGAACTATGATTCTCTGATGAACTTTTATGAGCATGGATATCATCTGATGGAACGACAGTATGATGCACTGATGGAATATTTGGAAAAATAAAAAGAAGGATGGGATTATGAAAAAACATAGTCCTGTCCTTCTTGACTGTCCCTATTGATAGAGTACTTCCTGAAGGTATAATCCTTTCGGGTCAGCAGGTGCACTTGCTGCCACGTCTGAGTTTGAATCAAAAATCAGTTCAATATCTTCTTTTTTTCGATTGCCGACACCGATATCGAGAAGTGTGCCAAGTATCATACGCGCCATGTTATGGAGAAAATCATTGCCGTGCAGCGTGATCTGAAGTTCCTCTCCGTCATCGTAAACGTCAATGTCATAAATTTCTTTGACAGTAGATTTATTTTTCTTTACCGTAGAAAATTTTTTGAAATCATGTTTCCCAACAAGCAGAATTGCTGCCTGTTTCATCAGATCCACATCAGGTCTTTTGAAAGAGTGATAAACGTATTTGCGTTCGAATACACTTGGAACTTCGCTGACAGAGATGCGGTACATGTATATTTTGGAAGTTGCATTCAGGCTCGCATGAAAGCGCTCAGGTTTCTCCTCAATATCAGTAATCGCAATATCCATCGGAAGATAGCGGTTCAAGTAATACTGAATCTCGATCAGGGTCATATCTGTTGTAGTCTTAAAACTTGCGACCTGACCGTACGCATGCACGCCAACTTCAGTTCTTGATCCACAGAAAAGCTCGATATCTTCGTTTGTCATCTTTTTGATCACTTCTGTAATCTTGTTCGCAATAGTGTTGGTTGATTCGTCTTTGCCAAGGCGCTGCCAGCCTTGATAACGGCTTCCGTCATATTCGATTGTCAATTTTATATTTCGCATAATGTTCTCCTTGTGTTATACTATGTTTTGTTCAGTATAGCAAAAAATAAGAAAGAAGAAAAGACGTTTGCAAGAAAGGAATCAGGATGAGTATAGAAAAGAAAAAAGTAGAAGATTCTAGAGTGGAGACAGTGCACATTGTAAGACCAAATCATTTGAATGGAGCAAACCGTCTGTTTGGCGGAATTTTGATGCAGTGGATTGATGAGGTTGCGGGACTTGTCGCAAAAAGACATGCCAAAACGAATGTGATAACTGCATCTGTAGATAACTTGAGGTTCCTGAAGGGGGCTTATCAAAATGAAGTGATTGTTTTGATAGGAAAACTTACGTATGTTGGAACTACTTCTATGGAAGTGCGGGTGGACACTTATGTCGAGGATGCAGAAGGTATCCGTCGTCCAATCAACAGAGCATATTTTTGTATGGTGGCATTGGATGAAAATGATAAGCCGGTTAAAGTGCCGGGATTGATTTTGGAGACGGAATCGGAAAAGGCAGAATGGGAGAGTGGAAAAAGAAGGCGACAGATGAGAAATATTCGAAAAATGGAAGGATTTTAAACGAGGACACGAGCCTGGCTTGTGTCCTCATTTAAACATGCGCTGTGAGGAATCTTAGGGATTCTGTTTTTTCAGCATGGATATTACCATTTGAATCGTCCGGTCAATCTGTTCCTTTTCTTTCTGCGTTTTCCCCTCTTTTATCAATTCTAGAATCAATGAAATTTCATCAGGGGAAAACCGGATTCCTTTTTTATTTGCGTTTGTGATAAGTGTCATCAAAACAGGGGCGAGTGCACGACCGGATTTTCCGGACGTCTGGGCGGCAGCTGTCTTGATCAACTCTACCTTTATCGGATCCATATTTTTTAGCATAGGGTCATTTAACCAATCAATCATGTTCTTGTTCTCCTTCTTTGTTTTGGGTTTCGTTTTGAGGTTCTGTTTCAGTTTCGCTTTGGGTTTCTTGTGAAGACATTGTGTTGTACATATCAAACATAGCCTGCTGTTCTGGCGCAAGCATATTTTTCATCATGGCCATCGGATCAAAGTCCGGGTCTGTGTTCCCATCAGAATCTGCAGTTTCATTCATATTTTGAAACACCTCCATCATATCCATCATATTCATGAGCATGTCAAATGTTTCTCCAAACTGTGCAGGAATATAAGGTCGGATTTCCTGAATGATATGAAAAGGAGAGAATGTTTTCTTTTCAAAATCCTGTGAGTAGACATCGCTGTGAAAGCGTTGAAAAAAAATCTATGGTGTGCTGCAGTTCCAAAAATTTTGTGTATACAGCTAGAAAGCGTTGGTTTTCCGGAGGGGTATATGGAATCAGCAGCTTCAGGATTTGCAGACTTTGTGTGGAAATCAGTTGATCAAAAGGGGTCATTTTTCAAAATCATGATCTTCCATAGTCACTCCTAAATCTAACGTTGTAAATATATATGAGGAGAAGGGCGAAATTATGAAATGAACATATAATATAACATAGAATAACTGGAGGTATAGGCAAATGAAACATAAGCTCATTATAGATGGAAATGCAGTTTATGAACTGGATTTGAAATGTGCAGCAAAAAAAAGCAGGAAAAAAAACTGTGAAACAAACAAGGACAAAAATAGGGAGACGAAAAAATAAAATCCGGCCGGGTTTAAACAGCCGAATTTTTGGAAGGATTAGCAGCAGCCATCTCCGAATCCATTGCCACAGCCACAACCGTTGTTGGATCCGCTTCCAAATCCGCCACAGTAGAATAACAGAAGGATAATCCAGATACAGCTGTCTCCACAGCCGTTGTTGTTGCCGCTAAATCCGTTGCCGCATCCGCCGCAGCAGAATAAAAGTAAAATAATCCATAAGCAGGAATTGTTTCCAAATCCAGATCTTTCGTTTCTTTCACAGCCACATCCACAGTTTGTTGCACTTAAATCACTCATAATTGAGCCTCCATATAATTTGTTTACACTTCATAATATGTAGCAGGGCTTATTTATGTTTCCTGAAAAAAGAAATATTAGAGGGGAAAGAAACGAACAAAAAAGGACTGTTTCATATTTTAAATTAAAAAGGAAACAGATCCTTATGAAACGGGTAAAGCAAATCGTTCAATATTGGTGTGATGATGTTATAAAGGGAAAATATCTTGGGAAAGGGGTGGTGGCAGTAGTGCTGGATACAGGGATTGCTCCCCATCCGGATTTTCAGAATAAAGTGCTGGCATTTCGAGATTTTGTAAATGGACAGGAAGTCATCTATGATGACAATGGTCATGGGACGCATGTGTGCGGAGTCCTGGCTGGGAATGGAAATTCCTCTGAGGGAATATACGGGGGAATTGCTCCGGAGTGTGATTTGATCGTCTTAAAGGTATTAGATCAAAAAGGAAATGGTAATGTGACGGAAGTGATGAAGGCGTTTCGATGGCTCTTAGAAAATCAAAAAAGATATCATATACGTATTGTAAATATTTCTGTGGGAATGCTGCCGCAATCAGACGAGAGAGAAGAAGAAAGATTAATCAATGGCGTGGAGGCGCTTTGGGATGCGGGGTTGGTTGTCGTGGCTGCTGCGGGAAACTTAGGACCGAAGGAGGGGACGATTACAACACCGGGGGACAGCAAAAAGAATTATCACGGTTGGATCTTCTGATGACCAGTATTATATAGACCAAAGGGGAAGCACGAAGAAACACTATTCCGGGAGAGGACCCACAAAAGAATGTGTATGTAAGCCGGATGTTGTAGCGCCAGGCTCCTATATTCGCTCCTGCAATGCGAAATTTGCGAGGCAAGAGAGGACAGCCGTATGTGGTGAAAAGCGGCACATACGATGGCAACACCAATTGTATCCGGTGCGATTGCGGATTTATTGAGTAAATATCCGGAAGATGTCCAATGTGGAAGTCAAGCTCAAACTTCGCGAGAGCAGCAGTGATATGGGGGCAGATTACAATCGTCAGGGGTGGGGGCAACTAAATATAAAAAAACTTTTAGAATAATTCCAGTTTTAAATTGACAGTAAAAACATTTTTTTATATGATAGATAGAAATACTTAAAGAAAGTAAGCGAATAAAAAGACAGGTCGAGGAAGGTATCCGATATGAAACTATTAGAAGAAAGAATCAAAAAGGATGGAATAATAAAGGAAGGAAATGTTCTGAAAGTAGACAGCTTTTTGAACCATCAGATGGATATTGATTTGTTCAATGAGATGGGAAAAGAGTTTAAACGTCTGTTTGACAGACAAACCAATCAACAAAATTTTGACAATTGAGGCTTACGGGAATTGGGATTGCCTGTGTAGTAGCACAGCATTTTGGTGTTCCTGTTGTGTTTGCAAAAAAAGACACAGAGCATCAAATATTGACAGGAGAAGTGTATTCTACAAAGATTGAAATCGTTCACGCATAAAAAAGTATAATGATGTCATCGTATCAAAAAAATACATTGGTCCGGAAGATCATATTTTAATCATTGATGATTTCCTTGCAAATGGGTGTGCAATGGAGGGGTTGATTGACCTGGTACAAAGTGCAGGAGCGACTGTTGAGGGAATTGGAATTGTGATTGAAAAAGGACAGCAAAAAGGCGGGGATATGATTCGAAGCAAAGGGCTGCATTTGGAATCGCTTGCAATCATAGAAGATATGGATTGTGTAAATAAAACGATTACATTTCGTTAAAAAGTAAAGGTGTCAAGAAAAAAAGCTTGACACCTTATTTAAAATCGTTTATGATAGCAAAGGTGATGAAAATGAATGAGATTCTAGAACAGGCACTATTATATGATTTTTATGGTGAACTGCTTACCAGTCACCAAAAAGAAATATACGAGCAATTCGTATTGGAGGATTTATCTCTGAGTGAGATTGCGGAAGATGCAGGAATCAGCAGACAGGGTGTGCATGACCTGATTAAACGTTGCAACAAGACGTTGGAAGGTTATGAAGCAAAACTGCATTTGGTAGAAAAGTTCCTGTCAATCAAAGAAAAGGTTCACCGCATGAATGAGCTTTTGGAAAAGGAAGATGTGAGAAACAGCGGGGAAGACCAATTGATACAGGAAATCAGAAAGATTTCAGGAGAGATAATAGAGGAGTTATAATATGGCATTTGACAGTTTATCAGAAAAACTACAGAATGTATTCAAAAATCTTCGGAGCAAGGGACGTTGACGGAGAATGATGTCAAGGCGGCGCTCAAAGAAGTGAAGATGGCTCTCTTAGAAGCAGATGTTAACTTTAAAGTAGTGAAAGGCTTTGTGAAGGATGTTCAGGAACGTGCAATAGGACAGGACGTTATGAATGGACTGAATCCGGGGCAGATGGTAATCAAGATCGTAAATGAAGAGTTGATCAAGCTGATGGGCTCTGAGACGACAGAGATTAAGCTGGAACCTGGACAGGCGACAACCGTGATTATGATGGCGGGTCTGCAAGGTGCCGGTAAGACGACAACAACTGCTAAGATTGCCGGAAAGTTAAAATTAAAAGGGAAAAAGCCATTGTTGGTAGCGTGTGATGTGTACAGACCGGCTGCGATCAAGCAGCTGCAGATTAACGGTGAGAAGCAGGGTGTGGAAGTATTCTCTATGGGAGAAAATCACAAACCGGCGAATATCGCCAAGGCAGCTTTGGAACATGCGGCGAAGAATGGTAACAATATAGTAATTTTAGATACGGCGGGTCGACTTCATATTGATGAAGATATGATGGCAGAGCTGCAGGAGATTAAAGAAACTGTGACGGTGCATCAGACGATTTTAGTTGTGGATGCCATGACCGGACAAGATGCGGTCAATGTGGCGAGCAGTTTCAATGAGAAAATCGGAATTGACGGTGTGATTGTTACAAAGCTAGATGGTGATACAAGAGGTGGTGCTGCACTTTCCATTAAAGCAGTTACCGGAAAACCGATTCTTTATGTTGGTATGGGTGAAAAGCTTTCCGATTTGGAACAGTTTTATCCAGATAGAATGGCTTCCCGTATATTGGGTATGGGAGATGTCTTGAGTCTGATCGAGAAGGTCGGAGAAGATATTGACGAAGAGAAAGCCAAAGAGATGTCGCAGAAGTTGAAAAAAGCACAGTTCGATTTTGAAGATTACCTTGAGAGTATGAAGCAAATGAAGAAGATGGGTGGCCTTGCGAACATCATGAGTATGATGCCGGGACTTGGCGGAGCTAAGATGAAAGACATTGATTCAGAAGAGAGTGAGAAAAAGATGGCGCAGATTGAGTCCATTATCTACTCGATGACGATCAAAGAACGCCGGAATCCGGATATTTTAAATCCATCCAGAAAGCGCAGAATTGCGAAAGGCGCAGGGGTGGACATCAGTGAAGTGAACCGGCTCGTGAAGCAGTTTGAGCAGTCTAAGAAGATGATGAAACAGCTTCCGGGTATGATGGGTGGCATTGGTGGTAAAAAA
>ENA-OPZZ01002217-OPZZ01002217.1-human-gut-metagenome-genome-assembly--contig:-NODE-2217-length-10097-cov-3.384152_pt1 | contig 10097 bp, 9 predicted proteins | sample MGYA00242487_ERZ504511 | MGnify/ENA primary metagenome ERZ504511 (study PRJEB26092, sample SAMD00036241) | human gut metagenome | host: Homo sapiens | study: EMG produced TPA metagenomics assembly of... | reverse complement strand
AGTCCGTTCTGAGCAGCCACAACAAGGTGTCCGTCATAGGTCATAGTAGCGCCTACGAGTGTAAAAGAGCCGAAGGTAAAATTCGTAAGTCTTATCTGATGATCCAACATGATACCATCCTTGGGATTATTAGGATTGGCAAGGCGATAGCGTGCCATTACCTGACCTGCATTGGTGTAAGCATAGTTATCCTTGTCGCACAAGACATAATTACCGTTGGCCATAGACATTTGTGGCGCCGGACCCAATATATCGGTAACCGTCTTGGAAAGTTCGTCGTAAGTAGCATGATCGGCAATTATACGTGTCAGTTGCTCCTGGGTCTTCATTGTAATCCCTGGCAAGCCAGCCTCGGCAACCCTTTCAAGTTTGCCGTCGCTTATGTCAAGATACGACACGCGGTCGCTACTCATACCCCACATATAATTGGGCGAAGTCGAAGCAAGAGTCATCAAATTAACAGGACCGCTCCATGTCATCTGACACTTGGAAAGATCGATATTGAAAGTTCCATCCTTGACAGCAGACGAGAAAGCATCAGTCTGAGCCGAATTGAAGTGCGTAATACTATACTCTTCCTGTGCAAGCCAAGGGTTAGGTTTGGGTTTTGCAACTTGTGCCAAAGGCACTTCGGTAGTGCTGTCGCCATCGCCACCAGCATCAGGAGAAATAGAATCTTCGGAACACGAAGCTAAAGACATAGCCCCTATGACACACACCATTAAATAAAGATAGGTTTTTTGCATAGTGAATTGTTTTTGAGAATTTATGTTTGAATTGTTTGAATTTCCTCATGCAAAGATACAGGAGCATCAACCATCAAAAACCTCAAAGACATCACTTATGTGTCACTCTTATAGAAAGGATACGTCACAGTAAGAAAGGTTACACTTTGCCTTATTATGTAACCTTCGTACAAAAGTTACACCTTACATTCAGTAGCAAACGCACACATAACCAGCATATTACCGTTGACGGCGCCACTCGGCGGGAGTCAAGCCCGTCCTTTCCTTGAACAGACGCTGAAAATACACACGCGACGAGAAACCGCACTCCATAGAAACAACCTCGTTACTATATTCGGGGTGTGCAGCCATGAGTGCCTTTGCCTCCTCCACGCGAATACCCGAAAGCCATGTACGGAAATTCTTACCATATATGGAAGTCAGATACGAAGCAACGTCGGTACGATTAACCATTATGCGACGAGCAAACGAGGATAATGTCAAGTCGCTATCTCTAAAACCGCCCTCGCTTCGCCATTTGCTTACCGCCATATCTATTTCGGCAATACGCTCAGGCCCAATCTCCCTAAAGACTTTAGCAGCGGCTATCTCGTCGTTAGTCTCGGTAACAATCTCAGTTACTCCCTCGGACATACTAAATCCAAGCGCCGTAAAACTAACAATAAACAGCGAAAGCGAAATCAATCCCAAAGGTCCAAAGACAAAGAGCAGCGGCCGCGACAATATATAAAGAGGCGAAATTACAGCAAAAGCACACACCACAAAAAGCCCAAAGCGCATAGTGCGCAGGTAGGCATCTGCAGGATTACCATGTTCACTGTCGAGCCGACGTTGAACATTACCAAGTTCCCTCAGCGGTGCCCATGTATAATACAATAGAGTAAAGAAATGAATAGTATCAGCAACATATAGCATAGGACCAATATGCAGACTGCCATTTGAAATAACACCTGCGACTATGCACAATACCATAAGAGCATATCCAACAACGCCATAGCGCATAAAACTCCAACGTCTATGCCTAGCGCGCAGAATATTAAGCTGCGACCATGACAACAAAATAGCCGAAGGCGAATAAAACAGCAGATTAAACAGAACACCCACATCGTTCCCCTGTTGTCGCCAACCCAACCGCATCTGACACATGTAGTGTACAACAAACAATAGTAATGCCACAACAATCATCCAACGCGACTGCTCAAACTGTCTGTTACGGCAAGTTACATAGTAGCGCGACACAAACACAAAAAATGCAAGCATGGCCATCACAATCATGCAAGTATATTGAAGAGCAATAAGGTCTAAGCAAGTATCCAAGATTGTATGTATATTAAATAATTTAACGTGAGTTCGACGAAATATAAGTGCCTGAAAAATGGTGATTAGCGAAAAATTGTTGTAATCTTAGAGTGTTAAATATCAAAAGTTTACAGACAATAATTGCTATGATTACCGAGGACAAAGTTACTGAGATTTTCTGTATTACGGATGACTTCTGCAAAGTTTTTGATGTTGTTTCTCGGTCAATAGTTCGTTAAAATTTGAGTATATGGCTACGCAGCCTTAGGCTGCCATCCAATGAGTTCTTTGACAATCTTACTAATTAAAGTTCGGTTCGGTTGGCATCGGGACATGTCGAAAATTAATTTCGTATAGTTCGCATTGAACATCAACGACTTAATTTTTGCCATGGAATTGTCCATACCATTGTCTTTCATGAAGACCTTGGCGGCATTCAGTGAGGCGAACGATGCGTTGAACGCAAAGTCCAACTGTCTCTTGTGTCTTGCCTGACAATCCATAAGTCCCGTAAACTGCTTACTGTCGCGATAGCAGAACTCTATCTGGAAACGAGTGCGGTAAGTCTTCAATACTTCCTCACCCGTCATTGAGAGTTTTATCGAAAAGAACAACTTGCACTTTCCGCCGGGCATTCGCCAGATGACAAGTCGCACCCTCCTTTTCAGAGCCTTGGCATAAGCCTCGAGGGTGTACGCCTTTCCGTCCAGTCCGTCAATGTGCAGTTCTTCCATGCATGAGAGGTTGAGGTTTGCCAAGTCAATCTTGTCTCCCTTAACCCTTGGTCGTCCACGCTTCTTTTCCTTCTTGGGAATGTAATGCAGACAAGCGTTGTCACGGAAGCGGCTGACTATATAGAAGCCAAGCATCCGACATGCCCTTCTCGAACGTGGATGTGGAGAAAAAAGCGTCAGCCACTACTATATCAGTGATACTCAGCAGTTTCTTTGAATACCGCTTCATAACACTGATGTAATATTCGACGAGTGTCTTGTTCCTCATCTTCAGCGCGGAGTTTCCTATTGTCTGATGGGCACGCAGCATCATGCACTTGTTGTTGACAACATCCAGTAAACCGATGCCCATGATTTCAAGTCCGTGCATAGCGGATATCGACTCGATCGCTTCATTCTTGCGGCAGGCGGAACAAAAGGTGAAAATCCTGGATTATACGGAGGCCAGTGAGTTTTATTTGAAAGCCTTGTTGCTGAATCCGAATGATAAGGCGGTACAGACTCGCAGATTAGATGTGGAGAATATGTATACCATGGACTGTAATCGTTATTCGGGGATTGCCGAGTCTTATTTTAATGACGGTGATTACGAGAAAGCGGTAGAGCTGTACGAGAAGGTTGTTGAAATGAACTGTTTCAACTCGGAGCTTGCCGCTCGCCGGATCGGGGTACTTCAGGCGAAAATAAGTTCCCGCCAACAAAGGGCTTCTGTATGGACGTTTGAGTATGGTTTTAAGCAAGCCCTATCGGTATTTCTTTCGGTAGATATAAGAATAAGCGAACGAGCGGGTATTGGAGCTTATCGTTCCATCCGGATGTCTTCAAGGCGATACAGAAAGATTATGAGGTGGCTAATTTTGAGATAGGTACTTCGGTCGGCTTTACGATAAAACCGGTACAGGCGGCTCCGATTTGGTTACTTTTCGGTCCCGGTATTGTCATGAACGGCGAATTCGTAGACGAAGAGGCTGAGGATTATTATCCGGATTACTCCGGTGATGCTTCGGTGGATCCTGTAGAGAGGGAGAAAGTATTTGATACCTATACCTCTTTATCCGGGGAGGTTGGTGTGTTAGGAAAGATTTGGCAAAGGCTGGCCTTGAAATACACCTTCCAATATCGTTTCCCCTTGAGCGGAGATTATAAGGATAAGATTACGAAGACAAAGCATGCGATCGGTATCGGAATCTGTTTCTGATATCCTTGCGTAAGGATAAGGAGGTTTTATGAAGGTATATGTTTTGTTTGTATTAGGAGGCTTGCTGTGTTGTCTCTCGGCCTGGGGACAGCGTTCGATGGCCTATCGAGAGATCCCGTCGGGGATAAGCGTTGTTTTCAGGTAAGGACAACGAGGCTGGGATGGTCTTTTTTTTGCCCGAGTGAGATCTCGTTGAGCTTCCAATCGAGTCTACGAGAGACGGTGGACGTGTATCTTACGGAGAAAAAGGGGGATAATACGGTTTACTATATCCGATTTAAGGTAGGGCGTAAGTATAGGGGGCGCAAGCTTTCTGTACTTGCTCCCGGTTATAACTCACTTACCTTTGAGGTGGAAATGGCTCCGAAAGAATTGAGACAATATTCTTTATTTGATCCAAACGAGGCTTTCGTCAATGGTTGTTACGCCGAATTTCGTAAACGCGGCCGGAATTTCTTCCAACAGGGTATGTATCAAGAGGCCCGAGAACAATATATGACGGCCTTGGAATGCTCGGACCGGCCGGTGGATACGGATTTGAAAGAACGGATTGCGGATATAGACGCGATTACCTCCTATTTGGAGCGAGCGGAATCTGCCGTGAAATGCTCAGACTATAATACGGCACGGACACACTTGATGAAGGCATTGATGTTGAATCCGAATGACCAAGCGATACAGGTGCGAAAACGGGATGTGGAGCAATTATATCTATCGGATTGTAGCCTGTGTGCAGAACAGGCAGAAGCTTATTATAAAAACGGGGAACGGGAAAAGGCCATGGAATTATTTGATAGGATGGTAGCGCAGAATTGCCTTGATTCGGAGAACGTAAGCAAACGGACGCAGCGGATTTTTAACCGTTTATCCTTACGTAAGCAAAAAGGACGTGTTATTGTTTATGAGTATGGTTTTAAGCAAGCTCCTATCGGTATTTCTTCCGGGACTTATTTGAACCGGGGAGTTGGTATGTATTCCAGTGTTTTTTTACATCCAACCGTATTTAAAATAGAAGCTGAGAATAATGAAGACAAGGTTGATATGTGTGAATGGGGGAATGACTGATGGGGGGGGACTTTTCGGGTGGCAAGAGCCTCTGCGAAGTTACCTGTCTGGTTTTTCGTGGGAGCAGGTATGGTACAACACAAAGAGGTGTTGCGGATTGAAGAAAGTGGTTTATCTTATGTCTCGATACCCTGTGAGACCGGACTTTTGGTGAAATTATTAAAGGATCGGTTGGCTTTGCGATATACTATTCAATATCGTTTCTTGCTAAAGACAGAAAACGCGACTACTTATAATGCTTCGGATCGGGTGGCAAAGACCAAACATTCAATTGGTATAGGTATCTGCTTCTAATTGAAAGTGATTATTATGAGAGGACGTTCTAAATGGTATATCGGGGGAGCTTGTTTTTTACTTTCTCTCTTTTTTATATTTCCTGTATTGGCTTATTGGGTGATAAGCAGTTTTGTGTTGCCCCCGACTCGCTTGAAATCCTTGTTGATTACAGAAATGGCCAAATATGTGAAAGGCGAATTCGATTGCCATTCTGTGGGAACTTACTTACTGGGGAAACTTGGCCCTTTGGCCGGAATTGCCATTATAGGGGGAAGCTATTCCGCCCCGGCTGATACGCTTTTCCCCGGAGAAACCGAAACTGAAGGTCGAGTTTGATAAGTTGCTGGTTCGCGTGAACGCGATGGATTATTGGCAGAAAGGTTTGATAACGCTCAAAGAGCTTTCGCTTGAGTGTCCGGATCTTTATGTGCGGCTTGGTGATAATCAGCCATTTGATCTCCTGTACGAGGACCGGATACCTCAAAAAAGTCCGGTAGGCTCTCTCTTTGAGGATTTACGCATGGAGATCCGGCAATTAGCCTTGGAGGATGGACATTGGGTTGTGGAGAATATCGAACAAAAGACACGTTTAGATTGTATCGGAATGCGATTGGCACTAAGTGGAATGCTCATTTCGGATAATGGGCGCCTCGCCCTCTCTTGTGCATGCGATTCCTCCCGTTTGCAAACGGGTGGTAATTTGTTGCGGAATGATTCCCCGGTCTCGTTGGAATGTCTTTTCCATGCTGATTGGCAGAAGAGGCTTGTCCGGGTGGAATCGGCTAAACTTCTTATTCGGAACCTTCCATTTGAGTTGAGTGGTTCTTTCCGGCAAGAGTCATCCAAACGTTTATGGATGGATGCTTCCTTGAACTTATCCGCCTCCGATTTGGAGGAGCTGCTGACGTACGTTCCAGAGCCCTATGCCTCTAAATTCCAATCCTATACATTGAAAGGAAATACCGCTCTGGCAACAACCTTTAAAGGGTATTTAGATGAGCGCTCGTTTCCGGATGTTCATCTATCAGGCTCATTGACAGATGGCTCTATTGTAAAAAAGAAAGAACCGCACGGGCTGGATTCGGTCGCTTTGGATTTTTCGTTTTCATATCCATCTTTACATCCGGAAGATGCGACCATGGAAATCAAGGACTTGAATGTTTCCGGCTTGAATTGCCTAGTCAAGGGGAAAGCGTTGGTCAAAAATTTGTTTCAGAATCCTTTTTGTGACTTGAGTATACAGAGCGATTTGGATTTTACCCGGTTGGGCGAAGAATTCTTTAGCCCGGATACGATCCAATTGTTCGGTCGCCTTCGATCCGATTTATCTTTGGTGTTTACCGGCAAAGATTTGCAGAAAGGACGGTACGAACGTATTTGGGGGGAGGGCTTGTTGGATATCGATCGGATTCATGTGCGGAGTGATGTGTATGGATTGTCTTTCTTTGCCGAAAACACGTATGGGGAAATTGGTTATCGGCCGAATAAAAGTCGTTTTATCCGGCAAAGAGAGGTTCTTGGGCTTTCCTTGCGGATAGACACGATGAATATGCGGCTGGGGACGACTCAAGTGGCACTCTCGGATCTAGATTTAGCTTCTAACACGGGGCTTCAGCAAGACACAAACGCGATTACTCCGGTTACTACACATTTGAGAGTGGGGCGTTTGCAATCGAATCAATCCGGTCAAGTCGCTTTTCTATCCGGAAAAACCGAATTGCATTTGGGGTTAAGCCCGCGGAACAGGATAAGGGGAAGATCGCCTTGGCTTTTGCGTTTACTTCCGACTCTTTGGAATACTTGAATCTCCCGAGTCAACAGGCGATGAAAGTTTTGAGAAGCCGTGTTGTTTCTGAACTTTATCCTGACAAGGAAACGAGATGGGCACATTTGGCAAATCTGGATGAGTTGTTCAGTAATTGCGAGGTCAAAGGAATCTTGACTTTTGAGCAGCTACGTTCTTTCTCCCGACAGTTTCCTGTACAGGTGAATATGAAGAATACTCAATTGGGGTTTAAAAACAATCGGTTGATATTGAATAATGCGGAGATACAAGCCGGTAAATCGGATGCGGTGCTGAATGGAGAGATCGTGACTTATCCGCGGGACGGCATGAAAAAGCGGCTGATCGAGGCGGATCTCTCGTTGCGTTCGGATCAACTGGATTGGAATGAGTTGAGGCAAGCCTTGATGCGGGGAAAAGGGCTTGAAGGAGATCGGCGTACGAAACAGGAGGATCCGATCAGCTTGCTGAACGTGGGAGACTTGAATGAGGCGATCCGGAAGATGGAAGAAAATCAAGATTCTTGGACGAATTTGTCGAACCAATTGCTGGATATTCCGGAGAACTGGATGTTATCCCTTTCTTTAAATGCCCATAGAATGATTTTTTCTGATTTTGATATGAACGAGGTGAGCGGGAAGGTCTCCTTAAAGGAACGAAGCGCATATTGTGATTTTTCAGTGCGAACGAATATGGGAAATACTTACTTGCAACTTTTGTATAAGAACCAAAGTACGAAGCGATCCGATGTCTATTTGAATTGGAATTTAAGCCAGATACAAGTGGGTAAACTGCGTAAAGTATTTCCTGCGATGGGGACTTTGTTTCCGATGTTGAATTCCATTGATGGAGTCTTGGATTGTGATTTGGCTGCCTATTGCCCGATCGATTCCACGTTGAACGTAGACCTGAGCGCATTGTCGGCCGTTTGCTCGTTGGACGGTAAGAATATGGTATTGTTTACGAATGAAACCTTTCATCAGATAGCAAGTAAACTTCGTTTTAAAGATCGGGAGCGCAGTATGATCGATCATATATCCGCTGATTTCGTGGCGAAAAATCACCAAATTGAGATCCTGCCTTTTCGATTGGATATGGATCGATATAGTTTTATCGTAGGTGGACAACATAGCATGGATATGAGTTTTAATTACCATATTGATGTTTTGAAGTCGCCTATTCCGTTCAATTTCGGACTGGATGTAAATGGCAAGGTCGGTGATTTCAAATATAATCTGGGAAAGACCCGTTATACGATTTTGTTCAATCGCCCTATTCAGCATGAGGAATATCGTATGTCGAAACAGAGAAGACTGGATGAGGAAAAGGTCGAGATCTTAAGAGAATTCCGAAATGTTATCCCTTAATTTTTAGTTATCCTTGACGAAGCACGGCTTTCCCTTGATGAACCTCCTCTTTTCAAATACGATTCCTCATAAAAAACAACTGTATTAAAAAATCAGGTGTTTTCTCTTTCATGTTTGAGTAAACTTTATTATCTTTATGAAAGATAATCTTTCTCATTTATAATCTAAAATCACATAGATGAGAATTCAACGAACATCAGTAAATATTATGAAAGTCGATTTCAACCAGATAAAAACAACCATTTCTCTGCCCGATTTCCTGCTGGAGCTGGGATGGAAAATCGTGGAAGGCTCTTCCAACGCCTGTCCTAAGATGAGCAACGGAACGCACACCATTGTCATCAAGCGGAACTCACAGAACCAATATACTTATTGGGATGTGCATAGTGACAACGTGCGTGGACGTAGCATCATGGATCTGATGCAAGAGCACTTGCTTGAAGCAACCGGAAAAATGCCGACCTTGCGCGAGGTGGGAGAGATCCTTCAGAACTACATCAACACCAACCGCATCACGACACCCGAAAAAAGCCGGTATGATGTAGGCAACACAAGCCTGAGACCGGACGAGCTTCAATTCTACTTGCGTCAGCTACAACCCTACAAGGGCAACTACCTCCGGAAAAGAGGTATCTCAAAAGAGAGTGTTGAAAGCCCGGTGTTCAATAACACGTTTTTTATTCGTGAGGTAAAAAACCTAGGAAGCGTCTATCGGAATGTATGTGTGAAGATGTACAGTGAAAAAGGCGTGGAAGCCATTTCACAACGGAATGAAGCCTTTAAGGGAGTCATCGGCGGCAAGTTCGACTGTTTGGCAACCAGCAACCACGATAAAAGCCGCCCGATAGACATTCTCTACCTCGGGGAGTCGTTTATAGACTGCATCTCCCACTATCAATTACTCCATTCCGGAAGTAACCTCAATCTTGTATATGTATCTACGGAGGGATACATTCACGGAAGGACAGATGAAGCTGTTACGCTTAATCCTTGACAAGAATCAGGTGAAAGAGCTTCGAAGCATCTTTGACAACGACAAACAAGGGTACAAATACACCTTATGGCTGCATCGTCACTTCTATGGCGACACTACTGACATCGAGAGCCTGAGCGAAAATGAACTCCGCGACAAGGTGCATGAATTAAAAAACGTCGAACTTTCGGAAAATAAGGATTGGAACGATGATTTGAAAGCCTCATGCACGACCTCTAGTCCCGCGGAGGGCGGTCAATAACTTCATAATACTATTTTTAGTATATACTAAAAAACGTCCGAAATATTATTTAACGTGAGTTCGAAATAAGAATAAATATATTTCACTAATAATTAAGGAGATAGCGATAAAAGTATTAAATTTATAGTGCTGAATTATAACATTTAAACGATTACCACTATGTTTCCAGAGTCTAAAGTTACAGAGATTTATTGTATGGCCGATGATTTTTGCAAGGGAATTTGCGTTGCAACAGGAAAAATATATGATTGAGGATAAGAAGACCAGGCATCGTAACAAACCCAACCGTATGAGTGATGCAGAGATTATGGTTATTCTAATCCTGTTTCACTCCGGTGGTTTCCGTTGTTTCAAGCATTACTACAAGGAGTATGTCTGTAAACATCTGAAACAC
>ENA-OPZZ01002215-OPZZ01002215.1-human-gut-metagenome-genome-assembly--contig:-NODE-2215-length-10103-cov-2.883520_pt1 | contig 10103 bp, 7 predicted proteins | sample MGYA00242487_ERZ504511 | MGnify/ENA primary metagenome ERZ504511 (study PRJEB26092, sample SAMD00036241) | human gut metagenome | host: Homo sapiens | study: EMG produced TPA metagenomics assembly of... | reverse complement strand
GTATTAAAAAGAGCCACCCATTTAGCTGCTATCGTAGTGGAATTACTACGGAAACGTATTGCCATTCCCGCAGAGTTACGGCTTAAATTCCATAATGGAGCACGAGAAATATTCTTTAATGAATCCGGGAACCTTTCATATCGTGCCCCAGCACTCTCTGTCGCTCTTCCTAATAGTGGAAAATTCGAAGCATCGCGGTATACTAATTGAGCATGTATATGAAACACTAAAAAAGTACAATAAAAATACAAAATTCTCTTTTCATATTCAAGCATTATAATTTCAGACCCTTCAAAAATAAATATATGTTATGTTAAAAGCAACAATACACTATGAATAAAAAAATCTCCATAGATCTGTATCCGGTCTTTTATTGTTTTATTTATTCAATAATGCATAAGCACACCATATTATCGGTGCCTGTCCATGATAATCACCGGCGATGCGGGGACGATCCATATAATATTGTTTACTGTTCTTCTTTCCGGTTCCAACACAAACCTCAGTAAGATCATTTTTGTCATTAATATAATTACATAAGCCAAGCCATGCACGACGTGCCACCGGAGCATATTCTTCTTTATCCAGCCAACCGTTGTTGACACCCACAATCATGGCATAGGTAAACATTGCCGAACCAGATGTTTCTGTCCAAAAGTCCGGTTCGGTAATCAGTTGATTCCAAAGTCCATCTTTATTGACGTATTTTTTCAGATTATCCATCATCAACAAATAACCTTTCATAATACGTGCACGATTAGGATCCTTTTCCGGTAAGTTATAAAGCAACTCCGTCATACCGACAGCCATCCAACCGTCACCACGTCCCCAATAATAAGGCACATCCGGTGCATGATAGAAAAGACCGTTGGGATGTTGCAATTCGTCCAAATACAGAACCATTTCTTTGGCAGCCCTATTTATGTACTTAGGATCACCAGTAGCTTTATAAGCCTCAGATTGCACAATAGTAATCATATACATATCATCAATCCAAAGACGAGTTTGCCAAGAATATCCCTTTTTATCCCATTTACGCTCCTCTTCATTCGCATTGGCAGGAAGTTCCCATTGAGTGTCAGCATAGGGCAGTCCCAGATCTAAATAACGCTTATCTTTCGTTATATTATAAAATCTTAGAGGTAAGCAACCAAACATATTTTGGTCTACGTGAATCGGTGGAGGTAGAAGTTCTTTTTCCAGATGAAACAATAATTCGAAACGGTTTCTTAACAGCTTTATCAATTCTTTATTATTTGTCAATTCTGCAAAACGAAGAGCTCCATACCATGTACACACCTCTGCATAATGTATTCCTCTATCAAAATACAGTTGATGTTTAGTTTCCATTAAACGTCTGCTCAAATTTATTTTCCAACCGTCTTTGGATCTGCCTTCACAGGAAAATCTCCAAAACAATTTTGAGCAGAAATCACATTTGAGCTCAAAAAAACAGTCATCAATAAGGCATAAATCAAATAATTCCTTTTCATAATCGTAGTGTTCTATATAATTAATTATTCAATATTAAATTCTCCGAATCATAACCCAGTCACCGGTATCCAACGTGCCGTACTTGTAGATGCAACATCACAAATGGCATCTAAAGAATTTCGCTTTGTAATAGAAAAATTGACAAGTACTTGCTCGGAAGTGATAGTCAATTTTGAACGTGGAATAGCAATTTCAGCAATATATCCATAATCATCTATAAGCCTCTCATTTGTTTCATTGCAAACATAAGTTTTGACCTGGGCATCTAATTGAGCTTCTTTCCATGATGCATCATATATTTCACAATTCTTCAGTCCATTCATTGTTACTTGTATGCAGCAAGCCCCTTTTGACAGCTTATTATTACTCACAGGAGATACGTATAAGGAAGCGTAATCAGAGGCTAACAAGTTTCGATCAAGTACTTCTAACAGGAAATAAATATTATCATCATCATACGAACAACGTAACGTTCCTTGTGCTTGTGACTTACTGCCCACAAAGAGTGCATGATCTGTATTTGCCCACTCTTTATTGTTACCATCTATTGTTACCTTTCTTTTCACGGCATCAATACGATGATTAAGTACAAACTGTGCCATCTGAACCGGTCCTTCTTCGCTTTAATATTAGTTCCAACCAAAGTATGTGAATCAATAATACAAAATGATCCCCAATAACCACCAGTAAAAAGGTTGATAAGCGCTACCGAAATTACGAGCAGTAGCATCTCCTATTTTAAGAGTATATTTACTTGACGATTCATACGAAAGGACGGTTTCTCCCGAAGGGAGCTGTCCCCAATATGGTCCCATACCGGAGAAAACACAATTATTACTATCGACAGGTCCTTCCTGGTCGGCAGCCAAATATTCCCATTTGTCTTTATCTGAATAACAAAGCGAAATATGATATCCTGAATTATTGGGTTTCCACAGCAGCAGCTAATCCCTTATTATCATTGAGTCTCACAACAGAAGGCATCTGATGATTATAGCCGACAATTCCGTTTTTCTCCCACCTCATTCGCAATACATAATAAGGAGAAGAACTAAAGTCCGGTTTCCATGTCTTTCCTCCATCAGTAGAAACAACCATTGCCGTACCTGTATCTGTGCCATGTCCTTCCAAGCCAGTACGACTGCTATCTGTAAAGTAACAGTGTAATTCACCTGTAGGCAACTCCAACAAGAAAGGTTCCCAATTAACTCCCTGATAGATCTTGATAGGTTCACTCCAAGTAACACCATTATCCGTACTGCGCTTTAATTCAATTCCTGCATCTTCCGGCAAATCCCGATAACCGGAATTAGCTCTGCAAGATGCAACTGCCAATATATCTCCATTAGAGAGCACCAGCCCATCGCAATTAGCATAGCAATGTATATTCTTATTGCCTTTGCTATCGATAATGTCATAACTGTTAAATATTTCTCCTTTATTGCTCCAAGTTTTCAGATCCTTACTAAGCGCATAAACACAACGCCGACCAATATTATTATTAGCACTACCATTGTGATAGAACAAAATATAGTCACCATTCTTCATCTTTTTTTATACGAGGATAGCGAGGATACGAAGATTCCATAGTCACAAGCATCCGATAGTTCATCATCAATGAAGAGCGTTTCGTAACATCTGCGTGGGAATTTATAATAGGTGTCCCCTGATTCAATTCCCCAATAGGTGTGATGCTACAAACCACAGGCTCCTGGGATTCGTCCTCCTTTGGTTTCTCCGTATTCCCGTTACCAGCTAGTAAATTCTCATCATTTTCACCACTGCCCCCGCACGCTATAAATGAGATAGCTATGGAGAAAAATAACATAAAAAAAGTGTTTTTCATAGCTCCAGTATATTTTATTCAACTTGCTATTTTCCCTGTCTCGTCGGTTGCGGACCTAAATATGAGCGCTTCATTCCTCCGAAATCCAAGACAATCTTTTGCAATACAGTTCCGGCATCGCCACATATAATTTTCACTGTGTGTTTACCCGGTTTGTCGATATGCAAAGTGGTTTTGTTGATTCTACAGTTCTTCAACACACTTTCGTACCAGATTTGTGCATACTCAAAAGAAGAAGTAGAAGGATTCATCACAGGACCTTCGTCAATACATACTCCATATTTCGTTTCCACATTCGTTGCTTCATGTCCGGCATACCCACGGTCCTTACTTAATGTAAATGTAGGCAATACGTATGTGTAGACATCAACCGAACCTTGTTCGAATGTATAGAAATCATATTCTAGGCGAGGGGTACTGCGACCTGCTGTCCGCTGCGGGGCGGCTGTCGGGTCACCTAGTTGAATAGCTGTATTTTCTATTCCCAAGTTAGGAATCGTTCTCATTTGAATAGCTTTGTTCTCTACCTTCCGGTGGAAACCGGCAGCGTCAATAGAAACATATCCATTGTGCTCTACAAATAAAGTGTCCATTTCGGCTAATGAAGGAGAAGAAGGGTTGAAGACTGAAATATAAACATTCTCCTTCTCGCCACGATCAGATGCGATTTCCAACGTTCCGAATACTTTCTCACCAGTCGGGACCTTAGCCCAGTCGATTGAGACTTCTATACGATTTTCCATGGCAGTTTCTCCGGCTTTCTGACTTAACAGAATCCAGTTATCTGAAACCGATGCTTTCCATTTCAGAGGAGTCGCTCCTTTATTGAAAACGTCTACGTAATAGGATTGGCGGAAGTATGTGTTGAAACATGGCAGGGAATGGAAACTCTTCTGCCCTTTCAAAATATCCTCTCCTTCGGCCAATATGCCCAAAGAGGCTGCAGGTGCCAGATTTACCTTCCGCAGAGCCGGGAGTTCAAAGTAGGCTGCGGCAAATCCCTGTTTCATGGTCATTACATGATCCCATTTACCTCCAAGTAATGAGTTATATCCTTTTGTTATTACTTCCAGACTGTCATAACAAGCCTTAGTCATTTTTTTCCCAGTTCTGCGGTAGTTGCCCTCTGTTGAATAGAGTACCAACGGTTTCTCTGTCCGTTGAGAATCATACGGTTCAATAGTTCACAACCTTTGACCGGATAATATAATGATTGATAATAACATGCTTTTTTATCTTCCGGTAAAGCTTTCAATATTTTTTTCTGCCACATTTCCTATCCGCTGATATTCTGCCAGACGAGTATCCACTTCACGATAATTAGCAAGCGAGAAATCAGTATCCGTATTTCGCTCTCTTCCGTGTTTATCCGTAGTCCACTGATAACCCCATCCCATAAATTCAGGTTTACGGGCGAAAGCCAATTTATAGAAAGAGTTTATCACATCCTGATATTCGGTCCGATAGTCATCGCCCAACATACCGCACAACCATTCAGTGCGATAATTTGCCGCTCTTTCAAAATTGAATGAATCAATATCGAAAGCCATTGTCAGAAAATAGTCTACAGCAAATTCACAGGATTTGATATCTCCGGCGTTGAGTAGCCAAATACGGTCAGCCGTCATGTCGTATGCCTTACGGAGTTCTTCATACATCAATGTAGGGGAAGTTGTGTTCATCCAAAGATGATCGTGAGGTTTACCAAGATAAGAAGAATGATAATATACTCCCGAACGGCCGGAACGTTTCTGCTCTTTCGGACTACTCAAACGTTTCATATATCCATAATTATCATCCGGCCAGATAATGGTCACATCATCCGGAAGTTCCAACCCCTGATCGTATACATCGAGCACTTCTTTATAAGGAGTAAAGGCTTGAGGAATGTCTTCTGCACGCTTACCGATTGCATCTACCAACATTTGTCTTTGTGCCATCAGTGCTTCCTGAAGCATTTTCTTTCTGTCATCCATGTTATTGCTTGCATTCATCGCCCGGTCGTGTAATCCACGCAAAGCCAGGGTATATACATTTTCGAACGGAGCACATTCATCTACGCGTGATTTCAACACCTTGTTGACACCCTCTTTATTATTGATATAATCCCATTCACCCATTTTATCACGTTTCCATTCGCTTGCTGTATTAAACAGTAATGGTTCGCAATGAGAAGACCCCATGACAATAGCAAAGCTATCCGCTACCAGCCGATTTTCAGGAATACGGTGGAATGCCATGGATGCGTCATGCATAGCCGGACAAAGGTAATTAGCCTGAAGACGAAGTAACAGTTCACACACTTTTGCATACGTTCTCGGTCCGAAGTTTCCACGTTCTTTTTCAAAATTGCGTTTCGACCAACGATAAAGTCCCCAGTCTTCATCATTGATAAAGATACCTCTGAATTTGACAGACGGTGTTTTAGAAATGAACTTATCGACTTTTACACTAACTTGTTTTTGCCGTTTGATTGGAGCGTCCGCCCACCAATACCAGGGAGATACTCCTATTGCTTTTGAAATAGAGAGGAGCCCGTAAGCCGTGCCACGCCTGTCACTTCCGGCTACAACAATTGCTTTCTTTATGCCCGGCACAGGATTGTTGACCACTTCTATCATATAGCGTTCCCAACCTCCGGCAATAGCTGCCGTATCTATTTTGTTTCTCGATACCAAAGCGTCAATCCACCCGCTTTCTCCTATAGTACCGGCAATAATCGCATACCGCGCAGATACTCTTCCGGGCTTGCTTTCATCCATCTTCAACTCTTGCCCCGTCACACGGCGAACATCATCTACAAAAAGAGAAGCACTTTTACGTACTACAGTTGCATCTTTTCCATCAAAACAAACGACTGCATTCGTTAATGAAGAAACAATAGGGAAACTATTCTTTCCGGTTCCTTTGTCGAGTAAAACTTGTGCTTTTGCCGAAATCAGGCTACAACAAAATAAGCCCAGCAATAAAATTTTATTTTTCATATACACATTAGATTGACTATTGATAACGCAAAGTAAGGCAAAAAGCAATAAAACGAATAAAAGAAACCGACCTATAAATAGCAGAATATGTTCAAAAAACAACCACCGCAACTCGAAATTCGAAGTTACGGTGGCTATTTATTATCTATTATCAAAAGCTTTCCTCACCTATCAGAATTTGTCTTCATCGGCCACAGCTTCTTCCCAAGTTTCCCATATCTGCACATTCGGATCATAACCATCATAACCGTAGTTCTGATACAAAGGAGCCTTTCCGTTAGAAACGATTGCTTTTTCAGGGATAGGCCAATAAATGTTATGTTTACCCATGATATAATTGATATCTGTTTTAGTAGCGTTTACGTTAATAGTAATGCCTTTGTTGTACATACCTTTCTTGATGCAACGTTGATACCAATAGCTACCACCTTCAGGATCAGTGCCGGATTGCTTATCGAATGTTTCCACTTTATATGTATTTCCGAACTCGTCCGCTCTGCCGCTGATAGCCAAACAGAGAGATACGCGGGTTAACTCTACATTACGCCATTCTTCAAAGAAAAGTTCACGCGCACGTTCATCCATGATATCACCGATAGTAACCTTATCTGTATAAAATTCAGTACAATGAGCGCGTTCTCTGACGATGTTTATATCATCCTTGATTGTTGGATCATCCGGATTGATATAGAATTTTACTTCTGCACGCAGCAGGTAGGCTTCCGCCAAACGATACAGATACCAATCAGCAATACTGCCATCCGTAGCTCCTTCCAGACCATTATTGGTTTCCTTAGCTTGATTGATGACATCATTCAGGCAGAAAATGTAATGAGGGACGTCATACCAACGACGAATAGTGTCAGAACACATCAAATCTCCCTTGCGGGTAACAAGTTCATTTTTCTCACTGTAATAATCATCTTCTGCGTAAAGCTTAATATTTTGCCCAAAGAATTCAGAATCCGGATTATTACATTTCAGGTTTTCCATGTGCATCCAGTTTCCCGTTTCTGTACTATGCCGCAAATCGGTTTGATCCATTTTACCATTAACAGCCCACAAATCGTCTTGATAGAAAGTGGTAGTACGGAATGTAGATATACCACGTCCTAGTCCACGCATATAATCATATTCTTTACGATATTTGCCATCTTTGCGAGTATAGTTGAATAGAGCTTGCTTTCCGTCAGGCATTTTGATTTTATTATCAAAGAAGAAAGGATACATAATACGCATAGTCAACATCGGGATGAATGATTCTTTAGCTGCTCCCCGGTTGGGCATACCCATAATCACTTCTTTGTTGGCAGCAATCAACTTGTTCTCCGGACGATGTAAATCCCAGATAACATTGCGGGCAATAGGCCATGATGCAGATTCGCCACCTTCAAAGAAGGTTCCGAAAGGTTCTTCCATCAAAGAATAGCCTGATTTATCAATTAAGATATCCAACTGTTCCTTTGCCTTCCCGAATTCACCAATAGACATATAGAGCTTAGAAAGCAACATACGGCAAGCACCTTTATTTACCATACCAACATAATCCATATCTTTCTGTTCAGGCACCCATTGTACAGCAAATTCCATATCTGCTACCATTTTTTTCAGAATAGCGTCACGGTGAGTAGATCGATAGTTCTGCTTAGGAACTTCCGGAAGTTTTGTCAACAAAGGTACATGTCCAAATTGAAAAACTAATGAATAATAGCGATAAGCCCGATGGAAATAGGCACGGCCAATGTATTCGTTTTTCAATGTTTCATCCATTGGTACATTACCTATAAACGAAAGTATTGTATTAGCATTTCTAACACCTTCAAAATTTTGTCTCCAGAAGAAATATATACTGTTTGTGCGTCCTAAATTTTTTTCGTCACTTTGATCGCTGTTCGGTCTCAACAGATTGTCAACATTATCCAACAATCCGCTTTTATCAGTCGCAGACGGTACCATCAAATCAGAAAAAGTATATTCTGTGGGCAGCGCTATCATCTCCCTGGAATCTTCACTCACATAATTACGTTTAAGTTGACGGTCACAAATAGCCAATACGGATTTGATACCATTTTCCGTAGAAAATACAGTTTCCGGTTCAAACATTGTTTGAGGATCCGGATCTAAAAAACTTTCCGAACATCCGGTCAACATTAATGAAGCGCCCACAAATAAAGTGGCACTTTTACAAATATATTTTTGAATGTAATTTTTCATATACGTTTCTGTTTAAAAGATTAGAATGTTAAATTAAGGCCAAGCGTCCAAATACGAGATGCAAAATTACCAGTTTCAGGATCTCCATATCCTTCCCAATCTTTAGCCCATACAGCAGCGTTACGAACAGAGCCATACACTTTCACACGATCGATTTGTATTTTTTCCGTCCAAGCCCTAGGCAATGTATAGCCAACAGATATATTTTCTAAACGAATAAAAGAACGATTATATAATCTACGTGCGCCTTTTGCACCTTCCGGGCCTTGCGCCTCAATACGTGCATATTTATTAGTCGGGTTGTCTACAGTCCAATATTCCTTAGCATTCTTGTTCACCAATCTATAAGTCATACCACCACCGTCGTCATCATTGTTCAAATACATACTTTCCAGACTCTTATGCCCCATACGAGAGTAAATATTCACAGAGAGAGTCAAATCTTTCCACAAGGTGAAATCATTACGTAATGCCCATGTAACCGGAGCGGCGGTTTGTCCCTGGAACACTTTATCATCATTATTATAGATAACCTTTACTAAATTACCATCAGCATCGTATTGGTCGTTAGCCGGATTATTCCATACTTTCGGGTCACCAGGAACCTGCCCATATTTTTTAGCTTCTTCAACCTCATCTTTCTGCCAGATTCCCGTTACTTTATAATCCCAAATCGCACTAATAGGTTTATCAATAAACCATCCGGCTGCCACATAATCCGCTTCTCTGGAACCTACCACAGTTCCATTGGCATCTACTATATCTTGACGATCACCAAACAAATGTTTGATTCTGTTTTTATTATATGAGAGACTGAATGATGAACTCCATTGGAAATTCTTCTTATCAATATTCAGAGTATTCAATGCCACCTCAAAACCACTATTGTTCACCTGTCCTAAATTGGTAGTGATATTCTCAAATCCGGTGAAATTAGATAGAGGTTGTCTCATAATCATATCTTTGGTACTCATTTGATAATATTCCAACGTACCTGTAATACGGTCGTTCAAAAATCCAAAGTCCAATGCAAAGTTCCACGATTGTGTCTTTTCCCATTGCAGATTCGGGTTCTTCATACGTTGGGCCATCAAATAACGCATTAAATATAAGTCACCTGAAGAAGTGATATAACCTTGCATCTTACCACCCCCGGATAAAGATTGGCAAGTGCTTCGTAAGGATTTTCCAATGAACGATTACCATTTTTACCATATGAAACACGCAATTTACCACTATTCATGATATGAGTATATTTTTGGAAAAAATCCTCATTAGTGAATGACCATGCTATACCTCCCGAAGGGAACCATGCATAAGGATTATTTGCCCCAAAAGCCGAATAGCCGTCACGTCTAATGGTACCAGTAACCATATAACGATCATCGTAAGAATAGAATGCACGTGCCATCAATGCATCAGCCGTTTGATGATTATCATCCGTTCTGAATGAGCTGACAGACTTATCTCCATTCTGGGTGTTATGGAACCCAAGCGCGTCAGACGGCAGAATATTACGGGCTTCAATCCGGTCCGACCAATATTGGCGTTCTTCCGCTTCTTGT
>ENA-OPZZ01002214-OPZZ01002214.1-human-gut-metagenome-genome-assembly--contig:-NODE-2214-length-10104-cov-2.992082_pt1 | contig 10104 bp, 12 predicted proteins | sample MGYA00242487_ERZ504511 | MGnify/ENA primary metagenome ERZ504511 (study PRJEB26092, sample SAMD00036241) | human gut metagenome | host: Homo sapiens | study: EMG produced TPA metagenomics assembly of... | reverse complement strand
AAAGGATCAGATTTCAACCGCTTTTCTGCGTCATGCGACCAGCAAGATCACGAAAGTGGAGGATCTGCTTTCTGTATCTTCGCTTGGATTTCGCGGTGAGGCGTTATCGAGCATTGCCGCAGTCTGCCAGGTGGAAGTGATCACCAAGACGGCCGGCACACTGCTCGGGACCAGATACCGCATTGAGGGCGGACAGGAGATTTTAACAGAAGAGATTGGAGCACCGGATGGAACGACCTTTCTGGTCAATAATATTTTTTTATAATACACCGGCAAGAAAAAAGTTTTTAAAATCTGCGATGACAGAGGCTGGATACATCAGCGAACTGATGGAACGCATGGCTCTTTCGCATCCGGAAATTGCGTTCAAATTTATTAATAACCGACAGACCAGGCTGCACACATCAGGCAATCATAACCTGAAGGATATTATTTATGGTATTTATGGAAGGGATATTGCGGCCAATCTGCTTCCGGTAAAAGCAGAAGGAGCATTTGGCAGGCTGGATGGATTTGTCGGAAAGCCGGTGATCTCCAGAGGCAACCGCAATTTTGAAAACTATTTTGTTAATGGAAGATATGTAAAAAGCAAGATCATCACAAAGGCGATTGAGGATGCCTATAAAACATTTATGATGCAGCATAAATATCCGTTTACGGCACTGCACTTTACGATACCGGGGGACCTTCTGGATGTCAACGTTCATCCGACCAAACTGGAACTGCGTTTTTCCAATCAGGAAGAAATCTACCAGATCGTATATGATACTGTACGGCAGGCACTCTCATCCAGAGAACTGATCCCGGATGTTGGTGTGGAGAGGGAGCCGAAAAAGGCAGAACTGCCAAAATATAAGAAGCCGGCACAGGTTCCGGAGCCATTTCAGATCCCAAAGGCAAAACCACAGTCCTCTTTTACGGCACATGTGATACGGGAGAGTGCACCTTCGTACGGAAATCTGCATACAGCCACATCTGATCCGGCTGTTGTACATGCTTCCAAGCAGAATCCAGTTTCTACGCAGGATCAGACAAAGGCAGAGCTACCAAAAACAGAAAAAGTTCCACGTCCGCTTCCGCAGATGTTCCAGAAACAAAATACAGAGCCGGCATCAAAGAGCGTACCAGAAACCGAAAAAGGAGAAGTGTCTGAAACAGCAGAAAAACCAGAGAAACCGTTCGAACAGGAAATCACCAGAGAGATTCAGAAAGCAGAACAGATGGAGCTTTTTGATGATAAGCTTTTATCGCAGCAGAACGTGAAGCAGCATACGGTCATCGGACAAGTGTTCGATACTTACTGGATCGTGCAGTTTCAGGATAAGATGTATCTGATCGATCAGCATGCGGCTCATGAAAAGGTTTTATATGAGCAGACAATGAAACGATTAAAAGATCATACGTTTACGTCGCAGCGGATCAGTCCGCCGGTCATTCTGACGCTGAGTCTCAAAGAGGAGGAAGCTTTAAAAATGCACATGGATGTTTTTGAAAAGCTTGGCTTTGAGATAGAACCGTTCGGCGGCATGGAATATGCCCTCAGTGCAATTCCGGACAATCTGTTCGGCATTACGGAGCGTTCTCTGTTTCTGGAGATTTTAGATGACCTGGTAGACCAGTCGGTCAGGGGCACGCCGCAGAGTGTTTTGGAAAAGGTGGCTTCCATGTCCTGCAAGGCAGCAGTCAAGGGAAATCACCGTATGAGTACAAAAGAAGCACATGCTCTGATTGATGAGCTGCTGACACTGGATAATCCATACAACTGCCCACATGGGCGGCCGACGATCATTTCCATGTCAAAATACGAGCTGGAGAAGAAATTTAAGAGAATTGTATAGAAACGGGGGGAGTTATATTATGACAAAGGAACCACTGATCATTCTGACCGGACCGACGGCGGTCGGGAAAACGGCACTTTCTCTGTCTCTTGCAGAGCGTGTGAACGGGGAGATCATCTCAGCAGATTCCATGCAGGTTTACCGCGGCATGGATATTGGCTCAGCAAAAATTCATGCCGGAAGAACAAAAAGGAATTCCGCATCATCTGATCGATGTGTTAGATCCGGATGAGGAATTTCATGTTGTCCGGTTTGTACAGATGGCAAAAGAAGCGATGGAAGATATCCGGAGCAGGGGAAAAGTACCGATCCTCACAGGGGGGTACTGGATTTTTACATACAGGCCATGCTTTATGATATTGATTTTACGGAAAGCGGAGAGGACGATTCTTACCGAAGAGAGTTGGAGACTTACGCAAAAGAGCAGGGGGCAGAAAAGCTACATGAGAAATTAAAGGAAGTCGATCCCATTTCCGCCGAGAAGATCCATGCAAATAATGTTAAGCGTGTGATCCGTGCACTGGAATATTATAAACAGACCGGGGAGCCAATCTCCAGGCACAATGAGCAGGAACGGCAGAAGGAATCTCCTTATGCCTTTGCCTATTTTGTATTGAATGACAAACGGGATCGTCTTTACCAGCGTATTGATGCCCGCATTGATGAGATGCTTTTAAAAGGTCTGGTGGCGGAAGTAGAAAAGCTGAAGGAAAAGGGGTGCCACCGCGGTATGGTTTCGATGCAGGGACTTGGCATAAAGAGATCCTGGAGTATCTGGACGGAGAATGTACCCTTGAGGAAGCAGTTTATAAATTAAAGCGAGATACGAGACATTTTGCCAAGCGTCAGATCACCTGGTTTAAGCGAGAGCGCGATGTGATCTGGGTTGACAAAGATGCTTTTGAATATGATGAAGAAAAAATTCTGCAGTATATGCTTGCAGTTTTACAGGAGAGACATGTATGGAATCATTAAAAAATATGTACGAAGAAATTTGGCATCTGTGATGCGATTTATGAGTTTGGACAGAAAACGGAGGAAAAATTAAAGGCACGTTTTGATGCGATCGATAAAAATGCGGAGTACAATCAGTTGAAAGTACTGCATGCCATGCAGAAAAACCGTGTCTGTGCAGAACATTTTTCCGGAAGTACCGGATATGGCTACAACGATGACGGAAGGGATACGCTGGAAAAGGTATATGCGGATACATTCCACACGGAAGATGCACTGGTAAGACCGCAGATCACATGCGGAACCCATGCGATCGCTCTGGCACTGTTCTCTAATTTAAGACCGGGAGATGAACTTTTATCGATTGCCGGGAAGCCGTATGATACGCTCGAAGAAGTGATCGGTATCCGCCCATCGAGAGGCTCTCTTGCCGAATATGGAGTCTCTTACGCACAGGTGGATTTAAAGGAGGATGGTTCTTTTGATTTTGACGGGATCAGAAATGCAATCAATGAACGAACGAAAGTGGTGACGATCCAGCGTTCGAAAGGCTATCAGACCAGACCGACGCTTTCGGTTGCAAAAATCGGGGAGGCGGTTGCTTTTGTAAAAAATATAAGAGAAAATATCATATGTATGGTTGACAACTGTTACGGTGAATTTACGGAGCTGAGTGAGCCAACGGATGTCGGTGTGGATATGATGGCCGGCTCTCTGATAAAGAATCCGGGCGGCGGACTGGCACCGGTCGGCGGTTATATCGTCGGAAAGAAAGAATGTGTGGAGAATGCAGCCTGCCGTCTGACGTCTCCGGGACTTGCCAAAGAGGTCGGAGCCTCCCTTGGTATTTTAAATTCTTTTTATCAGGGATTTTTTCTGGCACCGACCGTTACAGCCGGAGCTTTAAAGGGTGCCATTTTTGCAGCAAACATTTACGAAGCATGTGGATTTCCGGTAGTCCCGAATGGTTCTGAAAGCCGTCATGATATCATTCAGGCTGTGGAGCTTGGAACAGCAGAAGGTGTGATCGCATTCTGCCGCGGTATCCAGGCAGCAGCACCGGTAGACAGCTACGTGACACCGGAGCCGTGGGCAATGCCAGGCTATGACAGCGATGTGATCATGGCAGCGGGAGCTTTTGTTCAGGGATCTTCCATTGAGCTGAGTGCAGACGGACCGATCAAACCGCCGTATGCCGTGTATTTCCAGGGCGGACTTACCTGGCAGCATGCAAAACTTGGCATTTTGATGTCTCTTCAGAAACTTTATGATGCCGATCTGGTGAGACTGCCTCTTTAAAAGGAATATGATGACAGGGAGAAAACAGATGAAACGAATTATAGTCGCAGGCGGAGGGGCAGCAGGATTTATGAGTGCTTTTTATGCAAAACGGCCGGATACAGAAGTGACCGTTCTAGAGGCACAGGAAAAACCGGGGAAAAAGCTTCTGGCAACCGGAAACGGAAAATGCAACCTGACTTATGCATCCAGAGAACCGGTGCTTTCCTATCGGGGAACAGGGCAGGATTTTACAGAAGCTGCCTTGCAAACGTTTGATCAGGAACGGACCGTGCAGTTTTTTGAAGAACTTGGCATGTTGATGCATGAAAAAAACGGCGGAGTTTATCCCTATACGGATCAGGCACAGACGGTGCAGACGCTTTTTCTGGATGTATTGCGTGAGCGTGGTGTGAAAATAAAAACACGGGAACGCATTATTGATATTCTGCCACAAAAAAGGGAGGTTTTTTTGTGAAAACAGAAGGATGGCAATACGAGGCAGATGTTGTGATTCTTGCCTGCGGATCAAAGGCAGCACAGACACTTGGCGGGTGTGAGGACGGCTATCATCTGGCAGAAAAACTTGGCCATCCGGTTACGGAGATCGTTCCGGCACTGGTTCCGTTAAAGACAAAAGAAGCTGCTTTCCATGCACTTGCCGGACTTCGAAGCCCGGCGAAAGTAACGCTTTTTCTTGATGGAAAAAAGGCGGCTGAATCGGAAGGAGAACTGCAGTGGACATCGTATGGAATTTCCGGGATTGTGGTTTTTCAGGTCAGCCGTTTTGCAGCACTTGGGCTTTTAGAAAAGAAAAACGTGCAGATTTCTCTCAATCTGCTTCCGCAGGTGAACAGACAGCATCTTCTTGCAATATACCAAAAACAGACAAATAAAAAGGCAGAGCATCTTCTGTCCGGGATCTTTCCACAGAAACTGGCCGCTCTGCTGCTGAAACAGACTGGATATAAAGCAGGTGAAAGTTTGCAGGAAGAATCATTTCTTGAGATTCTTTCTCTGGTATCTGATCTGCGTCTTACAGTAACCGGTACACGTTCGTTTGAGTATGCACAGGTCTGTGCCGGTGGTATTGACACTGCTTTTGTAAATGCAAAGACCATGGAATCGAAAAAGGTGCCGGGACTTTATTTTGCCGGGGAGATTCTGGATGTAGATGGTGCCTGCGGCGGCTATAATCTGCAATGGGCCTGGAGCAGCGGTTACCTGGCAGGATATTATGCAGCAAACGATCAGAAAGGACAGGTAGAACAGAATGCTTAGAATTTCACAGATAAAGAGAAACGCGGAAAAAGGAGAACAGGGACTGAAACACGCTGCAGCAAAAGAACTTCGCATCCGGGAGGAAGAAATTCAGAATCTTCGGATCTGCAAACGTTCTCTGGATGCGAGAAAGAAACCGGAACTGTATTATGTCTATACGGTAGATGTGGAAGTAAATGACGAAGAAAAAATACTGCGAAGATGTAAAAGCAACAAAGTTACCAAAGCAAAAGAAGTCATCTACGCCCCAGAGCAGAGCGGCACAATTCCATTCAAACATCGTCCGGTTGTGATTGGCATGGGGCCTGCGGGGCTTTTCTGTGCACTTTCTCTTGCAAGAACCGGTTTTGCACCGATTCTTTTAGAGAGAGGCATGGATGTCGACCGCAGACAGGAGATGGTTGAAACATTCTGGCAAACAGGGCAACTGGATGAACGAAGCAATATCCAGTTCGGAGAAGGCGGAGCCGGCACTTTTTCGGATGGAAAACTGAATACAGCCGTAAAAGATGCCACCGGAAGAAATACGTTTGTATTGAAAACCTTTGTGGAATTCGGTGCATCGGAAGAAATCCTGTGGCTGAACAAACCACACATCGGAACCGATCTTCTCAGGGAAGTCATTAAAAATATCAGAAAAGAGATCCTGCGTCTTGGAGGAGACGTGCGTTTTGAAGCACAGGTCACCGATTTTGAAATCCAGAAAGGACAACTTCGGGCACTGATCATCAATGGAGCGGAACGGCTGGAATGTGAGGCGGCCGTCCTGGCAATCGGTCACAGTGCGAGAGACACGTTTGCACTGCTGAAAAAAAGACAGTTTTCTATGTCACCGAAAGCTTTTGCGGTCGGTGTCCGCATGGAACATCCGCAGCATCTGATCGATCAGTCCCAGTACGGAAAAGAGCGGGGAACGCTTCCGGCAGCAGATTACAAGCTGACCTGTCAGCTTCCGAACGGACGAGGTGTATACTCTTTTTGTATGTGTCCTGGCGGATATGTCGTAAATGCTTCTTCCGAGGAAGGAAAACTTGCCGTTAATGGTATGAGTTATCACAGTCGAAACGGTGACAATGCGAACAGTGCCATTGTTGTTACGGTGACACCGAAAGATTTCCCGGGAGATGATGTGCTTGCCGGCGTAGAATTTCAGAGAAAACTGGAAGCGGCGGCATATGAAGCCGGAGATGGGAAGATCCCTGTGCAGCTGTATCATGATTTCTGCAAAAAGCAGGTCAGTGAATCACTTGGAGAAACCACGCCTTCCATGAAAGGAGCATGGACATTCGGAAATGTAAGAGACTGTTTTCCAAAAGAGATCGGAGATTCAATCGAGCAGGCAGTCAAAGTCTTTGGAAGAAAGATCAGAGGATTTGACAGAGGAGACTCGATTTTATCCGCAGTAGAGAGCAGAACGTCTTCACCTGTGCGGATCGAGCGGGAAAAAGAGACGCTGGAGAGCAGTATTTCCGGTATTTATCCATGTGGGGAAGGAGCAGGATATGCCGGCGGTATTACTTCCGCAGCCATGGATGGACTGAAGGTTGCGGAAGCTATTTTAAAAAAATTTAAGATTAAATAGTGTGTACACTTCGCACTATTTATGATACAATAGCCTATCGGAAGAAAATGGATACTGCGATACGGGTATCAGGGGGACAAGAGAGCCGGTTGTATTTTATGAAAGAAAACAACTGTAAAATGACAGAACTGCCGGCAGATGAATTGCCATATGAAAAATGCATAAACAAAGGTGCGGAAGTGCTAAGTGATGCAGAGCTTCTCGCCGTTATTTTGCGTACAGGATCAAAGGGGATCAATGCATTGGAACTTTCCAGAAAAATATTGGATGCAGGAGCACCAAGAAATGGACTTCTTGGCCTGTATCATATGACAATTCCACAGTTATGCCAGATACGCGGTATCGGAGAAGTAAAAGCAGTACAGCTCAAATGTATTGCGGAGCTTTCCAGGCGGATTGCCGGTCAATCCGCCTGGAGTGCCCTGAACTTCAAAGATGCTGCCAGCATTGCAGATTATTTTATGGAGGAGATGCGTCATCTGGAGCAGGAGCAGATGATTCTTCTGATGCTTGACACAAAATGCCGTCTTCTTGCGAGGCAATCCATATCCAAGGGCAGTGTAAACTGTTCTGTCATTACGCCGCGTGAGATTTTTTTGCTGGCCCTGCAGCATCATGCGGTTTTTATTATACTTCTGCACAATCATCCAAGTGGAGATCCGACTCCGAGTGAAGAGGACAAAAGCCTTACAAAAAGGATTTCACTTGGCGGTGAGCTGGTTGGGATACGTCTTCTGGATCATATTATTGTGGGAGATCGGTGTTATGCCAGTTTCAGGGAAATGAAAATCCTTTGAGATAAGGAGTTTGAGTACATGTTGTTTCGAAAAAAATGCGGGATCGATCTTGGAAGTGACACGATAAAGATCGCCGATAAAAAAAACAAAAAAGTGGTCTGTGAAAAAAATTATGATCGCGGTGCGGGATAAAACCTATGTGATCGCAGTCGGCCAGCGTGCATACGAAATGTACGAAAAGACGCCCCTCTGCGTAACAGCGGACAGTCCGATGGTTGACGGAGCGATCGCAGACGGCGGGAATCTCGGCTTTTATTCTGGCACGGTTTATTTAAAGCGTTTTTTCGAGTGTTTTTTACAAAAAGGCCGGATATTCTGGTGACGGTTCCGATGGAGCTGTCGGAGATTGAGATGCGTGCTTTTTTATAAAGTACTGACCGGACTGAAAGTAAGAAGGATCGCTCTTGTGGAAAAAGGAGTTGCAGATGCGGTCGGCATCGGTATGCCGGTTCTTGCCCAGACGGGAAGTATGGTGGTCAACATCGGAGCTTCCACAACCGGGATTTCTGTGATCTCAGATGGAAAAGTGATCATCGGAAGACAGTATCCGTATGGCGGAAATGCAATGGATCAGGCCGTCATCACGATGGTACGCCGCGAGCATAATCTTGCAATCGGCAAAAAGACGGCAGAGAAGCTCCGTGTTGCTATGGGGTATCTTATGAACGGGGAAGCAAAGAGCAGCGAAGTTTACGGTATCCACACGATCAGCGGAGTCCCAAGTTCTGCCAGGATACCGTCCGAAGATATCAGCAAGGCGATAACCGATACGGCCGATGCAATTGCCGATGCCGTGAAGATGACACTGCAGAGGACACCGCCTCAGCTGCTTGAAAATATACAGCAGAATGGTATTTATCTGGCGGGAGGTGTGTCACTGACACCGAATATTGCCAGCTATATACAGGAAAAGGTAACATTTCCGGTTTATAATGTTCCAGATCCTGTCTATAACACGATGAATGGTCTTGTGGAGATTATGAATGACAAAGAACTGAAAAAGCTGACATTTTCTTTGAAGGATTATGTCGGCAATCTGATATAAAAGAGGAAATGCAATGAAAAAAAAGATGAATGATTCAGGAAAAAGCAAACTGGTACTCACAATTCTGACAGCGGTATGTGTCGTTTTGATCATTCTGTCTTTTACGACAGATGCAGTATCCGGGCCACTTCATTATGTCACAGGAGTGATCACGCCGATCCAGAGTGGAATGAACGCAATCGGCACATGGATCTCGGACAAGGGAGAATACCTGTTCCATACAACAGATCTGCGAAGTGAAAATGCCGGACTGCAGAAAAAAGTGGACGAGCTGACCGCAGAAAACAGTGATCTGCTGCAGAATCAGGATGAGTATGAAAGATTAAAAGATCTGCTGGATCTGAAAGATGAATACAGCAACTATCCGACGATCGCCGCACGCATTATCGCAAAAGATTCCGGAAACTGGTTCAATGTATTTACGATCAACAAAGGATCGAAAGACGGGATTCAGGAAGATATGAATGTCATTGCAGACGGAGGTCTTGTCGGGATTGTAACTTCGGTAGGATCAAACTGGGCGACTGTTCGTTCAATCATAGACGATTACAGCAACGTCAGTGCCGAGATCAGCTCCACTTCCGACAACTGCATCATTGCCGGTAATTTGAAACTGATCGATGAAGGCAAGATCAGCCTTGTGAAGCTGACGGATGCGGATAATAAGGTGACAGTCGGTGACAAAGTGGTGACATCAGAAATCAGTAACCGCTTCCTTCCGGGGATTCTGATCGGTTATGTCAGCGAGATCGGGATGGATTCCAATAACCTGACAAAATCAGGAAGCATTACACCGGTTGTTGATTTCAGACATCTGCACGAAGTGCTGGTCATTACACAGCTGAAAAATACCGATGAGGCACAGAAAGATATCCAGTCTCAGGCACAGAGTGAGACAGAGATGATTCTGGAAACAGAAACCGGAAAACAGACAGAAAGCAGTAAGCAGGCAGGAGGAGAACAGTGAAACGCAGAGTCATAATGATTATTTTGATCTTACTGACATTTGTTCTGCAGACGACATTGATGCAGACATTTGCCATTGCATCCGTCTCCCCGAATCTTCCAATCATCCTGACGGTTTCTTTTGCACTGATGCGTGGAAAACGCGAGGGGATGTTTGTGGGTGCATTTTTTGGTATCCTGATGGATATTTTTTACGGACCGGTGCTGGGATTTCATATGCTCCTCTTCACCTATGTCGGATACTTCAACGGTTTCTGTTATCGCATTTTTTATGATGATGATATCAAGATTGCCGGTACTTCTGATCGCATTCAGCGATCTGGTCTATGATTTGGTGGTTTATCTTTTTCAGTTTTTCTTTCG
>ENA-OPZZ01002213-OPZZ01002213.1-human-gut-metagenome-genome-assembly--contig:-NODE-2213-length-10105-cov-5.121467_pt1 | contig 10105 bp, 11 predicted proteins | sample MGYA00242487_ERZ504511 | MGnify/ENA primary metagenome ERZ504511 (study PRJEB26092, sample SAMD00036241) | human gut metagenome | host: Homo sapiens | study: EMG produced TPA metagenomics assembly of... | reverse complement strand
AGACCCTATGGAACGCCGTGGAAAAAGCCGAGCGTGGAAAGAACGCCCAGCTTGCATACAGCTTTGACATTGCCTTGCAGAATGAATTTTCCCTTGAGGAAAACATCGCTCTTGCAAGGCAATTTTTGTTGGAGAACTTTGTGAGCCGTGGCATGGTGGTTGACTTCGCCGTACACCAGCCAGACCGGGAGGACGGCGGCATACCAAACCCGCATTTTCATGTGCTTTGCCCCATCCGCCCCATCGAGCAGAACGGCAAATGGGGACTAAAGCAACGCCGGGTGTATGAGCTGGACGAGGACGGCAACCGTATCCGAGACGCAGACGGAAAGTTTGTGTTCAACGCCGTTCCCACTACCGACTGGGGCAGTCCCGAAACGCTGGAACATTGGCGGCAGACATGGGCGGAGCTATGCAACGCCAAGTTTGCGGAGAAAGGGCTTGATGTTCGTATCGACCACCGAAGCTATGAGCGTCAGGGCGTGGAGCTTCTTCCCACCGTCCATGAGGGCGCAACCGTCCGGGCAATGGAGAAGAAAGGCATACGCACCGAGAAAGGCGAGTTCAACCGCTGGATCAGAGCAACCAATGCCGTTATCCGGGACATCAAGAAGAAAATCGCTCTCCTGTTTGATTGGATTGCCGAAGCAAAAGCGGAGCTTGCCAAGCCGCAGGCACCCGACCTTGTTTCTCTGCTGAACGCCTATTACACCAAGCGCAGAGCCGGGGCATATTCGCAGAAAGGCAAGGTCAGCAACCTAAAGGAGATGAACGAGACTTTCAATTATCTCCGGGCAAACGGCATTTACACTCTTGAAGATTTGGAAAGCCGTGTCAGCGAAGGACACTATTTATGAAGTGAATCTGTTCATGCAAACATCATATATACAAAGGGAACCGTCCGATGTATTTCAGACATTGCAACAGAGCTCCGCAGAAGTCAGCAAGGAAAAGATTGCACATGGAATGAAAGAAACCGATCCGGGTGTATTTGCATCTGTTTTAACGGAAAGCGTGCAGAAGAGCATTGATAAGAACAGCTATGGAGATCCGGTGACGGTAACTGTAAAAGTGGAAAAGAATCATTCTAGGACGTATGAGCTGTCTGAAACCGAAAGAAGCAAGCTGGAGACAGCGATGTTTCCAACAGAATAACTGAATATGGAAAAAGTGGACTGCCGGGGGTAAAATCCTGGCAGTTTTTATATCAAAGTATGCAAGATAAACTGCCAGTGGCAGGGTCTATGTATCGCCATGCGTTCGGAAGGAGCTGCCAGTGACAGCTCCTGTAGATGAAGGCTCTGAAAATGATTTAGAGAATGCAAGATAATTCCGAAGGGACGAAAGAAGGTGAAAAATTATTTGGATATTAACGGACTTAGAAGAAATGTCGAAAGATGTCGGATAATGCGAAAAATGACTGTTAAGTGACTGTTATATAACATAGTTTTGACAGCCTTTTTTTATATACTTTTCTTTGTGGTGTTTTAAGGAAAGGCATAGCAAGGAGAAGGAAGATATCATGAGGAAGTGATGTGCGCACTTCCGAAGTGCAAGATGGCAAAAGACATCAAGGATGTCCAGCATTTTATCAGAAACCGGAAGAGTGTGGAATATTACCTGTAAATACCCGTGGTTTTGCTACAATAACAGCGAGTTTACGACGAAATGTTTGGTGGTATTTCTGGGGTGTTTTCGGTGGAATTGGTGGTATTGCTGAATAGCTATTTGAACATGAAGTGGGTATACTGTGTATAGCGTTAGAGGAAAGGCGGTGAGTAACATGAAACGATACAAAGTGGAAACGCAGAAAGAAGGATCAATAAGATATTTCTTCATCCGGGATATGGAATCGTTAGAAATCGTGTTGCTGCCAAGTAAATATCTGATGCATCAGGTCAGGGCGAATCGTTCTCCGAATACAATACGGAGAAATGCATTCGCTCTTGCCTATTATTGGGAATATCTGCTGGAAAACGAAAAGAAAGCAGAAGATATCTATGAGATGGATTACGAGACACAATATGATTATTTCGCAGAATATCTGAAATGGCTGAAAGCCGGAAAGCATACCGACAATTTAGAAAAAGGCCCACAGAATAAAACCTGTAACGCTTATTTAAAGGAAGTGTTCAGGTTTTATTGTTTTTTAGAAGCAGTCCAAAATAATGGTTCTTATTTATCTGTTCTTTCTTATAATCAGCCTATAACAAAAGCAAATGCTATCGGAGTCAGAAGAACTTTGCGTTCCAGATCCTTTAAAGGCTATCTGAAAGAAGAGGAACGTGATGTAAGGGCAGCTGAAAAGAATGAAATTATTACGATTCTGGAAGCTTGCACGAACTGCCGGGATCAGGTGCTGATTTTACTGACATCCGAACTTGGATTCCGTATCGGTGAAATTTTAGGAATTGATTATACGAAAGACATCGATTATGAAACGCATGAAATCCGGGTGAATTTCCGAGAGGATAATGAGAACAATGCAAGAGCGAAGAATGCAGAAGAAAGACGAGGGCGTGTCAGCGATGATACTTTTGAATTTCTGCTTTATTATATCGGAGAATACTGGGATATCCTGCAAAAACAGGAATATCTGTTTATCAATATCAAAGGGGATACAGCAGGAAAACCGATGAAGGTCGACAGTGTTTACGATATGTTTGGGAGGATGGAGAAAAAGACCGGAATCAAGATCACCCCACACATGCTTCGGAGATATTACGCAAATACCAGATGGGAAGCAGACTGGCCGATGGAGATGATCAGTCAGGCATTAGGACATAAGCATCTGGACACAACCATACGATATCTGAATGTTTTAGATGATAAGCTCAGAGAAGCGAGTCAGGAATTTTACCGCCGATATTCCAATCTTTATAATGTCAATCAATTTTTGGAAAGCAGGAGGTGAAAATAAATGCCGGCAAGATTGTATGCCTTTGTGCCGGAAGAGCAGAACCTATCCAATGCAGAGCGGGAACAACTGATTGAAGGACTGGAACGGGAATTAGATGAATATTATGAACAAAAATGTGGAAAAGGCAGTCTGGAAACATATTTGATTCAGAATGAGATCTGGCACTTGTCAGAGATCAATTATCAGGTGAGAGCCGGATATCAAAAATATCTGAGAGAATATTATGTAGATTCGACGGTGCGTAATTATCTGCTCGGAATAGATCGTGTAAAGTTGCGGCTGATCATAGAAAATGCGCAGACCTTAAAAGGAAAGTGGAATGCCCGGAATCATCCGGAGCTGCTCCATGACATTCTGTTCCTGCGGTATCATCCCAATCCGGCGATTGCAAAACGATATGAATATACGACAGATATTAGTAAGCTGGTCTGGGATTTCAGGGCAAAAGGTTCAGATATATGCAAACAGCAGATTTTAACGGTTCTGGAAGATATCATGCAACAGAAAATAACAATGAAAGAATGCACAAGACATCTAAACGGATTGAAAAGTGTATATGAATTTTGCATGCAGGAACAGATTGAAGATCTCAGATATCTTACACAGAAGCAGTTCGACAAAATTGAAAACTATGGGGACACGGACTATAAAAAGAAATGCGCAAAACAGGAGCTTAGAGCATGTCAGGAATATATTTTCTGCCATGCAAAAAATATTGCATGGGATTCCACGGTCTGGTTTATGGAAAGACTGTATCTGGAAGAATACCGGGTGAATCCGTCTAGTCCTGTAAAAACGATTTCTTTTATGAATATAGAAAAGAAGGATGACCGGGAACTGGTTCAAGAGTATATGAAATACTGTCTGGGTATTACCCATCTGGCATTGCATGTAATACAAAAGGAGTTTTATAAACTTCAAAGTTTTGTTATCTGGCTGGAAGACACAACCGAAATCAGCTTGAAACAGGTGTCAGAAAATGAAATAAAAGAATATTTTCAAATAATTGACTACAAGGAAGCAAGCTATTTCAATGATATTATCATAGCAATCTATCAGTTTTATGAATATCTGCAGACGAAAAATATCATAAAAGAAGTTCCTTTTAATTACCAGTATTATCTGAAAAAGGAAATCCTGCATCATAATGACCGGAGTGTAGAACAGGAAACCTATGAAAGTATTTTAAAACATTTAAAAGATTTTCCGGAAAAGCCGAGATTGATTTTACTGCACTCTATGCTGTTAGGACTGAGAATCAGTGAAGTATGCTGCCTGAAAGGGAATGCTTATTACTGGCAGGGGAGAGACGCCTGGATACAGGTATATCAAATAAAAATGCGGACATATAAGCGAATCCCCATCCCGGAAATTCTATATAAAATCATGAAAGTATATATAAAAAAATACGGGATTGGTGCTGAGGATTATATTTTCCAGAATCAAAAGGGAAAAGCATATCATTACTCCAGTTTTCGATGGAGTATGAAGAAAATATTTAATGAAAATCATGAGCTGTTTCAGGAATATAATTTCAAATCCCATGATTTCAGGCATACGATAGCAACCATGTTTTATGAAGATGGAGTGCCACTTCAAAGTGTCAGAGATTATCTGGGACATGATTATGAAGAAATGACACAGCAATATGTGGACTATATGCCGAAGAGAATTTCCAAAGCAAATCAGGAACTTTTCGCAAAAGAAGGAAGCAGTCTTGCTTCCGGAATAAAGAGGTGCAAGCGTGGAAAATAGATTTTATATCAAGGAACTGGATTCTTATCAGAAAGCAAGTGATCTCAGCAAAGAACGTATGGGAACAAACCCCAATTATGATCTGGAACTTCTGCCGACAAAGCAGATGCAGGAAGAAATGTGGGAGTTCCTGCAATACAGAGGTAAAAACCTCGTAGCAGAAAAATTTTATACAGAACGAAGATTTTACCATCATTTATGCAGGATGTTGAAAGAAAAAAACAACCGGCCGGAGAGTTTTTCTGGACTGGGATAAAGAAAAATGGATGCAGCAGATGAAAATCTGGCTCCTGCAGCAAGGATTGTCCCTGACAGCACCATTTAAAAATAAGTGTGGTGGAAGAGGAACACAACGTGCCAGAACACTGGGGTATATAGAATGCCTGATTGATTATTTAACCGACTTAAGAGATGCGGATGTAAACGAAATAACAAAAGATATCTGGAAAATTGAAAAACTTGACATACAGGTGAAGCAGGATTTGATACGTCCAAGGAAAACGATATCTTTTACAGGAATCAGTCAGCCAGAGTTGAAGGAAGAAATTAAAAAAGCAGTATATTTTCAACTGAGAATAGAAAGCCTGGAGACTGTAAAAAAGGAACTGACAGCCATCCGGAGATTTTCCAGATATCTGAATGAGCATAAGAAAAATGTAAAATCCTGCGCGGATTTTGACAGAACGATTATCGAAGAATATCTGGTATATATGAAAACAGAGGATACAGGAACAAAAAGGTATCGATCAGAGATAACAAGGCTTCGATCAATCCTCAATATGGTAGCAGATATCTACCAATATCCACAGGCAAAAGATCTGATATTGAACAGGGATATTCCGCCAAATATCAAAGCAGAATTTAAGGTCTACTCAGATGCAGAATTAAAGAGGTTTAATGAGTTCCTGGTAAAAGTAGATATACAGACCGCCAGAGTCATGACGATCCATCAGATGCTGGGAACAAGAATATCAGATACGCTGACATTGCAAACGGACTGTCTGATGGAACAAAACGGTGAAGTACTGATAAGAATTTACCAGATGAAAACACATTTTTATGAAAAACCAATCAGTCAGGAACTGGCTGCTTTGATCAGAGAAGCCATCCATTATACGGAAGAAAGATATGGAAAGTGTAAATACATTTTTACAAATGAAAATGACCATACAAAACCGATGACCTACTCACTGATCCAGGGAAGAATTACAGCAGCAATTCATCGGGAAAATCTAAGGGATGATAATGGAAATTATTTTACATTCGGCACGCACATGTACCGGCATGTCTACGGAGTAAAGCTTGTAGAAATGCATCTGGATGACTGGACGATTGCAAGGTTACTTGGACACAAAAGTCTGAAGAACGTAAAATATTATAGAAAAATGAGTAACCAGATACTGGCAAATGACACAAGAAAAGCAAGAAACAGGTTATCGCAGATGGTTCTGGAATGTCTGGACGGATGGGAGGAAGAGTATGAACAAATACGATATGATGATAGCTTGTAACCGGAAAACAAGTGAGGAAAAAGTAAACCGCGCAGTGACAGAAATCCGACAAATGCTCACGGACAGAGAAAAGGTAACTGTACCAAAGTTAGTAAAGCGGACAGGGTTATCCAGAGGATTCTTTTACAAGAACGAAACCGTCAGAAAAGAAATGGACCGGGTATTAGAACAGCAGGCCGGAATGATTGATCCCAAAAGATACATCGGGGACATTGTGATGAAAAACCGAATCGAACTACTGGAGCAACAGATCCGAGAATTAAAACGAGAAAAAGAACAATTGGAAAAAGAGAACATTAGATTGCAAAAAGCGTTGAATAAAAAAGATTTGAATCTACTAAAAAATCTGTAATTAAAATAAGAAAATAATCTGCAACAGCCGGGAAAATACTCCCGGTTGTTGTGGTTGGAATAAAACACGAATCCATGAGAAAGGGTCAGACTTCTCACAAAAAGGAACACAATACACGGATGTGTTTCCCGTTAAAGCCAGTGTTTACAAGGGATAAAGGAGGGCTACCCAATTTTATTGACGAGCCTACCACAGGACTTGATCCACAGACAAGACAGTTAATCTGGAATGTTATCGAGAAGCTTCAGAAAACAGAAGATATGACAGTATTTCTAACCACCCATTATATGGAGGAGGCTGCTAATGCCGGGTATGTTGTGATTCTTGACAAAGGAAGTATTGCAGCGGAAGGTACGCCGTTTGAACTTAAAAATGATTATGTACAGGATATAGTGTCTGTTTATGGTATTACCGAGGATGAAATGAAGACATTGAACAGAGAATATAAAAAAATACGTGACGGGTATCAGATAAAAGTAAAAAATACGAAAGAAGCTACGGAGCTTATTGTAGAGCATCAGGACTTATTCACAGATTATGAAGTAATAAAAGGCGGTATGGATGATGTATTTCTTGCAGTCACAGGGAAGAAGCTGGGAGGTGAACATTGATGAGAACAGTATTGGCATTAATGAACAGGAATAGAAAATTGTTTTTTAAAGATAAAGGGATGTTGTTTACATCAATAATCACACCCGTCATTCTGATTGTTCTGTATGCTACATTTCTTGCAAAGGTTTTCAGAGATTCTTTTACAGCAGCGATTCCGGATATGATTACGATTTCGGATAAGCTTATTAATGGAACCGTGGCAGCACAGCTGACAGCATCACTTATGGCAGTGAGCTGTATCACTGTAACATTTTGTGTGAATCTGACTATGGTACAGGACAGGGCAAATGGAACAAGGAAGGATTTTAATGTTTCGCCGGTCAGCAGGGGGAAAATTTATTTGGGATATTTTCTCTCAACAGTTGCTAATTCTTTAATGGTCAATGGACTTGCATTTGTATTATGCCTGGGATATTTATTTGAAATGGGATGGTATATGAATGCAGCAGACGTATTATGGGTTCTATTTGATATGATATTGCTCGTCCTGTTTGGAAGTACGCTTTCAAGTATCATTAGCTTTCCGTTGACAACACAGGGACAGCTTTCGGCTGTAGGTACAATTGTCAGCGCAGGATATGGTTTTATATGTGGTGCTTATATGCCGATTTCAAATTTTGGTTCAGGTCTTCAGAAGGCACTGTCTTATCTTCCGAGTACATATGCCACTTCATTGATTAAGAATCATATGCTTCACGGAGTATTCAGAGAGATGGAGAGAAAACATTATTCTGGTGAAATGGTTGATGTAATAAAAAGAACTCTTGATTGCAATCCGGTATTTCATGGAAATGTGGTAAGTGTAAATCAGATGATCGGTATTATGATGGGAAGTATAGCTGTATTTGGAATTATTTATTATATTGTTACCTTGCTGTCAAAGGGGGAAGGCGGACGATAACTGTTATAAGAACTCCGATTTGGTTGCATTACAGTGGATTCATGGAAATAGTGTCACAGGACAGGTAACCATAATAAAAGTAACCAAACGGTAACTTTGTAACAGATTCAAATTAGGAGATAGATATGGAAAGTAAAGAAAAGAACACAAAGGAAAAAATATTGGAAGAAGCCCTGAAGTTATTTGCACAGAGTGGATATATGGGAACATCCATGAATGATATTGCTTCAAAACTTGGAGTGACTAAGGTTGCATTGTATAAGCATTATAAAAGCAAGCAGGAGATATTAGACAGTATTATTGAAAAAATGAAGGAATTGGATATTGAGAGAGCAAGCAGTATGAAATGCCGGAGGGTGATCTGGAAAAGGTTACAGCTGAGTATAAAGAAATGGCATTTGACAAGATCAAGCAGTTCACAAAGGTGCAGTTTCTTCATTGGACAGAGGAAGAGTTTTCAAGCTGTTTTCGTAAGATGTTGACATTGGAACAGTACAGGGAACCACAGATGGCACAGCTATATCAGAATTATCTTGCAAGCGGACCATTAACATATATGGAAGCTTTGTTTTCAGGAATGCTAGGCGACGCAGGAAAAGCCAGACAGCACTTGATTTTTATGGACCTATTTTTTTGCTTTACAGCATATATGATGGAGCAGAAGACAAGAGCCATGTGATAAAACTACTGGAAGAGCATATGGATCATTTCTTACAGGAAATGCAGATAAGTTGAAGGATAAAGCAATAAGACAAGATTGTCAGATAAGGATAAAGCGAGTATACCGATTATTGCAATGACAGCAAATGCATTTGAAGAAGATAAGAGAGATGCTTTTGCAGCCGGAATGAATGGACATATAGCAAAGCCAATTCAGGTTGATAAATTATTGTCGATATTATCAGAAGTAATAAGGAAACAGTCGTTATATCGGCTAAAAAATGGTACTATGGGTAAAACTGATGATGTTTTTGCCGATAATGTGATATATTAGTTAGTAGATTAGTATGTTTTGAATTTGGGTTATGGTTTGTGATGGAGGATTGTAGATGAAATACCTTTTAGTTGCTGAAATAGCAAATCACTTCCGTTGCATAGACATGATTATTGATGATGCAAAAGCAGCTTTGACGGAGAAGTTCATCAAAGAACTTCACTTGGTTTTGAAGAATGGCACCAGCGATTCCAGAAAAGATTGGTTTGCTGTTGGCGATTATAAGAAACTTCCGAATGAAGTCGGCGGCAGGGATACAGCCCTTCCGGAAGAAGTTGCCGATAAAATGAAAGCCTTGCTGACGGAATACAGCACCAAAGAAGAAAAGACCTTTGAGGATATTCTGGACTTCCATGTGAAGTTTGAGCAGATTCACCCATTCCAAGATGGAAACGGTCGTGTGGGCAGATTGATCATGTTTAAGGAGTGCCTGAAATACAATATTGTTCCGTTCATCATTGAGGACAATTTGAAGATGTTCTATTATCGTGGATTGAAGGAATGGGACAACGAAAAAGGATATCTGACAGATACCTGTTTGACAGCACAGGATAAATATAAAGCATATTTGGATTATTTTAGGATTACGTATTAAAAGTAAAAGGGGATAGTGCGATATGACAAGTTGGAAAAATGTGATGTGGTATGCAGTTGATTTGTAATCCATTTTTACACCTTTTGCGGACGATATTATGCGAAAATAAACCACGGTATTTTGTGCAGATATTACATGTAAATATAGATGATGTCTGGGATGCAATATGATAGAATGGTTACAAGAAAAATTTGTAGGAATATAAAGATATGGAATTAAGATTATTACGCTATTTTTTAACAGTAGCAAAAGAACAGAGCTTTACAAAAGCAGCAGAACAATTGCATATTACCCAGCCAACGCTATCCAGACAAATGGCGGCATTTGAAGAGGACCTGGGAATAACATTATTTATTCGAAACGGGAAGAAAATATCGCTCACTGATGAAGGAATTTTATTAAAAAGGCGTGCCTTGGAGATTCTTAATCTTGAGGAAAGGACGCTTGAGGAACTGAAAGGAAAAG
>ENA-OPZZ01002210-OPZZ01002210.1-human-gut-metagenome-genome-assembly--contig:-NODE-2210-length-10125-cov-2.216843_pt1 | contig 10125 bp, 11 predicted proteins | sample MGYA00242487_ERZ504511 | MGnify/ENA primary metagenome ERZ504511 (study PRJEB26092, sample SAMD00036241) | human gut metagenome | host: Homo sapiens | study: EMG produced TPA metagenomics assembly of... | reverse complement strand
GCCGCCGCGTCGCGCCCGGACCGGTCGTACTGGATCTGGCGGTTACGCCCGTTCACAATCACGGGAGGCAAAGCCCTTACGCTATCGCCCCGCTCGATCAGCGGCGTACAGACCAAACTCCGGTTGGCCGATAGCGACAACTCGTCCAACGCTAGTTTCATATCAATTATCAAGCGATCGCCCACATGCTCCACCAACCGCTTCTTCACGACGATGGCGGTAGCCGTCTGCTGCGCCTGTACGGGAATCGTAGTACCCACACAACCGGCCAAACATGCGATCCCAAGTATCATCCATCCTTGTAGATTCTTCATTTTTCAGTCCTCCATCGATTTAAAATTGGTAAATGAGATTGATCGCCGCCTGCGTAGGCCCGAAGTAATGCTTCTTGATCCCTTCTTGCTTGCGGCCGCAATTTGCGCAGGGATACTTGTCCGACTTCAAGTACAGATAGCCCACGCCCACCGTGGCCTCCAAGTTCCAATGGCGAGACAGCAGCCACGAGTATCCATAACTGATACCGGCTCCCGCGCCCCATCCCTGGTGACGCTCGCCCTCTGTACCCAGCCATTTGATATCGGTTACATTATATAATAGGTACGGAGTATGCACGCCGAGGAAATGGCCGTTAAACGTCTCGCAAAACCAATACCTCAACTCCGGGTGCAGACGCAAATGCTTCAGTGAGCGGCCATAACTCCCATCATCGTTCTTGCCGCTGAACGGATTCAAGCCTGCCTCCAACTCAAGTGTCCAATGACGGGCGAGATAAACTTCAGCCCCCAAATTAAACGTGGCAGTAGCCCAATAAGGAATATTACTCTTGATCCCAATCATGGAGCCTTTCCCTTCGACCGGCACCCCCTGCGCTCTCGAAAGAAACGGGACTGACAACAAGAATAGCATGAAAATCGTCTTCTTCATTCTTTCTTATTCATTATGGTTGTTAATCTTATATCTTCTCACCCTTCTGCCCCTCAAGACCCAACTTCCTAAAATCAACTAACGGCAAGAATGGCCCGTGGACTTATTTATGGAATAAGGTTTAGCGTTTCAAAAACGTTAGAGGAGAATAAGCGTTAAACAACATCTTATTGTCGTTTATATAGTATATCAATAAACCACACGGAACGTTTCAGAAAAACATGTACATGTTTTCCTGAAAAGACGTACATGTTTTTTGGAAAACACGTACATGAAATCCAATAAATATTATGGTGTTTCTATACAGCTACCAATCAATGGCTTACATATAGGCCTATCCAAACGAGCTTATTGTATTATTTGTTTTTGATATTCAGGAGGAATTTGTAGAGTATAGAAATTCCTCTTTAGTTGAGAGAGTGAATCAATAAAGGTGAATATGGTTCATTTTAAAGACATAGCTTCCCCTAAATTCCTTATTTGGTGAAAAGAACTTGACAATTTTAATGCAGAAAAGTTGTGATAATAAAATATTTATTATGTATTTTTGTGAACTAATAGGGAGGAAGTTACTATTTTAACGCTAAAACTCCTTATTCCATAAATAAGTTCACAAACCATCCATCCTTTTCTCTAAAATCCGATTTACAGAGCCTATCACCTTCATGTTCGCATGAGCCAAACGTGATATATCCAATTCTTCCAGATAAAAACGAGTCGGTTTTCTCCGACGAGTGCCCCAACGCCTGGCTGATCAAGGCCATCGGCATATCGCAACGTAAAGCTTCTGATGCCCAGCTATGGCGAACAACATACGACGTAAACGGATTCGGTAACCGTAAAGTTTGCCCAATCCGTTTCAGCCGGGCATTATGCCGAGCCAAGCTACGCTTATACCTCAAATGGTCCGGATTCCCGGGCGGAAGAATCGGGAACAAATACGACGATCCGGTCGCTCGCTGCCGATCCGCGTATTTCCGGATCAATTGCAACATACTACTGGTTATCTCCAACCGGATCATACGTCCTGTCTTATGACGGTGATATACCAACTCATTCCCCCGGATATTCTGCCTCGTCAAGTACGCTATATCCACAAAAGGCATCCCGCAAGCCATAAAACTGAATAAGGAAAGATCTATCGATAATTCCACTTGCGGGTCATCCACCACCTTGATCTGAGCGATTTGCTGGAACAAAGATGCGGGAATCGCACGCCTCGCCGTCATCGCACGCCGGAGTTTCAAATTCTCAAACGGATAATATGACGCAGGAATCAACGCCTCTTGGCAAGCCATATTATAAAGCGCCCGCAAACTACTGATATACGTATTTACCGTATTAGTAGCTAATCCTTTTCCCTGAAGATACGTGATGAAATCTATCACCAACGCACGATTCAAATCGGCCAAACAGAACCCCGGGTTCTTCACGAATCTTAAAAAATGCCTTACGGCCACCTCATACAACTCAGCTGTCCCTTCTTTCTTTAACTGCCGTTTCATGTCTCTTCGTTTTCCCATATAATCCATCAATGAGATTGCTAACTTTTTCTTACGTCCTCGTTTCATACTCCTTTCACTAAATTATTTATACTTTACACGAACAAATTAATTCAAATTATTACTTTTGCTCCCGAAAATAAGAAAATAGGTAACAATTAAAAGCATAAAAGCAACAATAAATAATATGGCAAACAATCGAGTCACATTCGGTAGTAAATTGGGCGTAGTACTAGCTACCGTAGGATGCGCCGTCGGATTGGGAAGCGTATGGCGCTTCCCGTATATGCTGGGAGCGAACGGAGGTGCGGCCTTCCTACTGGTCTACATACTTTTCATGATATTCTTGGGCATTCCGGTAATGATAACCGAGTTTTTCATCGGCCGGCATTCCCGCAGCAATACGGTGGGTTCTTTCAAGAAAATGGCTCCCGGTACAAAATGGTGCTGGATTGGGTACAACGGTATCTTGGCCGCATTTTTGATCTTAAGTTATTACTCGGTCGTCTCCGGTTGGACGCTTGAATATGTTTGGCAAACGCTAAGTGGCCGTTTGTATGGACAGCCGGATATAGACTATACGGCCGATTTTCAGGATTTCGCTTCCAATGTCTTCCGTCCGATCTTTTGGATGGGCGCTTTTATCGGGTTGACTCACTTCGTGATTGTCTCGGGTGTAGAAAAAGGTATCGAACGGGCCTCTAAGATCATGATGCCGCTTTTATTCTTGATCTTGCTGATCATGTGCGTACGTTCCGTGACCTTACCGAACGCTGAGGCCGGATTGCTTTTCCTTTTCAAGCCAGACTTTAGCAAATTGACTTCCTCAGTGGTCTTGAGCGCACTAGGACAGGCTTTCTTCTCTTTGAGTTTGGGTATGGGCTGCTTGATCACTTACTCCTCTTACTTCGGGAAAGATACGAATATGCAGGCCACCGCTTGGCAGGTGACAATCATTAATACGCTTGTCGCCGTATTGGCCGGTATCATGATATTCCCGGCGGTATTCAGTTTCGGCATCACCCCTTCCGCTGGTGCGGAACTCGTGTTTATCACGTTGCCGAACGTATTTGGACAATTACCGCTGAGTGGCTTGTGGTCCTGTATTTTTTATATCTTGCTAGCGATGGCGGCACTGACTTCCACGATCTCTTTACATGAGGTAGCTACGGCCTACGTTCTTGAGGAGTTCCACATGACACGCAAGAAAGCGGCTTTAATCGTTCCCTTAGGGGTATTTTTCTTAGGAATTTTCAGTTCTCTCTCATTCGGGGTGATGAAAGGATTCACGATTGGAGGCTTGGCCTTTTTCGACGCACTGGATTACCTGACCGCCAAGATCATGCTACCGCTGGGAGGTATGCTCACTTGTATTTTCGTAGGTACACGTGTCGATAAAAAAGTATTGAAAGCCGAGTTGACCAATGAGGGGACTCTTAAGTTCCGTCTTTTCGGCGCTTACGTATTCTTTATGAAATACGTGGCCCCAATCGCCATCGGTATCGTATTCTTGAACGAATTAGGGATCTTGAAATGGATTACCGGTAAATAATACCGAGAATTCCTTGTCAATAGAAACGGAACTTCTACCTTTGTCGGTGGAAGTTCCACAAATCAAAACATAAGACTATGAAATGGCGTGATTTACTTTATTTCTCCAAGGGGGAAAGGCAGGCTCTTACCCTACTCCTTTCCTTAATAGCGATGGCATGGATCGCAATTATCGGGACGGATTTCTACCGTTCCCAATTTCAAACAGTTCCATTGGTAAACACCGGAATCAAACAAGATTCCTCACGGATCTATTCGAATAAAACACCTTCAAATTCCATTCGGAAAGAAAAAGAATCCCATTCGAACGAAACTAAAATCCCTTCCGAATGGAAATCCAAACGCATCCGAAAGGAATCAAAGCCCCATTTTCCCTCTTATCCCCAAGCAGAAAAATGGCCGCAAGGAACGGTTGTCGAATTAAACTCGGCTGATACCACCGCCCTTAAAATGGTTCCGGGAATTGGTAGCGTTTTTGCCAAGCGGATCATTAAATACAGGGACTTACTAGGAGGCTTTTATTCCGTGGAACAACTAGGAGAAGTATATGGTATTGACGAGGAACGCTATGAAGCGATGAAATCGTGGTTTTCCGTGGACCCGTCAGTTATTAGTCATCTATTTGTCAACCAACTGTCAGCTAAAGAACTGGCCAGTCACCCATATGTCAGTTATAAACAAGCTAGGATCATCGAAAAAATGATCCGGAAAAAAGGGAAATTACAAGGTTGGGAGGATTTATCCCTATTGGAAGAGTTTCCGGAGCACGAACAACAACGATTACGATATTATCTTTCATTCCATTGATATTTTCACTATGTTTGTAACAAAACATATTCTGTATGATCTATCTGAAGCAAGTAAAATTACTGGACCCGGACTTGGTAGCCGGCAATCCCGAGGAGCTAAAGTATCCCTATAAAGCTCCGGCGGTACGTTTTACGGAATCATTCATTTTCCGCAAGCCGGTTACTTTCCTCGTGGGAGAGAACGGGGCAGGAAAATCCACCCTGCTGGAAGCGATGATGAGTAAATATGAGGAGAGGGATGAGGAAGAACCGGGTATGCTCTATGACGGAACCGAGGCCTACAAGATTTACGCCAATGTCTTACCCGAGCATATTAAGCTGATCGAGACCCGAAAACCGGAAAAGCATTTCTTCTTCCGGGCAGAATCCTTTTTTAACCATGCGGCCGAATTGGATAGGCAAGCCCAACTGGAATTACGTAAGTACAGCAAGATCTACGCCTATAAAGCTTACGGTGGCAGGAGTTTATTGGAGCAATCGCACGGCGAGAGCTTTCTCAGCGCTTTCCTGAATTATGCCAGCCGCAATACATTATTTATATTAGACGAGCCGGAAGCCGCACTCTCCCCACAACGGCAGCTGGCCCTTTTGGTGCGTATCCATGAACTGGTGAATAACGGTTGCCAACTGATTATCTCCACGCACTCCCCGATCTTGATGGCTTATCCGAACGCGGACATTTATGCCATCGATGATACCGGAGCACACATCACCCCGTATGAGGAAACAGAGCATTACCAGCTCACTAAATATTTCCTCACGCATACGGAGCAAATGATGAAAGAACTGCTTGAGTGAGATTACTTCTCCCAAGCATTTACGATCTCGGCAATGTAAACGATATGCGCATTGCCGTTCTTCTCATCATACCAACGAGGGAAAACGCTAGGATCTAAAAACTTAGCCTCCTCGATCTCGGACTTATAGACCACTTTACATTCCAACGTAAGGCGAGCTTCCTCGAATACAGGATTACCAGCCTCCGTAAAGAACGGTGTCAACCCCGTAGCGGCCACTTTATCAATCTCCCGGCCGGATTTAGAGCCACAAATGCTATGGGCTTTCCGGTGCTCCGGTCCTAGGAAAGTAATCGTGAACTCATTTTTAGCGTCGATAAACTCACGGGTATAACGCTCCGGACGAATAAAAGCAAACACCACCGGACGGTTCCATAACACTCCCACGCCGCCCCAACTGGCAGTCATCATATTAAACTTCTCCTTATCACCGGCGCTTACCAGCATCCACTCCTTACCAATCAACTCGATAAAGTTGTCTTTGATCTCATTCGGATTAATCGCTTTCATATCTCATTTTATTTTCCCTCAAAGATATAAAATATTCCCTTATTTACCGGTACTCATTACCCCCGAGTCATTATCGGCATTATTCACTTTCTTCTGACCAGCGCTAAATTTACGGCCGAAAGAGAAGTTATAGGAAATCGTCGCCACAAACAAACGGGAACTTTCCTTGATGTAATTCGAACGGTGGAAAGAGGCGTATTGGTTCCAGTTCTCGGTCTCCTGCTTATAGTTATCCGTAAACGGATTAAAGACACGCAAGCCAACCATCAAGTCTTTATGCCTATAACCGAGCTGGATTCCTTGGATATTCTCACCCCCACTCATCGTCTCGCCCTTAAACCAGTTCCAATTCGTCATCAACATATACATGAGTGACCAATTCTTCCAAGTAACGGAAACATTCGCATCGCACCACCAGTTCGTATATCGATGCGTGTAGGTATTACCGTTACTCATATAATGGTTCATACCACCATTGACTGAAAATTGCAAGATGTCCTTGATCGGACCGACCCGCAAGTTGACGGAAGCGATAACCCGTTGCCAGTTTTTCTGATTATCCCAAGTCTGGATGATCTTATTCCCTTCCAGATATTTCTCGTCCATGATAGCGTCCGGCTGATACTCATAAGCGCCCAAGGCATTCACGTAAAACAGACCTTTGCGAAACTCGTAATTCAATTCCGTATAATAACTCATATAAGACTTCAAGTTAGGATTACCCCGCTGTATTTGCAAGGAATCGATCACTTGGTCGATAGCGCTCAGCTCACCCAAAGAAGGAGTCACATTCCCCATCGTTGATTTCAAACGGATGGAAGATTCCCCGGGCAAAGCATAAAACAAGGTCAACCGGGGACTCACCGTATAACGTTCATAATCCGCATCCTCACCCCGTTGGCTATAAGACGATCGATTCACGGTCACACCCAACGAGTAATCCAGTTTTTTCACCTTTCCCTTGAATTCCGCATATACGGAACTCTCCATCTGTTCCATATGTGTCTTATAGTTATGCCCATTGATATAACTGTTATCCGAGAAAGATTGGTTATGGCGTAAACCGCCGCTCAACCGATTACCATTCGTTAATTTCTTCTCATAGATAGCCTCGCCGATAATCGAGTATTTATCACCATCCACCACATTATTTACATCAGTCAACAATTGTTCATGTTTACTCTCTTGATAGATACGGGTCGATTTCGTTTGGTTATAAGTCCCTACCACGTTAAACACCAAGGTTTGGTTATGCTTCAAATCCCGTTGGTAATATAAATCCAGCGCAGGAGCTTGATAAGCGGATCCCGATAGGTCGATCATATCCACCTTGTCCTCCGGATTCGCCTTATTCATCAAGACCCCTTGATAATCCCAATGCGGTTGGTGATTATTCCGGTAGCGGAACGTAGCGTTAAACAGATACTTATCCGGCTTTTGATAGCTATAGTTCACATTCAGGTTATGCATGAATAAACGAGCGTGCGAAGGTTCGCCTATCTCCACACGGTTCAAGGTCGTTCCATTCGCTAGATGAAACTCTTCCTCATTATTCCGTTTCATTCCATAAAAATCACGAGGACCGATCCGATAAGAAGCACCCCATTCCGAATTCTTATGATTGATCTTTCCCCGGACATTATGTTCGCCCCACATAGAATTGATACCTTGCGCCATATCCAGGCCGAAGCTGCCCCCCGTATCCGGACGGCGAACGATATAATCCAGCACGATATCGGCATTGCCATAACGTAAACCCGGATTATCATGATATTCTACCCGGATTACCTCCTGTGGCGATAAGCCCCGGATATCGGATAGCTCCACCTTGATACCGTTGATGCAGAATTGAATCGTCCCTTCATTCGGTAGCGATACGCTATTCCGGATCGGGTCTACTTCCAAACGAGGAAGCATCAAGGCGTTCAATAGGTTGATGCCATTGCTGGAGGCCGCTTTTTGCTCGGAGGTAGGGAACGCGATCTTACGGTCCGCCGTATTACGGATAGCGGAAGCGTTGACCGTGACTTCATCTAAGGATATAGAGGAGGATGCCAATGAGATCGTACCGAGATCTATAGGCTGGGAAAGTCCCAGCACGGAGACTACCGAAGTCTTGTAACCTATGGAGGAAACAGATACTTGATAATCTCCGGCCTTGACTTTCTCGATCCGGAAAAGTCCTTTACTATCCGTCGTCGTCCCTGTGATGAATGCGGAATCGGCTGTTTGAAGCGTGATATTCGCAAACTCAAGAGGAGACTTGTCGGATAGATCGATGACTTTCCCCCGGATCTGTAATTGTTGTGCCCGAATACCCCAAGAAAAGGATATAAGAAGGGCTGGCCATAATGATTTGTTTCATTATAGTACGATTTAATGATTAAGAAATAATGTGTGTATGTGCTTGTTACTTAGTCCAAATCTCTTCTCCGTTCAGACGGATCTTCTGGATATTGTTGATACGGATATGCAACGTGAGATTTTTATCTTGCCCGGCGTCCCTCGCCCCGCTAACCAATAATAGAGAATCGTGGCGGCTGACTTCCGGCAAATACGTTTCATTCCCTCGTAATAGAGTAACGACCGGTCCTTTGCTTCCAGTATTTGCCCCCGGGGAAATTCGGAGGCGGTTCTCGTATCGACTTTTATGTTTCCGCTTTCAACTCCGGATTATCTATCTGGATAATCTGAAACTTTTGCGTGAAACCTGTAAGGCATTTTTCCGACGTAAACTGGGCAACGCCGAAAGTGAGGGCTGGAACGATATATAATGTCGCTATCAAGGCGATAAATACGCGATTACTTTTTTTCATGATTGTCTTTATTTAATGGTAGATATATATAATGTATAGGCTTTCGTAAGCTCGTCGATACCTACATCTAGCAGGTGCATCTCCTTGAAGACGGCGGGGAAGTACCTCTTCCACGAACTGGTTATGGCGCATCTCACGGATTTTCTGCTCGGCGTCGGAAGCGACGAAGTAGCCGATCCCACGCTTATTGTAAATAATCTCATTCGCTTGCAGACGTTCGAAGGAACGCATGACCGTGTTCGGATTCACTTCCATCTCTACTGCCAGTTCCCGTACGGACGGGATACGGCTATCGGCTTTGTAATTACCACTCAATACCCGGTCGCAAATCCGCTCGGCTATTTGGATAAATATGGATTGATTCGTATTGTAGTTCATCTTAGTTCCTTTTCTTTAAGTTTTAGATAAGCGACGTATAAGACCACGAGGGTCGCGATGAGAAATGCGGGTGTAAAGGCAAAGCTCAGCCAATACACGGCGGTATAAAGCGGGGAAGATTCATAACAAAAACTATTCATACCCGGCTGGATATTCAAGATGTTTATGCATAGATAAACAATCCCTATGATAGAAGCGATTATCAATATATATCCACCACAAGCGATTCCTAAAGCATACTTCTTGAATGTGACGTAAGAGAGGAACATCAAGGAACCGACAAACGCCAGCATGGTGAAATCTTGCAAGGTCATGATAATGTCCTTGAATGCTACAGGCTGTATATGAATGAGCATTGAGGCTATTCCCGTCCCAGTCCAGAACGTGACTTGGTATGCTAAGAATACCACGATGCCTTCGATTAGGATAGCGGCATATTTCTCTTGGTTGCTCGCGGGAAGCGTTAAGAACAATCCTCTAGGGCGGTGTATCATTAAGTTTACGTAGCTACAGAAAGCGATAAAAGTTCCTAATGATCCCAATACATATAATGTAAAGGTACGGAATCTCGTATCCCATAAAATGGAGGATAACAGGAAAAAGAAGAGGACTCCGAGGATGACCAACACCCCATAAGCTAATTTCTCTTATTCTCTATCCAATCTTTGCGAAGTAAAAGATTGATGCGTTGTATACTGAAATCTGTTTTCATAACTATGTGTATTTAGGAGTTCATGATTCTTTGGATCTCTTTGGGATACGTTATCGCCGCGTTAAAGAGCAACTCTAAGGATACGGCTGTCTCTTCCTTGTCCTCCCGTGCGGTGACGCCTATTGT
>ENA-OPZZ01002209-OPZZ01002209.1-human-gut-metagenome-genome-assembly--contig:-NODE-2209-length-10128-cov-3.375262_pt1 | contig 10128 bp, 12 predicted proteins | sample MGYA00242487_ERZ504511 | MGnify/ENA primary metagenome ERZ504511 (study PRJEB26092, sample SAMD00036241) | human gut metagenome | host: Homo sapiens | study: EMG produced TPA metagenomics assembly of... | reverse complement strand
AGTCTGACCGGTTATGAGATGGAACCGCGTAATTTCTCCATTGTGAAGAGCGCGATCTCCAAGAGCTTGCTGCTTGACATGGAATATACGGATGGTGCCCGGAAGGACCCAGCGTAAGCTTGTCGCGCCAGATAAGATCTTCGTCGATGAGGGAGTCTTCTACGTTGCCGTATGGACTGACGTCGCTGCCGCTGCACCGGCTGACAAAGCTAAGTACGTGAAGAAAGACACCACGATCAACAAGGCCACAGGAAAGCCTCGCATCTGGCAGGTGCTTCGCATTTCCCGCATTGAAAAGGCCGAACTGGTTGAACCTACCGCGAAAATCGACATTCCCGACGTTCCCGCATCCGAATTGCGCAAATGGAGCTTCGATAATGGAACTCCAGCTGTGTTCGTCACCAATCAGGATGATCTGTCATTTATTGACGGGCTGTCGGGAGCAACAGTCGAAAAGTGCGGAGAGGGCGAGAAGGTGCATCTGATCGTCTCGTCCGATTCCTGGTATGTCGCATTCTGTATTTCCCACGCACGGCATATCACTGCCGTAGCTCCCGAAACGTTGCGTACCATGATTGTCGCCCGTGCCCAGCATGAGCTGAGCATTGGCGATCGTGAGAATGAAGGCTGACGGGGGAGAGACTATGCCTTGGTGGATTTGGCTGTTGCTCGCTCTGTTCATGCTTGCAATGGTTGTTTCCGGAATCGTCTACGCATGTTTACACGGCTATCGAGCATTCAAGGACGTGGCGAAGCTGGGTGAACGGACGGCAAAACGAATCGAGGCGATGGGCAAACCATTGCCCCAAAACAACGAGAATGAAGCACCTTTCTTTACCAGACCTTTAAAGGATGCTGCAGATCGTTATGCGGATGCCCATGCCGGAGTCATTGAGAGGCATGAAGCGAAGCGAAGCCGTCATGCTCAACAGTGGGCACAATGGCGGCATTGTAACGATTGACCCAACCATATTAAGGAATCATGACCCATCATCGTCGCCGTAATAACGGTACTGACCCGTCGAAAATCAATGAGACCGTGGAGTTGTCTCCCGCGCAACGGTATGCCGCATTCAAACAAACGCAGGCCAAGCAGCGCACGGTTGCGGCCGAATTCGCAAGATCCATGCCATTCGAGCTTGACGAATTCCAGATGCAAGCCAACGATGCGTTGGAGGCTGGCGATAATGTACTCGTGGCAGCTCCTACGGGAGCAGGCAAGACTGTCGCAGCCGATTTCGCCATCTATCTGGCGCAGACGCGAAATGTCAAAGCCTTTTATACCACGCCGATCAAAGCGCTGAGCAACCAGAAATACCATGATCTGGTCGACCAGTATGGAACGGATAAGGTCGGATTGCTGACCGGAGACACGTCCATCAACTCTGAGGCGGATATTGTGGTCATGACCACGGAAGTGTTGCGCAATATGCTGTATGAGCATTCCGTGACGCTTGAAGCGCTTCGTTATGTGATTCTTGACGAAGTGCACTATCTTGCTGACCGTTTCCGAGGGCCGGTCTGGGAAGAAGTCATTATCCACTTGCCGAAAAACGTGAACATCATAGGTCTTTCCGCGACGGTTTCCAATGTCGAGGATTTTTCCGAATGGATCGAATCTGTTCGTGGCAAAACCACGTTGGTCATGTCGGAACAGCGTCCGGTACCGTTGGAGCAGCATGTGCTCGTACAGGCAGATGACCATACCGAACCAGAACTCATCGACCTATATCGGCGTGACGCCAATGGCGAACAGACGGTCAAACTCAATGCGCAGCTGATAAACAGACTTGATCAGCTTGATCGTCAGGCGGAACGGCGCAAGGGCGAGCGACGTCCTGATAAGCGTAGGGCCAAAGGTAAAGGTGGACGATGGGACGATCGCCCGCATAAGGTCGAACGCCATACGCCTCGACGCTGGGCGGTTGTGGACGAGTTGAATTTTCTTGACATGCTGCCGGGAATCTACTTCATTTTTTCAAGAAACGGTTGCGATCAAGCGGTTGACCAGTGCATCAACGCAGGCTTGGAACTCACCACCAGCGACGAAGTGCAACAAATCAGACGGATCGTCGATGAGATGGTCGAAGGCCAGTTGAGCCAAGAAGACTTGAAAGCGCTGCATTTCTCGCAATTTCGTTTCGCCTTGGAAGAAGGGTTCGCTCCGCATCATGCGGGAATGGTCGCATTGTTCCGCCAGATTGTCGAACGCTTGTTTGAAAAAGGCTTGGTTAAAATGGTCTTCGCCACGGAAACGCTGGCTTTGGGCATTAACATGCCCGCACGGTGTGTGGTGGTTGAAAAGCTTGAGAAATTCGACGGCACCGGGCATGTTGGGTTGACTCCCGGCGAGTTTACCCAGTTGACCGGTCGTGCGGGACGACGTGGCATCGACGCCATCGGACATGCCGTTGTGGTGGACCACCATGGTTTTGTTCCCGCCACTGCGGCCGCCTTGTCCAGCAAACGAGTGTATCCGCTTCACTCAAGCTTCAGACCGACCTTCAATATGGCTGTCAATCTATTGAATTCCAGCGACTATGAAACAGCTCGCGTTACGCTTGACCACTCCTTTGCGCAATGGGAAGCCAACGAGTCGGCATGGCAGCTTGAAGCACAGATGGAAACCTTATGCAAGGCTCTGGAAGGATACGAGCAGGCTTTCCAGTGTGAATTCGGCGATTTCAAAAAATTCATGCGTTTGCGGATGCGTTTGAGTGATTTGGAGAAGAACGAACGTCGCAAACTCAAGCATGAGGTGTTCCGTACGCAGAAGGAACGCAGCCAGGCGTTTATGGATCTTGACAAACGCATCAAGAAACTCAGAGAAGAAGACCGCGACCATCCATGCCGTAAATGCCCTGATGTGCAGAAGCACTTGAAATGGGGACATCGTTGGGCTCGTGAGATGCGCGAGTTGGAACGGGTACAGCATCGTTACGATTCGCGAACCGGTTCCGTGGCACGTCAGTTTGATCATATTTGCGCTGTGCTTTCCAATCTCGGCTATCTTCAGCCGGTACGGGAATCCGCGGGCCATGGTGATTATCAGCTCACGGAACGTGGCCAGCTGTTGCGGCATTTGTACAGCGAGCTTGATCTAGTATTGGCGCAGGCGATTGACGATGGCGTATTTGACGGGTTGAACGCCTGTGAATTGGCCAGCGTCGTCGCATCGTTGGTGTTCGAAGCCCGCAGGGGAGGCGGGGGAGAGCCGCGTCGTTACCCTGGAGGCATTCAAGGGAACGTCGCCGTGTGCGCAGCGCAGCTTAAGGGCGTCCATGCGTCGATTGCCATGTTATGTGAGGATCACATGCTTGAGGAGCCTCGCCAACTCGATTTTGGCATCACCGATATCGTCTACGATTGGGCGCAAGGTGAAAGCCTGTCGCAGGTGCTGTACGGCACCGATCTGACGGGCGGCGATTTCGTGCGTAACGGCAAACGGCTTGCCGACGTGCTTCAGCAGATAGCCGTGGCTGGACCGTATCTTGCGGATCGTGCCGAAACGTTGGCGCCAGTCGCAAAACAGGCGTACGATCGCATCAATCGTGGCATCGTCGCATATTCCGGCGTCGACTAAAATCGAACATCAAGCAGACGAATAAGGAATAAAAGACACGTCCGAACTGTTCTGTAGCTTAGACAGAGCAGACAATCCAAGGAGGCAAAGGCAATATGGCAGAACGCAGCCTGCGAGGCATGAGCATCGGCGCAAAGTCGTTGGAATCTGATGACAATGTGGATTTCGCGGCGCGAAACGACGTCGCATATGTGTGCCCAAAGGGACACCGCACGATTCTGCCGTTCGCTGAAGGCGCGGAGATTCCGGAGGAATGGGAGTGCCGGTGCGGCATGACCGCGCATCGTGAAGGCGACGAGGATCGTGAGGCCGACGAGATTTCCAAGCCAACCCGTACACACTGGGACATGCTATTGGAACGCCGTACTGAAGACGAGCTGAAGACGTTGCTTGAAAAGCGTCTGCAGATGCATCGCGACGGCTGGTTTCCAGACTACGAGTAACCAGTAGTTGAACGACACTTGAACTGCATGCCCGGTCAGTAAGACCGGGCATAATTGTTATCTGAACAGTTCACATTGCATCGAGCATTTAACAAGGAGTGCATTAATCTCATGTCCGAGAAGACCGAGCAACCCAAGAAAGTCGTTCTGCTTGACCTTGACGGCACATTGACCAAGTCTGATCCGGGCATCATTGGTTGTGTGGTGAAGGTATTTGAGGAGCTGGGGTATCCAGTGCCTGATGATGAGGAGTTGCAGCGATTCATTGGTCCTGCGATTGTCGAGTCGTTGCATCGCAATAATATTCCGGATGACTTACTCGATGAGGGCATTGCCATCTACCGTAGGTATTATGCGCAGGAAGCGGTGTTCGATGATCCGAATAATCCGGGTCAGAAGGTTCCGGGCCGTTTGAACAATACCATTTATGACGGTATTCCAGAACAGTTGGCCAAACTGCGTGCTGACGGATACTACTTGGCGATCGCAAGCTGCAAGCCGCAGTATCAGTGCATTCCGATTTGCGAGCATTTCCATTTGGACACCATGGTCAACGGCATTTACGGTGCCAGCGAAGATAATTCGCGTCTCGACAAAGATCAGGTTATTCAATGGGCGTTCGACCACATTGGGTTTGACGAAGCCGCTGGCGATAAGGCGCTCATGGTCGGTGACCGTTGGACCGATGCTGACGGAGCCAAAGCGTGCGGTCTGGATTGCTTGGGATGCGGCTGGGGTTATGCCGAACCTGGCGAGCTGAAAGAACATGGCGCGTATAAGGTGATCGATTCGGTTAGTGAGCTTGCGCAAACCATCGAAGACTATTTCGCCTGATAGACAACGGCTGATGCACGAGCGGATCATCTTGTGCATAAAGACAAAGAAACCCTGGGTATGCATGCCAGCGATGACATTTGCATACCTGGGGTTTTGAGAGATCGCGTACATCTCAAATACCCCCTGCACCTGCTCCCACTTTTGTCCGATAATGTACGTTATGTCAGAAAAGCTACAGCAGTTTTCGCCTGACGCTCTTTTCTGTACATAACATCGGTGGGTTATGCCAGCACGTCCCTTTCGGGACTTTGCTCGACATAACCCACCGGCATGATGGATGGTGCGTCCTCGCTTCGCTGGACGTTTTTCCACACGGCTGCGTTTTCGCTTCGATGGATGTCTTTTTGGCTAGTCCTTAATGGCTTGGCTGAGTTTTCTTTCCATTTCGCTTTTCATGCCGTTTCGGGCCTGCAGATACATAAACACCAGTTCCGCGGCGATGAGCATAACCATCAGTGCTGCCGACGGCCAACCAACCTGTTCGTAGAAATGCTGAAATTTCAAGGAAAAGCTGGGTTTGAACATCGTATATATCGGATACGGCAGAGCTCCGATGATCAGCGATGTGAAATGCAATCCGACAATTGACCAGCGTACCGGATATACGTCACTCTTGGTTTTTGAGAAGATATTTCCTCGAATTGCAGTAATCGAACAAATGTTCAACGATATGACCGCTGCGACAATCCACAGCAATGCCGGCAGAATATCAAACATGTATTGCTCCCCTGTTGTATGTCTGTCTGTACATATCTATCTCATGTCAACGACTCGTAATCCGTCTTAGTCCGCATCAACCATACGGCATGCATTCTGGTATGTTACAGCGACGCGGCGGCGCGTGTCTGATGCTGCGCCTCGAAGTTCTTTCTCATGCGCATTGCAGCGATATCGTCAACAGGTCGGTTTCCACCCATCATGGAAGGCATGGTGGTCAGATCGACGTATTCCTCGTGGGCAAGAGTCTCTCTGATCTGCTTCCATAAAGATCCCACCGATACGCCGAATACCGCCCGACCGCTTTGCAACAACGCCACCATTTGCTCACTATCCGTACATTCGTGCACTTGCTGACCGTCGCACATAATCGTGATATTCTCAAGTTGTTCCGCGGTACGCTGCGTCAGAAAACTGATGGCAGTCGTCACATTTTGCAGATTGATGCCCGCGTCAAGCAGTCTTTTCGACACAGCAAGGATCACCACGTCCTTGAACGAGTACAGCCTGCGCGAACCGGATCCATGCGACGGCGTGATGGAAGGTTCCACGATTTGTCTGCGAGCCCAATAGTCAAGTTGACGATAAGTGATGCCTGCTACTTTTGAAGCCACCGTACCCTTGTAGCCGCGCGTCACCGGCTGAGTGCCGGTCGCGGGGAATAACTCCCCCTGCACCGCAGTCGACACATGCAGACGCAACCGCGTTGTTGGCTCTGCTTCGTTCATCACGCTCTCCTACGACATCTACAATAACGCCCATGAGCATTCGTGCGAAGCTCATGGGCGCGAAGCTGTTGTACACAGTCTATCCCGCATAACGTGGATCAACCGGCAATGACGGCTTTATTGTCGAAATAAACCAGACGGAACTTGCCAAGAATAATCTCATCGCCATTCTTGAGCTCCTGCTGATCAACACGCTGGCGGTTCACATAGGTGCCATTCAAGCTGCCCGCATCAATAACGGAATACCTGCCGTCAGACCTGCGGAACACCGCATGGGCGCGGGAAACCGTGGAATCATCCAAAAGAATGTCCGCTCTTGGATCACGGCCGACGGTAATCTCATCCTCGTCAAGAAGATACCGCGACCCCGACACCGCTCCCCTAGTCGAGATCAGCAATGCCGTGCCATCGGCAAGACGCATGATGGTTTCAAGGTCCTCTTTCGTCAGAGGACGGTCTCCGGTGGAAGTCACCGGTACGGTTATTGCAGGAAGGCCAATGATGGTCGTTTCACCTGCGCTTGGAATCGGATCAGTCATAGTCGCCATTCTAGTCATTACCCTTGCAAATAGCCGGTATTGAGACCGGCATGGTCACGAATCATACACCGTAAAGTGGGTCTTATCCCTCAGTCTTGTCGATAATTGACACGAACTGGTCGTTTGGCAACATGTCATCATAGCTGCGCCAACGGCGTTCCAGCTCACGATTCGCCTCGTCATGCTGCTGTTTGCCGAGCCTGGCATAAGCCTTCAACTCGTTCGGCCCCATGTCTTTGACCGGCTGATTGAGATTCAATGCTTCGTCACTCACAAGCTGCCATTGTAGCCGTACACCTTGAAAGAACACGGAAAAAGCCCGGATAGTGTGTATTCCGGATTTAAAACTGTATTCGAAGTTATATTCGCGGGGATTGATTTCAGCGCTGCTCGTCGATCATTTCCCGCAATGCCTTGTTGCAGACGGCTCTTCTTGAATTAGGAGCATCGCCGGAGTGAATGGCCTCGGCCACCGCGTCGCTCTGCTGCGTCATCTTATAGTCTTCTCCCTGCGTGGACTCGATCTGGGATTTATCCGCACCCATGTATTTCACTGCATAGGAGTTGGTTGCAGCTCCAATCAATTTGATACCATCCAATATCAACCGATTCTTTGTAGTCAGTCAAAATCACCATATACTGGTGAACATAATCACCGCCCTCCTCTGTTGCAGGAACGTTGGCCTTGTCGAAAATCGTTCCATCATGGATGGTATCCGAACCATTTGTCGTAGGTGGTCAGAACGAGATTCTCGTACTCCTGATACAACGGACGATCCTGCACGTAATAGATTTCGCCTGTGGCCGGCAGTCCCAGCTTACCTCTGAGATCCTGCTCGACTTTTTGATTGATGTTGCGTTGCCTGGAAGTATAGGCGCTATGAATCGATATGGCGCCCAAACCCAACACCACGCGCCACCCGTTTCCGACATGCCGCACGAAACGGCGGAAACCCAACGAAACCAACAAAAAAGGCGGCACGACGTGCCGCCCGATGGTGGGTGATATAGGAATCGAACCTATGACCCCTTCCGTGTGAAGGAAGTGCGCTACCTCTGCGCCAATCACCCGATGATGGGTTATATAGGAACTCACGTTCCAGTGGGCGATACAAGATTCGAACTTGTGACCCCTTCCGTGTCAGGGAAGTGCGCTACCTCTGCGCCAACCGCCCGGGTCATGCGTCGCACTCGCACACGTCAAGCACAACAAGAGGTGGGTACGAGAGTCGAACTCGTCTATACGGCTTTGCAGGCCGCTGCCTAACCGCTTGGCTAACCCACCCTAAAGGTCGATAATCAATCGGAACCTTAGAGCGGACAACGGGACTCGAACCCGCGGTCTCAACCTTGGCAAGGTTGCGCTTTACCAACTAAGCTATGTCCGCATGTTCTCCGCAGTACTACTGCCTGAGCACGAGTATCTACTATATCCGCATTCTCAAAATTTGCAAGTCCGCGTGTCGTGTTCGTGTTTTGCTGTTTTCAAAGGGCTTTTATCTACCGAAAAAGGTTTTGAGCTTTCTTGACATTCGGGTATTTTGAGATGCTGTTGTCTAGATCGGGATGCCCTGCTCGTCACATTCACCGATGGCGGAAGCGTGTTTGCGGAAATATGATTTCGTTATACATTTAAAGCATGTGTGAGGAGACGAAAAAACGCGAGACAATAATGATCTCCGCGTTTGAGGGGTGGAATGACGCCTGCCAGGCTGCGACGAACGTCATACGGCATCTTGTGTCGCGATATGATTCACAGGAGGTGCATCATATCGACAATGAGGGTTTCTACGACTATCAGGTAGCCCGTCCGATGATTTGCTCGGTACAAGGTCGTAAACGAATCATCTGGCCACAGACCACGTTCTATGACATTGCAGTCTCCCCCTCGCTGCATTTTCTCGCTCAGATCGCCCCCGAGCCAAATTATCGTTGGGAGGAATACTGCAGGCAGACGTTGCGCATCGCAGAAGACTACGATGTGAGCGGTATCGTCACGCTTGGATCCATGTTCGACGATTGCCCCCACACCAGGCCTTTGCCGCTTGACATTTCCAAAAATGACTGCGAAAGCGAACCCGACAAGGAATATAACGGCCCTGTGGGCATCCCCAACATTCTTGACGCATTTGCGGCGGACGCAGGATTTCATACCACATCCATGTGGGTGTCCGTACCCCATTACTGTGCGAATACCGAGTGCTTGCAGGGCACGCTGGAATTGGTTCGCGCATTGTCTCTTTTACTTGAGCATCCGCTGACTGAAGGTGATTTGAACAGAAAAGCCGCCGAATGGCGCAAGGCTGCCGACGAGATTGTCGAGCAGACGCATGCCGGCGATTATCTTGCCTGTCTGGAACGCGACTACGATTTGAACGCTCAAGCGCAACGTATCGCGTCGAATGGCATGCCCGCTTGCGAAGAGCTGATTCGTGAGGCTGAATCGTTCTTGCGTGGCAATTAAGTTGTGATTGGCGATAGGCAATGAATATATAAGTCGGGCCGACCATCGCAGGATGATCGGCCCAACTTTTTGCTATTCGATTATCGAATTAGATTCACGCTGCAGCTGCGGCTTCCAGCGGCGAAAGCACGCCGGTAATCAGCAGCAATGCCACGACGATCGCCAAGCCGATGCGGTAGATGGCGAATGCCTTGTACGAGAAGGTGGAAACAAACTTCAGGAAGCCGATGATCACCACGTAGCCGACCACAAATGCCACGATGGCTGCGGCGATGGTAGGACCCCAGCCGGGGAACATACCGGCATCCCCCGCGGCAACGTCCTTGACGGCCGATACGGCTTCCAGAATGCCTGCGCCGAACACGGCAGGAATGGCCATGAGGAAGCTCACTCGAACGGCTGCCTCACGGGTGTATCCCATGGCGCGTCCAAAGGTGATGGTGCCCCCAGAACGGGAAACGCCGGGAATCAATGCGAGCATCTGGCCGATGCCGAAGATCAGCGCATCCTTCCAGGTCATTTCCTTCATGGTCTTGACCTGCTTGGAACGGGCGTCGACCACCCACAGCAGCACGCCGAACAATGCAAGTACGGTGACGGTGATCCACAGATTACGCAGTGACCCTTCGATCGCATGCTTGAACAGCAGGCCGGCAATCAGAATCGGCATCGTGCCGAGGATGATGAACCAGCCCATCTGCGTGTCTGGATTGTGCGCTCCCATACGGCTTTTGAAATCCTTGCCTTCTTTGCCGAACAGGGAACCGAACCATGCTCCAAGAATGCGGATGATGTCATGTCGGAAATACAAAATCAC
>ENA-OPZZ01002208-OPZZ01002208.1-human-gut-metagenome-genome-assembly--contig:-NODE-2208-length-10133-cov-5.589246_pt1 | contig 10133 bp, 9 predicted proteins | sample MGYA00242487_ERZ504511 | MGnify/ENA primary metagenome ERZ504511 (study PRJEB26092, sample SAMD00036241) | human gut metagenome | host: Homo sapiens | study: EMG produced TPA metagenomics assembly of... | reverse complement strand
ACCATCACCCGTCAGCCCCGGAACATCACCCTCTCCCAATATATCATAAGGAGCCGGTACATCACTACATGAACTAAATGTGAACACTGCAAGCAGTGTCAAGAATAAAGCATTTAGAATCTTTTTCATAATTGTATATTGTTATTTGAATTATTTATTGCGTTTTACATCACTGCCAGTACGAATAATCAATTGCCAAGCATTGTTATATCGGGTCAGTATACCTGTCACATTTAAAGTACCTTGCGGAAGAACATCTTTTGAGAAGTTAGCATAGATACTGGTATGTGCCACAGCCGCAGACTTAGTACCATCAGCATAGTTGATATTGCGTTCTACAAAAGAAAGATTTGGATTGGCTACATCTTCCTCTGCTGCATAAGTTGTAGTACCATTTGCATCCGGAAAACTTACATTTTTTAATGTAACAAGCAATGGCGCCTGCTTCATATCCACAGCGGTCAATTCTGCAGCCGTAGAGATTTCTAAAGGTCTTAATTCATCATAAAACAACTTCGGTTCATTAATCAAACGTACATGCTGTTTCCATACATATTCGGGCATACGTCCCACTTTACCTTCATAAATTGAACCGATTTGTGCAAGCTTACGGTAACTACCGATTTGCAATCCCTTACAGTCAATTACGACTTTTTGACCTACCGGACAAAAGGCATATAATCCGGAATTATTAACTCCTACAATAATAGCACCTGTTTCATCACCAACGACAAGCTGTTTGTAGATGTTCCCACTTTCATCATCTCCAATTATTACACCTTCAATACGTGTTTCATCCTCAATAGTAGTATACGTATCAGTACTCGTATCGATGAAATCATTGTATTTCTCTTTCAATGCAGCTATTGAAATGGTACGTCCTTCCGGGATTGAATTATTGCCATAAGCATTTCCCGTCACCGGATCATCATAGTTCTCACAGGAAGTGAGACCTGCGCCACATAGCAGCAATCCGGTACATAATATAGATAGTAATTTCTTCATAATTGTTTCTTCCTTTCTTTTTGTTTTGGATTGATAACTACACATTCTTAAAATCTATAACCAATGTTCAAGAAAGCATTGAACGGGAATGCGTAGAAATACTTAGAATTCTTGGAAAACTTGTAAACACGTGCGTCACCGTCTTTGTAATTATCATCACGGTTTTGTTCGAAACCACCTGTACGCAAATCTGTATTGTTCAAGATATTAGTCAAACTCAAATTAAGGCTAATGCTCTTTCCATTGCGTAAACGAATGTATTTTCCGATGGAAGCATCCAACATAAATCCACCATCCAGTTTCTCCTGACCCGGTACATGGAGAACCGGATTTCCATTAGCATCTACGCCGGCACCATTTTTATCCAATACGCTGCCAAGACGACGATAGCTTGAGAAATCGATATATACACGATCATAATAGTTTCCGGTCAAATTGAAGAACCAACCTTTTACGTTATAATCCAAAGCAAGGCTATAAGCAGAAAGCGGAGTACCATTAGCACGCATACCTTTAGCATAAACACGATCGAGGTTTGACTCATTCTCACTTTCATATGTCAATACAGCATCCGGATTATTGGTGTATTTAGCCTCACTCCAAGTACCGATAGCCGTCAATGAAAGTTCGCTTGTCAACTTAAAGGTAGCCGCTGCTTCTATTCCCCAATGTTCCTTTTCAATGCCATTCATAGAAAGATAAGTGAAACGTGCTTCGCTATCATTATAAAAAGCATCCATTTCTACCTGATTCTGGAAGCGAGTGTAATAACCAGTCAAACGTCCCATCACCCATGGAGTGTTGAAGTTATAAGTCAAATCACCACCAATGATGCGCTCTGTTTTCAAGTCTCTCACAAAGTCATTCTTAATACGTGGAGCAATAAAAGAGTTATAGGCCAACGGTGCACGTTCTTCATATCCGGCATTCAACGTGAAGGAATGGTTACCATTGATAGCCCAATTCAAACCGGCTTTTATACCTCCTTCAAGGAATTTAGCCGTACCGCTGCTACCAAGTGATTTCAACGGAGCACGTCCGTTTCTCATCAATCCATCGCGGAACATCTGTGTAGATCCTATCTTACCGGAAGCAAAATAGTTTAATGACCCGCCATTGTTACCCTGATAACGCACCCATGCACTCTGCTTATTCACATAGATGTTATAATCATAACCAAATTTATCACCTTCACCAATACGGCGGTTAGGATTATCAAGATCATTTTGCACCATACTGGAACTAGCTCCATGATCGCGCACTGCAAATTTGTCGACGTCAGTATAAAGCTGTCCGCCCAGCAAATCCTTCATTTTTTTATAATGCATACCTTTGGTTGTATTCACGGCAACTCCCGCAATGTAGCTGTTGTGTTCATTCCATTGATGATTGAATACCGAACTAAGGTTGAAAGCCAACTGATCATCATGACGTTCTTCTACATAATAAAGTGTCTCTTTACCTAATGCATTCGCCTGTTTATTGGCAAAATAAAGAGCATCCCAATCTAACTGACGATAAGCTTTATTATTTTTCCAATTATCTGTAACTTCATTAAACTGCTGCAATTCATCGGCAGTAGGAACAGATTCCCATACATCAAAGATTGAGCTAGGCAACTTTTTATAATAATCCGGGCGTGGATCGGCCGCATTACCATTCCAGCCTAGAGCACTTTTCCCATAGTTGGAATATTTGAATCCGGCACTTGTCACTAACTTCTTATTATCATCAATGGTGAAATTCCATGAAGCAATAGCCGATGGTTCGAACTGACGTACAATACGTGCATTTCGTTTTTCTCCATTCTGATATCCCCAGTTCGGATTATAATAATGACTGTTCGCTAAATAATAAGCTTCTTCGGTTGCCGCCATTTGCTGTCCTCTCTCTGTCGGTGTTCCCCAAGTTGCCAAAGAGAGACTATGGCGTTCGTTGAATACTTTCTCCGCACCGAGGAAGTAAGAAAAAGAATTATATTTGATTCCTTCAATATTTCCCTCATTACCCCAGCGATAACCCAATGATCCGGTAAATGCCCAACCATTGTTCATCAGACCTGTAGAATAAGTATACATTCCACGCAAAATGTAGTTGCGGTTACTACCTGACAGTGTTAGTTTTGAGCCGGCCGCATATTGGCTGGCACGTAAATTGATATTGGTGGCACCTCCTATCGCGCCAAAAGTAAAGTTGTTAAATTCAAAAGGACCGATCCCTTCCTTATTACGGGTAGCATCGTTCAATCCTCCTATTAATCCGTAGCTGAAACGTCCTGTTTCTGCATCATTAAACTGTACCCCATTGATATACATGTCACTGTACTGGGAATCATATCCCCTTACACGAAATCTCATTGGGCTAAACAGATAACCTACATTTGACAGATAAACATCATTGTTAGAAGTGACCAATGCAGATGTGCTCTGTGCTGCATCATCATCCTCATTCAATTGTGATTCTGTAAACATGAAAGAAGCATTGTCCTCACGGGCGTTTTGCTTTGCCTTTTGCTGCGCAAAAAGTGCTGGCATTAAGCAAAATAGCACGATCGCTAACCCTAGTCGTTGTTTCATAATTTAATTTATATTAATGTTAATTGGTCTTTCATTTTGCAACATAAAAGAAATATCTTGTTACGCAAAATAACAAAGAATTTTATATATAACAATGTTTTTTTGCAAAAAAAGTAACTAGTAAGGGTGGTTTTTCCGTTTTCTTTTTAGATATTTTGTCATACAAATGACAAATTACCCACTTTTAAAATCAATTTTAAAGATGAAAAAAAGCTTAATGAAACTTTTAAGGTGTACTCGCTCTTTTTTGTCCTTCATGGCCTACGGGACACAAGAAAAGAAATTTGCCCTCTACAGTGTAGCGTTCTACAATATGGAGAATTTGTTTTGACACCATTCATGATGAAGGTAAGAATGACTACGAGTATCTTCCTAACGGTACTAATCAGTGGAATACGATGAAGTATAAGGCTAAGCTGAAAAACATGTCGGAAATATTAAGTATGTTAAGTACCGACAAGTTACCAATGGGTCCCGCCATTATCGGCGTTTCTGAAATCGAAAATTACAGAGTATTGGAGGACATACTGAAACAACCTGCTTTAGCGGACAGAGGGTACCAATATGTTCACTACGAAGGAGCAGACCAACGTGGTGTGGACTGTGCTTTCTTCTATAATCCCAAATTGTTTGAACTGACAAATAGTAAACTCGTGCCTTATGTATATATCAATGATACGGTGCATAAGACACGTGGTTTCCTGATTGCCAGCGGTAATATCGCAGGTGAGAAAATGCACTTTATCGTCAATCACTGGCCTTCGAGAGCAGCTGCTTCTCCGGCGCGTGAACGCGCAGGGGAGCAGGTTAGAGCGATCAAAGACTCACTGTTAAGGGAAGACTCCGCAGCCAAAATTGTTATTATGGGGGATATGAATGACGACCCGATGGATAAAAGTATGGCCGTAGCACTTGGAGCTAAACGTAAGCCTGCTGATGTAGGACCTACAGATTTGTACAATCCTTGGTGGGATACTTTGAAAAAAGGATACGGAACTCTGATGTACAAAGGCAAATGGAATTTGTTCGATCAAATCGTATTCACCGGGAATTTATTGGGCACTGATCGCAGTACACTGAAATTCTATAAACATGAAATCTTCCGCCGTGATTTTATGTTCCAAAAAGAAGGGAAATACAAAGGTTATCCTAAACGGACGCAAGCAGGTGGTGTATGGCTAAATGGGTATAGCGATCACTTGCCTACTATTATTTATCTAATTAAAGAAGTGAAATGACAAAAGCATTATTTAAACTATTCATCCTGTTCATAACTTGTAGCACTGTAATCTCATGTAGTGAACAGGATTCTCCAGAACTTCCGGACAATCCGGGCAATACCAATCAAGGAATTGCCTCTATTGACCAAACGCAAATCAATGCAAATGGAGGCGGATTTATCATTCGTGTAAAAGCTGATGGCACATGGCAGGCTTCAAGTAGTGAGACTTGGTGTACATTGAGTAGAACATCCGGCAATGGAAATGGCTCTATCAGTGGATATATGAAAGCAAATACCGGAGCTGAACGAAGTGTCATTATTACAATCATAGCAGGGAAAGAAAAAGCAGAGTTTACACTCAAACAATTAGCTGGCAATGGCTCAAATCCAGATCCAGACCCGGAAAAACCTTCAGGATATGCAGGGAGAATTGAAATTCCGAAGTTGAAAGGTGGAAGCATGAACATTTTCCATACTTGGACAACAACAGAGAACGGAAAAAAGACTGTAACTTATAGCTATGAATATGATTGTACCAAAAAACATGTGCGTTGGGTAGCATTGACTTTTGATAATGTAACTTCTCAAAAGAATGTAGACCGTAAAGACGCTTATCAACCGGACCCCAATATTCCGGCGCAATATAGAACTGACAGGCAAGACTACTATTCACCTTATAATAGAGGACATATGGTAGCTTCAAGTGACAGATTATATAGCCGCGAAGCAAATAGTCAAACTTTCTATTATTCTAATATCAGTCCACAACTAATAACTGGATTCAACGAAGGTGGAAGTACTTGGGATGCAATAGAGAACAAGGTACAAGAGTGGGCAAAGGTCTCGAATCCACAAGACACAACTTATATTGTGAAAGGAACTTCCATAGATTATGCGATACTCGAGACAAGCAAATATGGGGTAAAGATACCTAAATATTACTTCAGTACAATCTTATCCTATAAAAATGGACAGTACAAAGCAATTGGATTTTATATAGAGCACAAAAGCGATAAATCGAAAAACATTAAAGCATGTGCCAAATCTATTGATGAATTAGAATCCCTAACTGGACTTGATTTCTATCACAATCTACCTGATGAAATCGAGACAGCAGTAGAGGCAAATTATAAAGAGAGTGATTGGTCTTGGTAAAGCTCTGCATCCGTCATTAATATCCAGAAGATGTGTGCCAAAAAACTAATCTTCCTTCCGACATAGAAAAAGACGTAGAAAAGAGTAAAGACAACTGGAAATGGTAACAAGTCATACCACTACTTAAAGGTATTCAACAAATATCTCACTTTGAATTTAAATGAAGAGTAAGTTTCCTTTTTAATGAAATTTACTCTTCATTTTTTATCCATTTCACTTTATCGAATATAGTCGATAAAAACACTTCTATTTTATCGACTATATTCGACAAAATAGAAGATTACTAGAACTAAGACCTATGAAAAACGATCAATTGCTCCCTTTTCTTAAATATAAAAGAACAGCAACAAAACGAGATTACAAGCAATCACTACACCGAATCCTCCCAGAATCCAAGGACGAAGTTTACTTCCTTTCCCAGCAAAGAATAAAGCATAGAACATGTTTACCATTATATTACTGATGATAGCCTGCATACTACAAGCAGTAATTATCAATGCAGCAACACTACCCGTATTTTGCAATAAGTTTAATATGAAAGGAGTGATATCACTAAAACCGGATACAAAAGAAAGGAGATTCAATCCGCCTGTACCTGCATAAACAAGTGTATAATGAGTTAAGAAAGTAAATATAACAAAGAGTACGGCAAAAATCAAAGCAACTTTAAATTCCAACGGGTTGCTACTATCATCCTCTTCTGTTTCAGCAGGCTGGTCTTCCGGTCGTTTTTGTCGGGAATGGATAAACCAGGCAACAATAGCCGCCACCACCGCCATAGTCAACAGATACGGATAAATAGACAGGAAGATTTCTCTACTGAAAATAAGTATCAGTATCATAAATCGCAGAAACATCATGCTGACAGCCAACAACATGGCAGCAACATAATCAGTAGCTTCCTGTTCAGAGGCTTTCCGGCTTTTACGGGCAAGTACCGAGATCGTAGCCGTACTGCTGTATAATCCACCAATAATACCGGAAACTAACGTTCCGGATTCATGGAATACATATCTCTTTAATAGATAAGAGAGATAGGAAATGCCGGATACTACTACCGTTGCCAACCAGATAGAATAAGGAGTAAGATTAATATCCGGAATCAGATTCTTATGCGGAAGCATCGGTAATATGATACCGCTGATAGCCAAGAACTTGGCTAACGTAATCATTTCATCATTCTTCATCCGTTGCGCAAACTCTGTAAAAGTATGTTTGAGTTCTGTCAGCAGGAGCACAGTCACAACTACCATAACATAAAACCAGGAAGGTTGGGTAGCTACGATAGGAGCCATACAATAAGTAATCAGGGCAATAATGATGGTAGTTACACCAAAAACATGAAATTGTGATTGCTTTACATAATAGTTTAATCCCAACAGCAATCCCAATACCGCTCCACCTCCCATAAACAGACGCATATCCGTAGGGTCTAAGATATAAAGCAAGTAACCCAGTATACCAATAAAGGTAAAGGTGCGGTCGGTTCCGAAAAGAGTAGTTTCCCCCTCACGCTTCAGACTGATTCGACGTTGCGAAAGTCCGATTAATAAAGAAAACAAGGTTACTAAAACAAAAGTAACCAATTCACGCGGCACATAGCTGTACAACTGTTCCATATCCATACACTGCTCTCTTTTTTATATAAGAACAAATATACGGTTTATTTGTTAACGCTCACCACGTTTTATACGGTTTTTTCATTAGCTGTGAATTATAGTAGCGTATGTCGCCCGTTACCTCCTCACCAATAAAGTCGGGTTTTACAAAAGCCTCATCTTCCGATTCCAACTCTACTTCTGCCACAATAAGTCCTTCATTCTCACCATAAAACTCGTCGACTTCAAATACATGTTTGCCACTACGTACCAAATAACGGGTCTTGTCAATAATCCCCGGTTCGCAAAGCCTCATCAATTCTTCTGCTTCTGATAAGGCCAGCTCCTTTTCCCATTCATAACGACTGGTACCGGAAGCATTAGAAGCTCCCTTTATTGTCAGATAACCTTTTTCATCCCGAATACGAACCCGGACAGTACGCCCGCGAGCACTACTGATATACCCCTGCACAATATGACTCTGCGCAAAAGCCGAAGACTTGAATTCACCGATAACTAAAAATTTACGTTCTATTTCCTGTGCCATGGCACAAAGATAAATTAAAAATTGAAAATTGAGAATTAAAAAATGATAGTTTGATACCTCACATCATGTATCAGAAAACTACAATTCTTAATTCTCAATTTTCAAGTCTCAACTTATTTCAGAATCTCGTCATAAACTCAATCACGATTTTGTCCCGTTCCGATTCTTTTGGAACACCGGAGTTCTTATAGAAATATTTCTCGAAGTTCAGTCGGAGGTCAGCAATGAAAGCTTTGGAAAGACTTAGTGTGATTCCGCCTGTCACACGATGTCGGGCATAATCATTTATAATCAGAGCTTTTGTCGTTTCATCCATCTTGCCATCACTATGATCGGTCATCATATCATAGCGAACCAGGAAAGAGATTTTATTGAACACTTTCTTTAATGGTAAATCGTAATTAATAAAACTATTCACTGCATGAACATCTTTAAATGCTTCGTGACCGTACATTTTATATAAATATTCCGCCTCAATATGAAAACGGTCATTCTGATAATAGACACCGGCATCGTACATATTAATCCGCACATTTTCCGGTTTTATCATTTGGGTGCTAAGTGTCAGATTCCAGTTCTTATTAGGCAGTAACTGCGCTTTTATGGAGTAATTCAGCGTTTTATGCCATTCTTTCTGATTTGTCAGACCGGAGCCGTTAAACAATCCCCCTTCAAGAATAAATGGGAAACCGTCTTTATTCGTATAACCAGCCGTCAAACCGACATCACGCACATTTCCTACTTGCTTGGCAATGAATGAACGGTTGGCAAAATACTGCTGATGTGGTGAGCGGTGAGCATCTATCGTGAAAGGAACGCGCATCTGACCGATCGTAAAATTCAGGTCTTTCACCGGAAAAACACGTGCATACGCATCAAGCATCTTGATAGAGCCTTCATCGGAAAGGTCGATTTCCGCTTTATAAGCAACTATCGGATGCACATTTCCCGAAACACTGAAGCGTGCATTACGTACTTCAAAACGGCTTTCACTTGTTTCTGTCTGATATTCGTACTTTCCCCGGATTGTTCCGTGAATCTCCGGCAGATAATCCTTAAACTCCATGGTCTGTTTATCCAGCATCTTACCATCCCCTGCATCTTCTTTTGCCTGTCCAAAGGCCATTGTCGCCAGCAAAAGCATAACGACGGTTGTTCTGATTCTACTCATTTCAGTTGTCTGCTACTAAATTCACGGCAAAAGTACAACTGTGAGGATACACGGAGATGACAAATTAACTACGGGAAAATGACAGAAAAGTTACATTTATATTACAGAGAACACAAATGCATTACAAAACAAAGAGTTCGCCACAAATTACGCAGATTAACACAGATCGGATTTGATATTCATCCTATCAATAACCAAACAATCTGGGTTAACCGTATAATTTGTGGCGAACTTATCAGCCGAAAAAGGAAAATGCGATCAGCATAATCAATGCCAAAATAATTAATGAGACGAACACTATTTTGACAACCTTCTGGGCTTGTTCTTCTTCTTTCTTACTAATTGCTACTTTTTTCTTCACCTTACCCATAATAGTTAGCTTTAAAGTTCAACGCTAACAAAGTAAGTACAAATCTATTAACTTTCCAAAAATAATTCTTGCTAATTTTATTTTTTATGATTCTTGTGAAGAAAACTCCATCAAATAAGCTTTGATAAAACCATCTATTTTGCCATCCATCACGCCGTTCACATCCGAGGTTTGATAGTTGGTACGGTGGTCTTTCACACGACGGTCATCAAATACGTAGCTTCGGATTTGAGAACCCCATTCGATTTTCTTCTTACCGGCTTCCACCTTCGCCTGTTCTGCCATACGGTGCTGCAATTCCTTATCATATAAGATAGAACGTAACTGACGCATTGCATTCTCACGATTCTTCGGTTGGTCACGGGTTTCGGTATTCTCGATCAGGATTTCTTCTTCCTCACCGGTATAAGGGTCTTTATACTGATAACGCAAACGGACACCGGACTCCACCTTATTCACATTCTGTCCACCGGCACCACCGCTTCGGAA
>ENA-OPZZ01002207-OPZZ01002207.1-human-gut-metagenome-genome-assembly--contig:-NODE-2207-length-10134-cov-2.003597_pt1 | contig 10134 bp, 12 predicted proteins | sample MGYA00242487_ERZ504511 | MGnify/ENA primary metagenome ERZ504511 (study PRJEB26092, sample SAMD00036241) | human gut metagenome | host: Homo sapiens | study: EMG produced TPA metagenomics assembly of... | reverse complement strand
AGATCGCAGGATCGTTGGAAGTATCGATGTCAGGCAGGCGGGAAGACTGATTCTGTCAGTGCCGGCAGATGAGGGCTGGAGTCTGTATGTAGACGGTAAAAAGACGAAAATAAAGCCTTTCGCGGATGCACTCATTGGTGTACACTTAAAAGAAGGAACGCATAAGATCGAGCTGCGTTATACCACACCGGGCGTACAGATCGGAGCTGCCATCAGCATAGCTGCGCTTCTGTTATTCCTGATTTAGTATGTGGATAAGATATAAGATAAGGGGGAAATATGGGGAAAAAATGCATCAGCATCGTCGTACCGATGTACAATGAGCAGGAATCTCTGCAGATTTTGTACCGGGAATTAAACCGCGTGACACGGGAAATGGGCGATTATGATTTTGAATATTTATTTGTCAATGACGGATCGAAGGATGCAACACTGCAAAAGATCCGGGAACTTGCAGCAGAAGATGAGCGCGTGCACTATCTTTCTTTTTCCCGCAATTTTGGAAAAGAAGCGGCGTTGCTCGGCAGGATTGTCCTATGCAAAGGGGGATTATGTGACGACGATGGATGCGGATCTGCAGGATCCGCCATCGCTCTTGCCACAGATGGCTGCGATGTTAGAAGCCGGAGACTGTGACAATGTGGCAACCCGCCGGGTGAACCGGCAGGGAGAGCCAAAGATCCGTTCGTTTTTTGCACGCATGTTTTATAAAGTTATGCGGAAACTTTCCCACATTGAGATTGCAGACGGGGCAAGGGATTACCGTCTGATGAACCGTGCAATGGTAGATTCCATTCTTTCTGTCAGTGAATATAATCGGTTTTCCAAAGGAATCTTTGCCTGGGTCGGATATGATACCAAATGGCTGGAATTTCAAAATGTAAAACGTTCTGCGGGAGAAACCAAGTGGAATTTCTGGAAACTTGTGCGCTATTCGTTTGATGGGATTATCAAATTTTTCCGATGTTCCGCTAAAGATTTCCTCGTATCTGGGGCTGGTGCTCACCATGGTTTCTTTTATTGCAATCATCGCGGAAATCGTACGCGCATTGGTATTCGGGGATCCGGTTGCCGGCTGGCCGTCGCTGGTATGTATCGTGACATGCATTGGCGGAATTCAGCTGTTTTGTATGGGAATTATGGGACAGTATATTGCAAAAACCTATATGGAAGTCAAAAGACGTCCGCATTATATCATAAAGGAGAGTAACTGTACCCGGAACAAAAAGAACAACGCACAGAATTGACGCAGATATGCTTTTTCTATATAATGATACAGAAAGACTGCACTGCATTTGGGATGCCGCGCAGTCAGATCATAACAGGTGAGGAAGAATATGCGAAAGATAAAACGCTTTTTGAGTGCTCTGCTTTGCGGGGCAATTCTTATAACAGGAACGCTTGCCGGAGTCAGTGTGCGTACAGATGCAGCAGCCAGCAGTTATGCCGTGCAGCTGCGTGCGGCAGGATTTCCGGATAGTTACATCAGTGCACTTTCCGCACTTCACACAGCATATCCGCAGTGGCAGTTTCAGGCGGTTAAGACCGGGCTTGACTGGAATACCGTGGTCAGCAAAGAGAGTGTAAACGGAGTCAATCTTGTTCCGAAGACCGGAAATGACGCAACCAAATCCACCGCAGACGGTGCATATGACTGGACCACCAATGTGTGGACGGTCTATGACGGATCTTCGTGGGTCGGTGCTGATGCAGACTATATCGCTTATTATTTAGATCCACGGAATTTTCTCAATGAAACCGATATTTTTCAATTTGAAAGTTTAAGTTTCAGCAAGGTGCAGACCAGGCAGGGAGTTTCTTCTATCCTGAAAGGAACCTTTATGGAGAATATGGTTGAGGACAGCGACGGATCTGAGCTGGATTATGCGCAGGCATTTATGGATATCGGTGAGGAAACCGGGGTCAGCCCGTATCATCTTGCATCCAGAGTGCGTCAGGAGCAGGGGTTAAAAGGAACCAGTTCCCTGATTTCCGGAACTTATAGCGGTTATAAGGGGTACTATAACTATTTTAATGTGGGGGCAGCGGGCATTACCTCCACACTGGTCATCAAAAAACGGACTGGCATATGCAAAAAAAGCGGGATGGAATACCCGCCTATACTGTAGGCGCGTACCGGGAAATTTTACGTTTATGAGCCAAAAGAAAAGGCTTATTATGGCGCTTACCTTTCGTGATCGCGTCGCCCAGTGGTGGGTGTATTCTTTGCTTTACCCTATCTTTGATAAAACTTTCATAGAAGACAGCTACGCTTGTCGGCGCGGTAAAGGTCAAAAGGCCGCCGCTGATCGTCTGCAAGATATGATAAAGCAGACGGAAGTTTTAGGCGGTAAGTGGTATTACCTTAAGCTGGACATAGCGAAATACTTCTACAGAATTTACCATGATAAGCTTATGGAAATTCTGGAAAGAAAAATTAAAGACCCGGATATGCTGGAACTGTTAACCCACTATCGCATTCAGCCGGGAACACTGATTCTGGAAGTGACAGAAAGCCGACGTATTGACGACCCTCATGCTGCGGTGGCAATCCTCCGTCCGCTGCGCAATGCCGGAGTTCGGGTGGCGCTGGATGATTTCGGCATGGGCTACGCAGGGCTGCGTCAGCTGCAGCATATGAAATCGTTGCCAATCGACGTACTGAAAATCGACAAAATGTTTGTTGAAGGCTTGCCGGAAGATAGCAGCATGATTGCTGCAATTATCATGCTGGCGCAGAGCCTGAACTTACAAATGATTGCCGAAGGCGTGGAGACTGAAGCACAACGCGACTGGCTGGCAAAAGCGGGCGTTGGTATTGCCCAGGGCTTCCTTTTTGCTCGCCCACTCCCTATTGAAATCTTCGAAGAGAGTTACCTGGAAGAAAAGTAGCTACCCCAAACTGATTACAAAACTTTAAAAAGTGCTGGTTTGTGCGAGCCAGCTCAAACTTTTTAACCTTTTTGTTTCAATTATGATCCAGGTACATTTCTGTGATGTTGTCTGGGTGTTATTTTAAGGCCGCAGGTACCCCATAACCTTACAAGACCTGTGGTTTTACTAAAGGACACCCTATGAAAACCTCTCTGTTTAAAAGCCTTTACTTTCAGGTCCTGACAGCGATAGCCATTGGTATTCTCCTTGGCCATTTCTATCCTGAAATAGGCGAGCAAATGAAACCGCTTGGCGACGGCTTCGTTAAGCTCATTAAGATGATCATCGCTCCTGTCATCTTTTGTACCGTCGTAACGGGCATTGCGGGCATGGAAAGCATGAAGGCGGTCGGTCGTACCGGCGCAGTCGCACTGCTTTACTTTGAAATTGTCAGTACCATCGCGCTGATTATTGGTCTTATCATCGTTAACGTCGTGCAGCCTGGTGCCGGAATGAACGTCGATCCGGCAACGCTTGATGCGAAAGCGGTAGCGGTTTACGCCGATCAGGCGAAAGACCAGGGCATTGTCGCCTTCATTATGGATGTCATCCCGGCGAGCGTCATTGGCGCATTTGCCAGCGGTAACATTCTGCAGGTGCTGCTGTTTGCCGTACTGTTTGGTTTTGCGCTCCACCGTCTGGGCAGCAAAGGCCAACTGATTTTTAACGTCATCGAAAGTTTCTCGCAGGTCATCTTCGGCATCATCAATATGATCATGCGTCTGGCGCCTATTGGTGCGTTCGGGGCAATGGCGTTTACCATCGGTAAATACGGCGTCGGCACACTGGTGCAACTGGGGCAGCTGATTATCTGTTTCTACATTACCTGTATCCTGTTTGTGGTGCTGGTATTGGGTTCAATCGCTAAAGCGACTGGTTTCAGTATCTTCAAATTTATCCGCTACATCCGTGAAGAACTGCTGATTGTACTGGGGACTTCATCTTCCGAGTCGGCGCTGCCGCGTATGCTCGACAAGATGGAGAAACTCGGCTGCCGTAAATCGGTGGTGGGGCTGGTCATCCCGACAGGCTACTCGTTTAACCTTGATGGCACATCGATATACCTGACAATGGCGGCGGTGTTTATCGCCCAGGCCACTAACAGTCAGATGGATATCGTCCACCAAATCACGCTGTTAATCGTGTTGCTGCTTTCTTCTAAAGGGGCGGCAGGGGTAACGGGTAGTGGCTTTATCGTGCTGGCGGCGACGCTCTCTGCGGTGGGCCATTTGCCGGTAGCGGGTCTGGCGCTGATCCTCGGTATCGACCGCTTTATGTCAGAAGCTCGTGCGCTGACTAACCTGGTCGGTAACGGCGTAGCGACCATTGTCGTTGCTAAGTGGGTGAAAGAACTGGACCACAAAAAACTGGACGATGTGCTGAATAATCGTGCGCCGGATGGCAAAACGCACGAATTATCCTCTTAATCTCATCACTTATGCCCGCACTCCCTTCCCCGAGTGCGGGTGTTTGCGCATAATTGACCCCTGTGCCTGAACTTACCACCTGGGTGAGTTCAGGTTTATTTCACTTCTTCCGTGACATTTTCATGTTCTTGCGGTCTAACACGAAGTGTTTTTAACGTCATTTAGACTGACCGACAACGGGCAGTTTTTTTTATTACCAGGATAGTTGATCAGGGGTTCACATGCAGGGCACAAAAATTCGACTTTTAGCGGGCGGTTTGCTGATGATGGCCACTGCTGGCTATGTGCAGGCAGATGCGCTCCAGCCTGATCCAGCATGGCAACAGGGGACGCTTTCCAACGGTTTACAGTGGCAAGTGCTGACCACCCCCAGCGTCCCAGCGATCGTGTTGAAATTCGCCTGCTGGTTAATACCGGTTCGCTCGCCGAAAGTACACACAGAGCGGTTACAGTCACGCCATCCCTCGTATTGCGCTAACGCAAAGCGGTGGCCTTGACGCAGCACAGGCGCGTTCATTGTGGCAGCAGGGGATCGACCCTAAACGCCCGATGCCGCCGGTAATTGTCTCGTATGACACTACGCTGTTTAATCTGAGTTTGCCCAATAACCGTAACGATTTGCTGAAAGAGGCGCTCTCTTACCTGGCAAATGCCACTGGCAAACTGACTATCACGCCAGAAACCATCAACCACGCGCTGCAAAGTCAGGACATGGTGGCAACCTGGCCTGCCGATACTAAAGAGGGCTGGTGGCGTTATCGTCTGAAAGGATCAACCTTGTTAGGTCACGATCCTGCCGATCCGCTGAAACAACCCGTTGAAGCGGAAAAAATTAAAGATTTCTATCAGAAATGGTACACCCCGGATGCAATGACGCTACTGGTGGTGGGAAACGTGGATGCGCGCTCGGTTGTCGACCAAATCAACAAAACGTTTGGCGAACTGAAAGGCAAACGTGAAACGCCAGCTCCGGTGCCGACGCTTTCTCCGCTGCGTGCGGAAGCGGTGAGTATTATGACTGACGCGGTGCGTCAGGACCGGTTATCTATCATGTGGGATACGCCGTGGCAGCCGATTCGTGAATCAGCCGCACTGCTGCGCTACTGGCGTGCGGACCTGGCCCGCGAGGCGCTGTTCTGGCATGTTCAGCAAGCGTTAAGCGCCAGTAACAGCAAAGACATCGGTCTTGGATTTGACTGCCGTGTGCTGTATCTGCGTGCGCAGTGTGCCATCAACATCGAATCACCAAACGACAAGCTGAACAGCAACCTTAATCTGGTGGCGCGTGAACTGGCGAAGGTTCGCGATAAAGGTCTGCCGGAAGAAGAGTTCAATGCGTTAGTGGCGCAAAAGAAACTGGAGCTGCAGAAACTGTTTGCCGCCTATGCGCGGGCTGATACCGATATTCTGATGGGTCAGCGGATGCGTTACGTTGCAAAATCAGGTCGTCGATATCGCGCCGGAGCAGTATCAGAAAACTGCGGCAGGATTCCTTAACAGCCTGACGGTGGAGATGTTAAATCAGGATCTGCGTCAGCAGTTGTCGAATGATATGGCGTTAATACTGCTGCAGCCGAAAGGCGAAGCCGGAATTTAACATGAAAGCGTTGCAGGCGGCCTGGGATCAAATCATGGCCCCATCTACCGCCGCTGCGACCACCTCTGTCGCCACGGATGACGTACATCCTGAAGTGACGGATATTCCACCTGCACAGTAATGCCTGATGGTGATGAGTTAGCACAATCATCAGGTATTTATGGATGAGCTGGATAGAGGGGTAACACTTTATCCAGCCTTTTGCATATGCTGCTTTTACGCTGGCATCGCCTCACGCGGGATAATCGCGCCGCGATACTGAATAACGGTACTTGCGGTCAGGTGCCCGCGTTTCGCCGCGTTTTCCGCACTGCCGCCCGTTAAACGTACCGCCAGATAACCGGCACTGAAAGAGTCGCCAGCTGCGGTGGTATCGATCACTTTTTCTTTCGGCAGTTTCACCGCCGGAACATCCACTAACCCTTCGCCAGCAATGGACACCAGGCAAGAATCCGCCCCGCGTTTCACCACCACTTCTTTCACGCCCGCGTTATGGGTGCGCGCAATGACGTCTTCCACCGGCTGTTGACCCCACAGCGCGTCTTCGTCGTCCAGCGTCAGGAAGGCGATATCCGTGCATTCCAGCATTTGTTGGTACACCTGCTGTGTCTCTTCTTTGCTGGCCCACAGGCGCGGACGATAGTTATTGTCGAAAATCACTTTTCCGCCGTTGGCGCGGCATTCGCGCAGCAGGGAAAGCAGCTTTTCGCGGCTGGTCGGGCTTAAGATCGCCAGGCTAATCCCGCTCAGGTAGAGATAATCGAAATTCGCCAGCTCTTCGCAAATCGCCGCAGACTGCTCGCTCTCCAGCCAGAATTTGGCAGCGGCTTCGTTACGCCAGTAGTAGAACGTACGTTCACCGGTGCTGTCGGTTTCAATGTAGTAAAGGCCCGGCAGACGGTTTTCCATCCGTTGGGTCAGGGAAGTATCAACGTTCTCGCCGTGCCAGGCGTCCAGCATTTGCTGGCTAAAACTGTCCGTTCCCAGCGCCGTTACGTAATGGACGGTTAATGCCGCAGGATCGACCTGACGGGCGATATAGACGGAAGTGTTCAGGGTATCGCCGCCGAAACCGCGCTTAACGTCCGCGCCTTTCTCGGAAAGCTCAATCATGCATTCGCCAATCACGGCAATCTTTTTGGACATAGTCGTGAACCTGATCTGTAAAAAATTAGCGTTAGTTTGCGCTGTGGTGGTTTGCTGGTCAACCATATTAAAACAGTGTTCCATTATTTTTTTGAGCCAGGACGTATTCCTGAAAGATTCCGTTGTGGAGTGAGGAAATTTACCCCGGCCAGGCGGTAAAGTTCTGCCCTTACGCGCCGATAATCTTTGTCGAGTCCGGGCAGCATCACTTTTAAACACAGGACATCTTTGATGATAAGGCAGGTTATCCAGCGAATAAGCAACCCTGAAGCAAGCATCGAGAGCTTGCAGGAACGGCGTTTTTGGTTGCAGTGTGAGCGTGCTTACACCTGGCAGCCGATCTATCAAACATGCGGGCGGTTAATGGCCGTGGAGCTATTAACGGTGGTCGCGCATCCCTTGAACCCTTCGCAACGCCTGCCGCCGGATCGCTATTTTACTGAAATCACCGTCAGCCATCGGATGGAGGTTGTGAAAGAGCAGATTGATTTGCTGGCGCAAAAAGCCGACTTCTTTATAGAGCACGGCCTGCTGGCATCGGTCAATATTGATGGCCCTACGCTCATCGCCCTGCGTCAGCAACCAAAAATCCTGCGCCAGATTGAGCGTCTTCCCTGGCTGCGTTTCGAACTGGTGGAGCATATCCGTCTGCCGAAAGATTCAACCTTTGCCTCGATGTGTGAATTTGGCCCGCTGTGGCTGGATGATTTTGGTACCGGGATGGCAAATTTCTCTGCACTAAGTGAAGTGCGTTATGACTACATCAAAATCGCGCGAGAACTGTTTGTGATGCTGCGTCAGTCGCCGGAAGGACGCACACTCTTTTCTCAGCTTTTACATCTAATGAATCGCTATTGTCGCGGGGTGATTGTTGAGGGCGTAGAAACGCCGGAAGAGTGGCGTGATGTTCAGAACTCGCCCGCATTCGCCGCACAAGGCTGGTTTCTTTCACGCCCGGCACCGATAGAAACGCTGAATACGGCGGTTCTGGCGCTATAAGCTGCCTCATTTTCCGCCTGGCTGGACTATCTTTAGGACTGGCACAGGAAGAATATGAGGAAGCGAACGATGAGCAAGGCAGGCAAAATAACCGCTGCGATTTCAGGGGCTTTCTTGTTGTTGATTGTCGTGGCGATCATTTTGATTGCAACTTTTGACTGGAATCGACTCAAACCGACCATCAACCAGAAAGTCTCTGCGGAGTTGAATCGTCCGTTCGCTATCCGTGGCGATCTGGGCGTGGTGTGGGAGCGGCAAAAGCAAGAAACAGGCTGGCGCAGCTGGGTGCCGTGGCCCCATGTACACGCGGAAGACATCATTCTTGGCAATCCACCGGATATTCCCGAAGTCACGATGGTGCATTTGCCACGCGTAGAGGCAACGCTGGCCCCGCTGGCGCTGCTGACCAAAAACGGTCTGGCTGCCGTGGATCAAGCTCGAAAAGCCCGACGCGCGCCTGATTCGCCTCTCCGAAAAAGAACAATAACTGGACGTTTAATCTCGCCAACGATGATAACAAAGACGCGAATGCAAAGCCGTCGGCATGGTCGTTTCGGCTGGATAATATTCTTTTCGATCAAGGGCGGATCGCCATTGATGACAAAGTAAGCAAAGCGGATCTGGAGATTTTTGTTGATCCGTTAGGCAAGCCGCTGCCGTTCAGCGAAGTTACTGGATCGAAAGGTAAAGCGGATAAAGAAAAGGTGGGCGATTACGTTTTTGGCCTGAAGGCGCAGGGACGTTATAACGGTGAACCGCTCACGGGTACGGGAAAAATAGGCGGTATGCTGGCGCTGCGTGGCGAAGGGACGCCGTTTCCGGTACAGGCTGATTTCCGCTCTGGTAACACCCGTGTTGCTTTTGATGGCGTCGTGAATGACCCAATGAAGATGGGCGGTGTCGATTTACGGCTTAAATTTTCTGGCGATTCACTGGGTGATCTCTATGAACTGACGGGCGTTCTGCTGCCCGATACCCCGCCGTTTGAAACGGATGGTCGGCTGGTAGCGAAAATCGACACTGAAAAATCGTCGGTCTTTGATTATCGCGGTTTTAATGGGCGAATTGGCGATAGCGATATCCACGGTTCTCTGGTCTACACCACCGGAAAGCCACGACCAAAACTGGAAGGTGATGTCGAGTCGCGGCAATTGCGGCTGGCGGACCTGGGACCGTTAATTGGCGTTGACTCCGGGAAAGGGGCAGAAAAGTCGAAACGGTCTGAACAGAAGAAGGGCGAAAAAAGCGTTCAGCCTGCGGGCAAAGTGCTGCCTTATGACCGCTTCGAAACCGATAAATGGGACGTTATGGATGCCGATGTTCGCTTCAAAGGGCGGCGCATTGAGCATGGCAGTAGCCTGCCGATTAGCGATCTTTCTACTCATATCATCCTCAAAAATGCTGACCTGCGCCTGCAACCGCTGAAATTTGGCATGGCGGGCGGCAGCATTGCGGCGAATATTCATCTGGAAGGCGATAAAAAGCCGATGCAGGGGCGGGCAGATATTCAGGCTCGTCGACTGAAACTGAAAGAACTGATGCCCGATGTGGAACTGATGCAGAAGACGCTGGGGGAAATGAACGGTGACGCGGAACTACGCGGTAGCGGTAACTCGGTGGCAGCACTTTTAGGCAACAGTAACGGCAACCTGAAACTGTTGATGAATGACGGGCTGGTGAGCCGCAACCTGATGGAGATTGTTGGGCTGAATGTCGGCAACTACATTGTCGGTGCGATATTTGGTGACGATGAGGTGCGGGTGAACTGCGCGGCGGCGAATCTGAATATTGCCAACGGCGTGGCGCGCCGCAGATTTTGTCTTTCGATACTGAGAACGCGTTGATTAATGTTACCGGCACGGCAAGTTTTGCTTCGGAACAGCTGGATTTGACTATTGATCCGGAGAGTAAAGGGATTCGGATTATCACACTGCGTTCGCCGCTGTATGTGCGTGGGTACGTTTAAAAATCCGCAGGCTGGGGTGGAAATGCCGGGCCGTTGATTGCCCGTGGTGCTGTTGCTGCGGCACT
>ENA-OPZZ01002205-OPZZ01002205.1-human-gut-metagenome-genome-assembly--contig:-NODE-2205-length-10158-cov-1.718772_pt1 | contig 10158 bp, 14 predicted proteins | sample MGYA00242487_ERZ504511 | MGnify/ENA primary metagenome ERZ504511 (study PRJEB26092, sample SAMD00036241) | human gut metagenome | host: Homo sapiens | study: EMG produced TPA metagenomics assembly of... | reverse complement strand
CACGGTCCAACATAGCTGGCAGTGCAATCAGCCCCATCATGATGGTAGCGGTGGCCGCCACACCGCTCATAGCGGCGATGACTGCTGTGGTGGCCACTGTGGCCATAGCCAGACCGCCATTGATACCGCCAAGCCACTTGTGGAAGAATTCGTAGATGTCTCCGCCGATGCCGGAGGTCTGGAGGAACGCCGCCATCAGAGCGAACATGGGGATGGCCAGCAGGGACTCCGACTGCATCTGATAGACAAATGCTGCGTTCAACACATTCAGCAGGCCAGAGCCGTAGAACACCAGCAGGATGACTGAAGCCACGCTCATCATGGCAAAGCAGATGGGGATGCCCAGCGCCATCAGGGCTACCAGCCCCAGCAGCAAAATGATAATATCAGGACTCACTGTATGTCCTCCTTTCCGGTTTCGTCAGGCAGATGCTCAGCGGACTTCACGATTTCAATTGCCTCCGCGACTTCGTCGGAGTTGTTGGTGAGTTCAATCTTGCCTGCCATAGCGGCTACATTCTTGATAAGCTCACTGATGGCTTGAATGAACATCAGTGCAGCGCCCAGAGGCACCCAAAACCGGATGGTCCACATGGGAGACCCCCACACGGAAGAGATCCGTTCATTGAGGCGGAAGGACAGTCAGGAAGATGTTTATGCCGTAGATAAATACCAGCCCCATACAGATCAGGACCAGAATGGCGGTGGCGATATTGATACCACAGCGGACTTTGACAGGGAATTTATTATAAAGCAGGTCCACCCGCACCAGGCCGCCCTTCCAGTAGCAGTATCCGCCGCAGGCCATCAGCATCAGGCCCCAGATCTGGATAATCAGCTCCCATGCCCAGACGGTTGGAGACTTGAGGACATAACGTGAGAATACCTCAAAGGCGGTGAGGCAGATCATGGGCAGAAGAATCCAGGCGAAGATTCTGCCAATGGTCCGATTAATGGCGTCAATGCCGCCTGATAATTTCAATAGTGCGTTCATGTCTCACTTTCCCTTCTCTTGAATTCTATTTTTCTGTGAGGAACGCGCGGACTCAGTAATCCACTTGGCGGCCATAGTCACGGTTTTGCTGCTTGATGATCTCAATACCGCGGGCCATACGCTCGCTCTTGGCGGCCAGCTCTTCCCAGGTCTGGGTGACAGCAATTTCACGCATCTCGGCCAGGACGTCATCAGGCAGCGGAGACAGCTCAGTGTAGCCGCCCTGGATAGCGTCTCGAACACTTTTCTCCGTACCAACCACATGGGCCTGGCCGATGACGCCGATGTTGGCCAGCCGGATGGTCTCGTCCACGATGCTCCGCAGGTCCTCAGGGAGCTTGTTCAGGCTGTCCTGATTCACCACGGTGGCCATTTGGCAGAAGCACATGGAGGGGCTGAGGGCGTACTGCGCCACCTCGCGGATGTTGTTGGAGTCACTCAGAGAGGACCATCCATACAGAGCGCCGTCAATGGTGCCCAGCTGCAGGGCCTGTATAGACCTCTGTGCCGGCGATGTTGGTGGGAGAGGCCCCCAACGCAGCCAGGAAGTTCGCCCCACACGCCCAGAGCGCGGATCTTTTTGCCGTGGAAGTCCTCCAGGCTCTCTACCTGGAAGTTTGCCAGGACGTTGTAGTTGGGCTCATGGGCATTCCAGTAGTATTTGAGATTCAGTTCTCCGTAGGCCTCCTGGATCACATCCAGCAACCCATAGTTCTCCATTACGTCATAGATTTCGGCGGAGCTCTCCCATGCAAAGGGGATGCCGCAGGCCAGATCCGCCTCCGGAATCAGGCCGGAGAAGGTGGAGCCGAAGATGACGGCACAGTCAAAGGCATTTTGCGAGAGATAGGTCAGTATATCGGAGGTCTGGCACAAAGCGCCCGGCTCATACAGCTCCACCTGAAGGCGGCCATTGGTAGCGGTCTCCAGAGCCTCCTTCAGGTTGGTGGCCATATCGCCCTGCAAGGAATTCAGGGAGTAGCTGCTCTGCAGGCGCCAGGTGATCGTCTCGCCACCGGAGGAGCTCTCTCCCACGCCTGAATCGCTGCCAGCGGTATCGCCGCCGCAAGCAGTCAGCAACGTCAGCGACATACACAGTGCCAGAATCAGCGCAAACAGTTTTTTGCATTCTTTCTCATGATCCTTCCTCCTAAAGTCTTGTATGGGGGATGTGTTTTACTGGCCGGTATACTGCGGCTCCCGCTTTTCCAGGAAGGCGGAAACACCCTCCTTGAAATCCGCATGACGAGCCATGTAGCGGGTGTAAGTCACCTCCAGCTCATCCTTCCGGTGGATCTGGAAATCCTCCTGCTCATTCATGCAGGCTTTCAGGTACCGCAGCACCAGGGGACCACGGCGGCACAACTCCCGCGCCTTGTCCATGGCCGCGGGCATCAGCTCCTCCAGCGTGTCTACCACCATGGTGACACCGCCGTACTTGTCGTGGAGCTCTTCTGCGGTGATGAAAGTGCCGCAGTAGCTCATATCCCGCTGGATCTGGGGGGGCAGAATACGGGCCAGATGGGCGCTGCCGCCCACCACGCTGAGCTTTGCCTCCGGTGCGCCGAAGAGGGTCCCCTTCACGGCGATAGAGATATCCGCACCGGCGGGGTAGCACACGCCGCCGCCCAGGCAGTGGCCGTGAACTGCACAGATCAGGGGAACCCGCAGTTCATAGAGGGCCTGAGCACCATCGTAATAGACCTCCTGGGTATTGGTGACATCCTTATCCAGGATGCTCTGATAGAATCGCTTGATGTCCACGCCCACGCAGAAGGTTTTGATGTCGGAGTGCATAATGCACACCCAGATGTCGTCCTCATGGTTGATATAGTCGCACAGGAGCAGGATCTCCTCCTGCACCACGCCGTCTGCCGCATTCACCGGGGGATTGTGGAGGGTCATAACGGCGATGTGATCCTCCACGGACAGGAATACCTTTTGTAAGGCATGTCCATTGACGGCCTCAAATTTTTTTCTCGGACATATTACTGATCCTCCTTGCCATAGCGTTCGTAGTAAGCTTCCCAGAGCTGATCCCGGAACTTGGGGTGGGCAATGTTGATGAGGAGCCGGGCCCGCTCCCGCAGGCTCTTGGCCCGCAGGTTGGCGACGCCGTATTCCGTCACGATGTAGTGGACGTCCGTACGGGTGGTGGTGACAGTGGTGCCGGGCTCAAACACCGGGACGATCCGGGACACTTCCCCGTGCTTGGCCGTGGAGGGCATGGCCAGAATGGCTTTGCCGTCGGGACACATGGCCGCGCCGCGGACATAGTCCAGCTGACCGCCGATGCCGGAGAATTGCTTGGTGCCCATGGACTCGGAGTTCACCTGACCGTTGAAGTCCACCTGTAGGCAGGAGTTGATGGACACCACTTTGGGATTCTGGCAGATCACGGCGGGGTTGTTCACATAGTCCACAGTCCGCATCATCACGTCCGGATTGTCATCCACAAAGTCGTAAAGCTTTTTGGAGCCCATCAGGAAGGCAGCCACCATCTTGCCCTTGTCCAGTCGCTTGTTGGCACCGGTGATGACCCCCTTCTGGTACAGATCCACCACGCCGTCGGAGAACATCTCCGTGTGGATGCCCAGGTCGTTCTTCTCTTTCAGGAACAGCAGGACAGCATCGGGGATGGCGCCGATGCCCAGCTGAAGGGTATCCCCGTCCCGGACCAGCTGGGCCACGTTTTGCCCGATGGCCCGCTCTACCTGGCTGATCTTGGGGGGCGGCAGCTCAATGACGGGGGTGCAGCTCTCCACGATACAGTCAAACCGGGTGACATGGAGAAAGCTGTCCCCCAGGGTCCGGGGCATGTTTTGGTTGACCTGGGCGATGACCAGGTCGGCCTCCTCGGCGGCGGTTTTGGTGTAGTCCACAGAGACCCCTAAGCTGCAGTAGCCGTGCTCATCCGGAGGCGAGACCTGGATGAGGGCCACGTTGGGGTGGAGGTGGTCCCGGAGAAGGGCGGGAATTTCGGAGAAATAGACGGGGGTGAAGTCGGCCCGCCCTTCCGCGGCAGCGGCCCGGCTGGTGGCCCCCAGGAAAAAGCTGTTGTGGTGAAAGTTTCGGTCGTATGCGGGCTGGCAGTATTCCGCCTTGCCCATGGCCACCATGTGGACGATCTCCACATGCTCATATTGGGCGGCGTTGGCCACCATGGCATCCAGCAGGAGGGAGGGCTCGCCGGTGGCGTGGGCCACCACCACCCGGTCCCCGGAACGAATCCGGCGGACGGCCTGCTGGGGGGGACAGAGGTGCTCTTGATACCAGGTTTTCCAGTCCATGGGAAATCCCTCCTTTGCGTTATCCTTGGTCCCGGGACCGGGCCCGGGTCATAAGAGACCGGGCCTCGGCCAGCAGGGACGCGTCAACGGTGTGGACCAGGATGACCTCCTTCAGATCGGGGAGCAGGGGCATGAGCTGGCCCTCGATCAAGGTCTCGTTGGTCATGGCGGCGGCGGGACAGCCGGCGCACTGGCCCAGCATCCGCAGCCGGAGAATACCGTCCTGGTAGCCCACCAGTTCCACGTCCCCATTGTGGGCGCGCAGGGCGGGGCGGACCAGTGTCTCCAGAAGTTGTTCCAGCGTTGCAGTCATCGTGATCTCCTCCTGACGTTGGGTGTGGGACGGTCAGTCCTCTTTCACATGGGCGATGCGCTTGGCCAGCTTTTTCTTCCCCTCAATGTCCCCCTGGCGGGCGATCATAACCCGCTGGGCCTGGGGAGAACCGGCCCCGTGGAGGGACTCGGTGCGGTAGCCCACGGCGCCGGAACCCAGGGAGAGGTTTTCGATGAGGCGGAGAATCCGCATGCGGTTTTCCGCAGTGGTGCCGGTGCCGTTCTTCATGTATTTGGCCACCCAGGGACCGGTGAATTCCCCCGGAGGTCGGCCTCGGACAGGCAGGTGCCCACGCTGCCGCCGGCCAGGTCCTCGGCGATGCGGGCCATCTCATAGGGGAAGCGGGTGACGTTCTGCTTGCAGACGTTGGCCAGCAGCAGGTCGATCATGTAGTTGCCGCTCTCGGTGGGGGCGCCCTCGGCGGAGCAGGCGATGCCGCAGCAGTACAGCGTCTCGTTCAGGTGGGTCATCTCGATGAGCTTATCCTTGATGTGGCTGGCCTTGTTGGCGCCGTTGTAGTCGGCGGCCACGGCGGCGGCGCCGATGAGCACGTCGCCCACGCCCACCTTACAGCCGCCGTAGCTCTGGCGGTGATAGCCGGCGAACCGCTCCACCAGCATGCCGGCGTACTCCGTCTCTCCGTTCATGAAGATGCGGTCGTTGGGCACGAACACGTGGTCGAACACGGTGCAGGGCCTCCACGCCGCCGAACTCGCTGTTGCCCACGTCCATCTCGCTGCCCTCCAGCTTGCGGGTGTCGCAGCTCTGGCGGCGATGATCATGAACAGGCCCTTGGTGTCCAGGGGAACGGCGAAGGAGATGGCGTAGTCCTTGTCGTCGGGGCCCATGGACTGGGTGGGCATCACGATGACCTCGTGGCTGTTGATGTGCCGGTCTGGTGGGCCTTGGCGCCGCAGACCACCACGCCGTCGGGCCGGCGCTCCACCACATGCAGGAACATGTCGGGGTCGTCCTGGGCGTGGGGGGCCTTGGAGCGGTCGCCCTTGACGTCGGTCATGGCGCCGTCCACGGTCAGGTCGTTCTCCTGGCAGTAGAGCATGAACTTCTTGAAGTTCTCATGATAGCTGGTGCCGTACTTCTTGTCGATCTCATAGGTGGTGGAGTACTCGGCGTTGAAGGCGTCCATGCCCACGCAGCGCTGGAAGCAGGCGGCGGTCTTCTGGCCCAGCAGGCGCTGCATCTTCACCTTGTTGCGCAGATCTTCGGTGGAGCGGTGGATATGGGTGAAGCGGTTGATGCGCTCGCCGGTCTCGGGGGAGATGGCGGTCATCAGCTCCTGATACTCGGGCATCTGGGCCAGGTCATAGGTCATACGCACGCTGTTCAGGGAGGGCCGCAGGATCGGATTGTCGACCGGATTCTCCACCTTCTTGCCGAACATGTAGATTTCCATGGGGATCTTACGGATGCTTTCGATGTACTGTTCGCCGGTCATGAGTGCCATAATAGAGGACTTCCTTTCTCAATCAGATTCAATCAATCTATGTTTTTTGAATACCCAGAACTCAATGGAACTACTGGTTCGCCTTGTCGTCGGCGGCACCGACGGCCACCTGCTCGGAGGCCTTCTTTTTGCCCTCAAAAAGCATAAAGAACAGAATCAGACCCACTGCGAGTCCCCAGGCGGCACCCTGGATGGCCAGCACCGCGCCCATGACGCCGCAGATACCCCGCTCAATGTCGGTGCGGCACATGTTCATGGCCAGTTGGGTGCAGATGAAGCCCTGCACGATCAGGGTCAGGGACAGGGCTACGGGCAGCACGGGCTGTAGCAGGGAGGAGATGGGGATCAGGGCCACGCAGATAAAGGTACACCAGCGGAAGGTACCGGCACCGGAGTAGATGGACTCCATGGCCTTGGGGCCCTCCTTGTACCGCTGGGACACAGCGGCAGTAACGGCCGCCCACAGGGGACCGCAGGTCTGGGTGTAGGGGCAGCACAGCGCCATGGCCACGTTCCGGATACCGCTGATGACGTTGGAGCGGTTGGCGTTGAAGTCAATCTTCTCATCCTGGCGGACCTCATCGGCGGAGCGGAGCAGCTCCTCCGAGGTGACGAAGTCGCCAAAGGCAATGATATACACCACGATGGCGGTGGGGATGGCGGCAATCCAGGTCGCCGCGCTGGGCCAGCCGATGGCAAAGGGAGACAACTGGTTCCAGATGTTGCCGAACTCTGGGATCTGATGAGGGGCCACAACTGAACAGCAGGCACCGCGATCTCCTTCACAATGGGGCCCAGAACGACACCGATGATGATAGCCGGCAGCATACCGAACTTGCCGATTAAATCAATGGCCTTGTATTTCCGGCGCAGGTTGGCCCATATGGGACTGAACAGGCAGAAGTAGGCCACCAGCACACCCACGGTAATAGAGATGGGATACGTCCAGAAACGACCGGTTTCTCCCATCTCGCCGATGATGGCCGCTAAGCCGCCGCCCATCAGTACGCCGGCCTTTACGGAGTTTGGCACCAAGTGTACCATCTTGCCGCCGATACCGGTGATACCGAACACCAGGAAGATAAGGCCCAGAATCAACTGCATAGCAATCAGCGCCTGGGTACGCTCAGGGCCCATCTCATATCCGTCGGTCAGGAAGGCGGTAATGATGGGAATGGCAGGGGTGATCCACCCGGGCACCACGGGGTCGCCCAGCAACACATGCAGGTTGTAGAAGAAGCCGTTAATGATGACCATGGACAGGGCTACACCGTACGAAACGCCCAGGACCTCTTGCAGCACGGGGATAGCGCCCAGGCAGGTCGCACACATGAACACGGCCTGCACCATCTCGGGAACCGACCATTTGTAGTGGACAAAGGGGAGGCGGATCTTGAAAATACCGGCCTTCCAGTAGGGCTGTTCTTCACCGTATTTACGGTAACGGCTGACAAATTGTTCGTTTGCCATTTACGTTCCCTCTTTCTCATCCCAAACAGGAGTTTTGTCAGTCTCGCTGCGACAGTTGGCCAACTGTTCGTGACACTCCTTCTTTTATGCATTTCACATGCCAACTTCAAAAAAAAGGCCCAATCAACTGCCGCGCAGTTGATTGGGCTTTTCCCCCGAGAAATCCCTCTCCCTGTTTGCTGCATTTCTGCATCAAGAGATCATCGGTTAATTTAAACTTATCTAACTGAAACCAATTGACCTGCCGCAATTCTGTAGGCTGGTGCATTTTTACAGCGCGCGTTTCATTTTTGCAGCAGCTCCTCAAACTTGCGGCGTTTGCGGACAAAGGTGGCGCTGTCCATCCCCAGGCTGGCCGCCGCGGCCCGCACCGTTCCGTACTTCTCATAGGCGCGGCAGATATACTCATACTCGAACCGCGCCACCTCCAGCTTCAGGTTCACACGCCCAGTCTCGTCCCCGCCGTGGCTCTCCCCCTCAAACCGGCAGGCAATGGGCAGCTCGGAGGGCTGGATCTCGTCCCCGGCGCTGAGGATCACCGCCTGCTCCACTACGTTTTTCAGCTCCCGCACGTTGCCGGGCCAGACGTAGCTGTATAGAATCTCCATGGCTGCGTCGGCAAACCGCTTCTGATAGCGGTACTTCTTGTTCATGTCCTTGAGAAAGCTCTCCACCAGTGGGCGAATGTCCCGCTTGCGCTCCCGCAGGGGCGGGATCTCGATGGGCACCACATTGAGCCGGTAGTACAGATCCTCCCGGAAGGTCTTTTCATGCACCATGTCCAGCAGATTCCGGTTGGTGGCGGCGATGATGCGCACGTCCACCGAGATGGAGCGTACGCCTCCAACTCTTCTTACCTGCATCTCCTGCAGGACGCGGAGGAGATGTACCTGCATCTCAAGGGGGCAGGTCGCCCACCTCGTCCAGAAAGACGGTGCCCTTGTCGGCGCTCTCAAACACGCCCCTCTTTCCCTCTTTGCTGGCCCCGGTGAAGGCCCCCTTCTCATAGCCGAACAACTCGCTCTCGATCAGGCTGGCCGGGATGGCGCCGCAGTTGATGCCAATGAAGCTCTGCCGGGCGCGGGCGGAGTTTTCGTAGATGTACCGCGCAAACTGCTCCTTGCCCACGCCGGTCTCCCCCAGCAGCAGGACCGTCGTGTCCAGGGTGGCCACCTTCTGGGCCCGGGCCAGCACCTCCAGCGTGCGGGGATCGGCCGCCACCATGCGGGAGACAAACCTCTGGTTGCGCTGCAAGAACTCCATTTCGGAGCGGCGGCGCTCCTCGCTCTCCTGATACTTCCGCTGCAGGCCGTAGATCTCCGTCATATCCCGGACCACCGTGATGATCATGGTGATTTCCCCGCTGCTGTCAAAGTGGGGGGTGCTGGTGATGAGCGCCTGTTTGCCGGTGCGGAAGGCTCTCGCTCCAGCGCTCACCGGCTTTCGGGTCTTGAGCACCCCAGGGAGCCGGAGCGGTCAATCATGCCGGTAGCGACAATCTCCTGCATGCTTTTGCCCAGCACGTCCTCCCGCCGCAGGCCGGAGACCTCCTCATAGGCGCGGTTGATCAGGATCGTGTTGGCCTGTCCGTCCGTAATGTAAAGTCCGTCATAGATGCTGTTCAGGATCGTAAAGAGCTGCCGGTTGAGCTCCCGCTCGCTTCCCGCAGCAGCGTGGCGTTTTCAGCAATGAAAATACGCTCGGACTCCTGCATCCGTCTCCTCCCCTTCTTGCATTCCGTCAGCTCTTGGGTACTTCCCCCTCCAGTATTACAATGGGCATGCCGCACTTCCCGGTAATAAACGTATCGAAGCGGTCCAGCTCCGCCGCATCCCGAAACGCCGAGACGGGGATGATATACGCCCCCTGCCCGAAATAGAGGAACCGCCAGTCCTTCAGAGCGGCCAAATGGCTGACCTCCCGGTAGCGAACCGACGTGGCTTCCTTCCCCACTGTGGTACGGATATGGTCGTCCTGGAACAAAAACTCCACACGGGCGGGATATTCGCCCCGTTTTTCCGCATCACGGATCGCTTTCCGGCACGTCTTGGCTTGAGCGCGCCGCGCGCCCAGGGGGATCACCGCGAACTGCAGAACAATAAACGCAATCCCCAAAATGCGTATGGGCAGGACCGTATGATTCCAGTTAAATACCAGCAGAACGGCGATCACCAAAGCCACGCTGATCAGGGCGGGATAGGCCATCACCTCCATCCTGTGCTTCTGGAACAGCTTCCAGGTGGCCTTTGCCATGGCCTGATACGCCTGCCTGTCATACGTGCTCTCGATCCGGAAGTCGCTCTCGGGATTCATGCTCCATTCTCCTTCCAATCTGTGTTGCGTGCATGCCCAGTTTACCACTCCAAACTTAGAATTGCAAGAAAATACCTCTGCCGGCGGATGGCTGGCATTATCAGGGACATCGGGAGAGCCGGCCACCGGACTGTGAACGTGGTACAAGCTTTGCGCCAAGCCTAACGTTTGCAACGCTATTTCAAACTATTACGAGCTTATTGTTAGTGCCTGCATCGTCCCTAATGCCCGAAACTGCACATGAAAATCCTGCCTCTGGAGCACATCCGGGACGACCGTGGAGCTGCTAGGG
>ENA-OPZZ01002204-OPZZ01002204.1-human-gut-metagenome-genome-assembly--contig:-NODE-2204-length-10161-cov-3.411900_pt1 | contig 10161 bp, 8 predicted proteins | sample MGYA00242487_ERZ504511 | MGnify/ENA primary metagenome ERZ504511 (study PRJEB26092, sample SAMD00036241) | human gut metagenome | host: Homo sapiens | study: EMG produced TPA metagenomics assembly of... | reverse complement strand
GACAGCTTGTTGTCGGGATAATCCTCATCAACCTTTGTCAAAGCGATATTGCCCTTAATGAAGTAGTTGACAAGTTCAATTTCCACAACTTCGTCCACCTTGCCGATTGTCACGGCGATTTCTTCCTCGGAGAGTACATATCCCTTCGGGCTTTCGATTTCACAGATTATCCAAGTTCCATACGGCACTTTGGCAAAAGAAAAACTACCATCATCTTTTGATGTGGTAGCTGCAATCGCATTTTCCTTTGTAAACTCGGTAGTTCCTGTCTTAAAGATACCGATAACTGCACCGCCCAGAGCTTTTCCATCCTCATCAGATTTCTTACCGCTTACAGAGCCGTAAATAATGTCATTTGTGATAGCTTCGCCCTCGTTGGCTGTAATGCGGACAGTTTCGGTATCCTGTCCTGCGTATTCAAAAATAACAGGGTATTTTGCATCGCTGACAATATATGCGGAGTTGGTCGAGATTTCCTGCACATAATAGCTGCCCATCGGCAGGTCGCTGATAGCTTTCCCGTGACCGCTTTCATCAAGGGAAATGACCTCAATCAGACCGTCCGCAGGAATGGTCTTTCCATCTGCGGCTGTGAGTTCCTCCGCCGCATACAAGCCAAAGGTCACATCAAAGATTTCTCCATTCTTGCCAATGCCGTAGGCTTCATCAATGGCAAGGCTCTTGATGAGGTCGATTTCAACACGCTGTCTTTCATTATAGAAAGAAGTAGCCGTTTCCGTTACATCAACATTCTGTCCTGCATACACAAGCTCAACAGAATGGACTTCCTCATTCAGCACCATTCCATACGGAGCTGTAATTTCCTTAACCTCATATTTTCCGAGATACAGTTCTTTGGATTTTGCTGTACCGTCCTTTCCTGTCGTAACGGTATCCACAACCTCGCCCTTTTTGGCTCTGACCGTTCCGTCCAGAGTGACAATATCCTCGGCTGCGGTAATCTCATAGACTGCACCCTCAAGACCGCTGACAGAGAAAATCGGCTGATACAATCCCTTATCGCCTGCCACGGAGCTGAATACCTCGCCAGACTTTTCTACGGTAATTGTACCTTTCTGTGCCATATTGGAGCGTACTACCTCAATAACGGTAATGCCGCTTTCTTCCTCGGAATTTTCCTGCACCACATCAAAATAAACAGGCTCGGAATTTAAGACATACCCATACGGGGCTTGTACTTCCACAAGGGAATAGCCTTTGCCGTATTCCAATGTCTGCGGTGTGATAAGGTCGCCGTCTGCCGTAGTATAGAAGGTGTCAATGGTCGTCACTTCGGGATAAGTGAAAGTCATAGTCACAAGCTTTCCATTCGGGTCGTAAATCTGGAAGCCTGCACCTGCATACGGGATTGTATTGCCTGTTTCTGCATCTTTCTTTACGATTTTGATATAGCTCTCAAAGTTAGCGTTGTTGATAAGGTAGCGGTAGGTCTGACCGTCCTTGCTAATAAACACATCAAAGTCTTTCATCAGTTCACGCCCCTCCCAACCAGAGGTCTGGCGGACGGTATAAATGCCATACGGCATATCCTTTGTCTGGGCAAAACCGTTCTCGTCACATGTCAGCACATCACGCTCGGTTTCCTTTGCATTTTCATAGCTGCCTGCGGATTTGAGGAACACTTCAAATACCGCACCTTCTTCGGGTGTTTCAATCTGGGTTTCCCCGTTATCCGTATGCTTGATGAGTGCGATATTGCCTTTGATGACCTGTTCATTCACATCGTTTGCGGTACTGTTCAGCTCTACCGTGTATAGCTCTGGTTCTGCACCTACCTTGTGGATTGCGGTATCCAGAAGATACCCCTCGGACGGGCTGATTTCACGGACAGTCCAATCATTGTCACAGATATAATACTTGGTCGTAAACTGACCGTTTTCATCAGTCGTGTAGGTGTCAATCAGTTCCTCACCCTTATAGATGGCGTAAACCGCACCTGCAAGGGAAGCGTCGCCCTGCGGAGAACCTGTTTCTGCATCGGTCTTTGTCACAGTCACTTGGAATTTCTTCAATACATTGTCGAAGCTGCGTTTTGTGACCTTGTTCCATTCAATCGGAGCTGTCTGGGAAGCAGGAACGACATAGCGGACTGCGGTATCCACTTCCTCAACCACATACGGGGTATCGCCGCTGATAAGGACATTTTCAAACTTAGCCAGACCGTTTTTATCAGTCACGGCATACTCGTCAACAGGCAAGCCGCTTAAAGATGTGCCGTAAAGGTGGAATTTCATTCCCTCCACCAGATTGTCCTCGGAAGTCTTGACGATTTCCAGACTGCCACGCTTCAAAGTATTGCTGAAGGTCACAGTAGAGGTTTTTCCTCCAATAAGGGTCACGGTCTGGGTTTTCTGCGGCTCATAACGGTCAATGGACTGTTCTGTGACGGTATAAGTGCCAGGGAATAATCCCTCCACGGAGACAGAGCCGTCCTTTCCTGTCTTAACTGTCTTATTGAAGTTATCACCTTTGATTGTAAAAGAGATGCCCTCCACAACTCCGTCCTCCGAAGTCTTTTTGAGGGCAATCGTGCCTGTCGGCGTTTCGATATTGATATATGCAGACACGGTATCAGCATTCTCCACACCTGTTACCAAGTCCTGCAAGTTCGGGTCGCCATAGGCAATAAGCTTTGCACTGCTGCTGACAGTCGGCACATTATTCCTCTTTGCCGTAATGCGGACAGAACCGCTGATAGCTACGGTGGAGCTGATTGTCAGCTTATTTCCAGACTTCGATACACTCACATTGCTGTCAGAGCTTGAAAAGCTGTAATCGGAAAGGACGCCGTTGCTGTCCGTCAATGTGATGCTGTACTTTCCGTCCTTGTAGGCAAGCTCCTTTGTGATGTCATTCTTACCGCCCGACATAAAGCTCGGAATGGTGTTATGCTCACGCAGCATTGCAACAATCTGGTCATACACTGCCCTTGCTCCGCTGTTGGCATAATTTGAACCGAAGTGCAGGCTGTAAACGGTAGTGCTTGTCTGGTTATATGAGCCTGTGGCTTCACGGCAGCCTGTGACAAACTCCCAAACGAGTGTCTGCGTGGCAAGCCATTTTTCATCATCACTTCCCGACAGATTATTTCGGTTGCCCTGATACCCATAGAGCAGGGCAAGCCCAACCGCCTTTTTCTGATTGGCTGAAAGGGCGTTCCAAGTATCAGAGGAAGCCTTTTTCAAGGTATTTCCTGTTTTCAGCGGTACTCCCGGCTGAATACAAAACGCATTCTCACCGTCTACAAACATACGGTACTTATAATTTCCCGTTCCGCCTGCGGTATAGCCGCCGATATTCGCACTGGAATTGTACCTCATCGCATTACCGTTGCTGTCATAGGTGTGGGAAAAGGAAATCGTCCCGATGTCACCCGCAGCAAACGCCGTCGCAGGCATTATGGATAATGCCGTGACCGCAGCCATTACAAAAGCCGCAGCCTTTTTGAACAATTTAGGGATTTTCATAGTTACCTCCTGTAATTTAGATTGAATATTTTGCCTTACTGACCGAAAAAAGCTGCCCGTTATGGACAGCTTAAAGTATTTCTTTTCTCGGATAGTTACTGGCAGTAGTTAGGGGGTGAGGTGTGGAGAGGGGGAAGCCGAAATAATGGCTATCCACTCAAATGGGCAGACCTCGCCCTCGATGTGTGGCTATCTCTCGTGAGCCTTGTTCCGCTGCAAGTGTCGGTTATAAAACTCCAACGCCTTGACAACAAAATCCGTTTCCTGCCCTTTTGGAACAGTCTTGGGAATGAGCTTGGTTATCCTCTCGTCACGGAAAGCAGGTTTTTCCTTCTGGTTGGGCTTTTCTTCCTCCATAATGGACTGGATAACCTCGGAAGTGAGCTTGCCGTCTTGGTTATACTTCTTCATTTTGATAGCCTGTGCCAATGACGGGGTAGCATCGTTGTACTCCATTGCTTCAAGCAGGGTGTATTGCTGTTCCTCGGTCAGATAGGAAATTTCAACCGCAGGACGGAATGCAATCTGCCTTTCATCTACCATTTGCAGGATTTCGGGTACAAGCTCCGTTAGACGGATATAGCGGCGGATTTGCTCACGGCTTTCTCCAACCTCTTTACCCAGTTTCTCATTTGTTCGAGTAGTATCTAAATCTGACACCATTGGTGTCAAATTATCTTTGCTCGGTCTGCCTGCTTGCCTGTTCATAGCTTCCAACCGCATTTTATACGCAAAGGCTTTTTCACTCGGTAGAATAACAGAGCGTTGGAGATTACTTTCCACCATCACAATAATGGCTTCGTCACGGGTAAGCTCTTTAACCTCGCATTTCAGCGTTTCAAGCCCCGCAAGTTCACAAGCCTTTTTTCGCCTGTGACCGCTGATAAGCTCATACCGTCCGTCCTCTTTTAAGCGAACTGTCGCAGGGGTCATTACACCGTTTCGCTTGATACTCTCGACAAGCTGTTCCATATCTTCGTCCATTAAAACCTTGAACGGGTGGTCTGGAAACTCGTCAATCTCCGATATGGGAATATCCCTTATCTTAGAGAGCTTTTCTTCCTCACGGCTTTCGTCCGTTTGGAAAAGGTCATCGTATGCGGTCAGCTCGATTTTGGTTTCTCTGCTTCTCGCCAATCTCTGCCACCTCCTTTCCTAACTGCTCATAGGCTGTGGCAACCTTGCCGCTTTTGTCGTAAGCAAAAATACTTTTGCCTTCTGCGGTAGCTTCCACCGCACGGATAGAATGAGGTATCTCGGTATCAAATACCTTGATTTTCTTACCGTATGCACTTTTGACCGTTGCCGTAATTTCCTTAGAAATGTTGGTACGGGGCATTACCATAGTCATTAAGATACCGTCTATCCGCAGCTTTGGGTTGATTTGCCGCTTGACCATTGATACGGAGCGAAGCAAAAGCTCCAGACCTTTAGCCGAGAGATAGTGGGGCTGTGTAGGGATAATCACGCTGTCAGCCGCCGCCAGAGCATTGATGGTTATCATGCCTAAGCTCGGCATACAATCAATAAGCACATAATCGTAATTCTTTTTAACCTCATTGACATAGGTTTTCAGCACACGCTCACGGCTCATTGCATTGATTATCCTTACCTCAAAGCCCGACAGCTCAATGTTTGACGGAAGCAGGTCAACGCCCTCTCTGTGGTGGATAATACCCTGTGAAACATCAAGCGTTTTATCGTCTATGATGTTCTGCATCACAGTAGAGAGCGTTATGGGAATATCGTCTGGTCTGTTATAACCCAGAGCCATCGTGAGATTTGCCTGTGCATCAGCGTCAATCAGCAGGACTTTTTTACCCTGTTGCACCAGACTTACGCCCAGATTGACCGCTGTGGTTGTTTTTCCGACACCGCCTTTCTGGTTAGTCAGAGCAATCACTTTGCAATTTGACATAGATGCGTCCTCCTTTCACATAGATTTAGCCACTTTGTCAAGGTGGCTATGTAAACAGTACCAGAGAACGCAAAAAAGCCGCCTACTCTTAAAATCAATAAGAATAAGCGGCTTTGTAATTTGCCTTAGACATATTCAATTTTTATTCTCTTGGTCGGTGCATTTATGACCTTAAAAACAAGCTCGTCAACACAATCCGTATATCTGCCTTGCTGAATGAGCTGATTTTTTAACTCTACAAGGCTATGTATCAAAAGTTTTCTTTCGTGGCTATCCAAATATATATGGTAGGTTTTATCTCTCACAATATCGACCTCCTCACAGCTATATTATAGAATAGAACAGTTGCAATTTCCAATGTGTAAAAGGCTTGTCCTCCTATGTAACATTTGAAACGGCGGCATAGATGTTGATTGTGCGTACATCTCCACATTGTATCACCGTTGGATGCTCAAAAAAGTCAACTTGATTGTTTCCTCCATACCTCACCACCTTGTCCATGGTTTTTATGGTATGTAACAAAAAGCCGTCAAAATGGGTATTTTCTGCCGATTTATCTATGTGGAACATTTCCGATGCTTCTCTGGAGCGATAGTTATCGGAAATTTTCCACTCCACCGCTACTTTTCATTTTTTGCTTTGTGGTTGAATGCAACCCAACTAATTGCAGTTTTTTGCAATTCTTCTAATAGTTCAAGATGTTTGCTGTAATTAATAGTGTTAAGACATCTACGTTTTTCTGTGAGCTTTATTACATTGCTCGCTTTTCCTTCCAGCCCAGTTTCTCGTTCAGTTCCAACAATGACCTGCCCCTCGTCAGACAAAAATAATTCTAATGATTTGAATATGCTCCCTAAGTTTTCGGCATCTTGACCTTGCTGATTAGGAGTGTCAACCACATAAAAATTGAAAGGGCTATTTGTTCTATATAAATTATATAGATACAGAGCCGACTGATACATATAAACTAATCGAGGAGTTTCGCTTCCAGTACGGTCTATTATTTGCACAAAATCCCTTAGTTTGATGAATGTTTTAGGAAGATTTATCGCATCTGCTAAGGTTCGGCAATATCCTTCTATATCTTCTCTTATATCTTTGGAACGCTCTTTGGATTTCTTTTCGTTTATTTTCTCGTCAATTATTGCTATTTTAGAAACATATGAATCTATTTCTCCTTGTAAAACTTCCAATTGCCTCTTGCAGGATTCATATATCTCATACTGTCCCTTGTTTTTATAAAAAGAAGAATAAGATAGAAGTTGTTGAGAGTTCCGAACTTTTTGTTCAATAGACTGGATTTCTAAAGAGACACCGTTATATTTCTCCTTAAGTTCTTCTAATTCTTCTGTAGCAATAGATATGCTATTTCTCAGTTCTGTAATAAGCTTTTCACAATGAGCATAATCTGAAGTTATATTTAATTGTTCCTCTAATCCGTTTGAATAAATAGTGCCGCAAATTGGGCAGACCAACTCATCTTCTTGAGTCATTGCAAATTCGATGTCCTTTTTTGTTTCTATGAGATTGTGTTCCACAACGTGCAATTTGTGTTGATTCACATATATATCATTTTCCAAAACTGTCATCTCTGCATTATAAGAAAATTGCATTTTCCTTAATTCTTCCGCCTTAGCAAGCAAAGATTCAATATCTGTTGTAACCTCTTCAACGGATTCAATATGCTCAATTTGCGTTAGTGTAGATGTGATACGGGAGACAAAGCTTTGATTATAATTCAATTCTTTTTTCTTATCATCTTTTTCAAGTATATATTCTGCTTTTTGTGCTTGAAGTTCATAATACCTATCATCAAGGTAACCGCATACATATTTATTTGTATTTGGTTTCCAATCTTTAATATACGCAACATTACTGAAAGAATTCAGCTATTCTGCTCCATCCTTCATCTTGGTCAATATATTGAAATCTAAAGAGTAATGGCGGTGTTACATTGAATTGCTTACCATCTTTTGAAATGCAGGGCATTTTGATTTCTAAAATATCCATTAAACAGATTACTATATTCGTGAAAAGTTTCCGTTTCGATAATGCAAGAATAGGAATCCTCATTATTCTCAAAAATCTGAAATTTTTTGCCTTGGCGAACAACACAAAACTGCTTTTCCCCATATTTAAAAAACAACAAATAAGCAGAAATTAGTTTCTTCCAATCAGTTTCAATTCTTTTACATTCACATCCCAAAGTAGTAAATATACTTTTGATAATTGAAGATTTACCTGTTTTATTTCCTCCCAAAATAATATTTAGCCCATTTTCAAAAGGAATCCTCTAACGACCGAGACTCACTTTGCATCTAATTACTATCAGTTTTTTTCATTGCTTAGCCTTTTCAATTATCTTTTTCCTTCCTGCTGTTTTCGTAAATTTTCTAATTAAAATTTTGTACTTTTGCTCTTGTTTAACTTTTTCAACTGAATTTTTGCTCATAATACAACACCTCAACTAACGATTTATCAAGAGAATCAGATAGGAGATTATGCTTTTGTAATTCTTGAATGCATAATCTTTTCAGGTCATTATTAAACCCATTTGTCTCACATGATTCACAATATGTAGAAATTGTTTTTCGCAACACAACAACAATTTCTTGATATTTAACATCATTAACATCAAGCCACCTTGTATCGTGGAGCGTTTTTGCTGATTCTATACGATTAATATCCTTGTCCGACAATGATTGGGTAATCAAGTAATCGTGAAATGCATCATAATTTCCGCTGTTCTTTATGTTGCCATCAATTTTCTTGCCTATTTGAGCAATATCCACACCTTTTTTCTCAACTAAACTTTTCATACTAATAGGTACTTTGATTTTTTCTTTACTCTTTTTTCTTACATCATTTAGCAATTGCTGAAAAATAAGATTGGCAGTATTGGACGGAATATTTTTGTCTGCCAAGTGGTTGAAAAATTTACCCATAGTTTGAGATTCATAAGTTGTTAGTTGTAGTTCCGATTTATGGACAAAAGTATTCTGAATAAACTCCTCAAAGACAGAATCAAAATTGCTCGGCATATCATCTAAAAATTCATTTTTAATCCTGTCTTTGATTTTTTCATATAACGCAATATTTTCTGTCTGAAGTCTTTTCCCGTCTTCAATATATGACTGCCATAACAAAACCTCTTTATCAAAATCATTATTTGATACAAAATGGCAATGCGAACATTCAGCACCAAATGTCAAATAGTTGTAGAAAATAAAACCTAAAAAAGATTTTTTGTAGCTACCACTTTTTTTCTTTTCCCTTTTAGACATTTCCGCAATAGTCCAGTCAGAAGAATCTTCTTTTGTCTTTATTTGAAAAAACTGATACTGCTGATTATTGGGAGAAAATTCAGCCATATCATCATGAAATTCACAAAAAACAATACACTCTGCATCTTCTTGAAGTTTACCTATTATATGGCATACAATCCAATGAACTTGATATTCAAATCTATTATAGGAGTCAGAACCTGCTTGTTCACGCTGTTCAACAGTAAGTACGCTACTCATAATTTGGGACTCCTTTCATTTTTATTCCATTTCATAATAAAGTTCCACTGTTCTTGCCATTCGTTCTCATTCACAATTGCGTCAAACACAGGCTCAAGGAAAGTCTGGATTTCTTCAATGACGAATGGAAACTCAAGTGTATTATCTTTTATGGTTTTCAAAAAGAATTTCCAACGCTTCTGCATATCTTCATCATCGGCAAGTGCAACAACACGCTTAAAACTGTCTCTGTCATAGGGAGTACCGCGCCTCTGTAAAGTTTCAAATATAGCTGCCTGCAATTTTGCACCATCAAAATTGAATGTCCTTGAAAGATAATAGATGTCATAAAAATCTTTCATTCTGCCTGTCAGCTCAAAGCGTTGCAGTATGGCATCAAACTTCTCGGCAATAGTGCTTTCTAGGGAATATGTTTTGATTACAGGAGCTTCAAAATCAGGAAGCTGAGTGTTGATTGTACGTTTTTCAGCACGAGGAACTATAATATCACCCACACCTATATCAACATTAAACGGCACACGCACATTTTTTATTTGAGCAATAATCTGCGTACTGATACCGTGATATTTTCTTTGCGGAGAAATTTCCTCAAAGCCTTTTGCTCGCATTTCTATATAATCGTTACCTGTCGGTGTGTCGATGATTTTACAAATCAACTCTTTTACATCATCTATTGAATTAGAGTATCCACGGAGCAGGAAATCGACATCGATTGTTGCTCTACTTTCAAAATTAGTTAAAGTATAAATGAACAATCCACCTTTGAGTATTAGCGTATCCTCACACCCGGATTTTGATAGTTTTCTCAAAAATTCTTCCTGCACAAAAAAGCTGCAAGCATTGCTGGTAGCTGATACCAGAAGCTTTTGCTTTATTTCTCAGCTTTGCCAGAACGGAAGCTGCAACATCTGCCATTACAACCACACTCCAATCAATTCTTTTACACGCGTTTGAACACGCAAAAACTTTTTGCATATTCTATAAGATTCGGTATATTCTTTTTCGGGTCCTTAACATAGCCTTGTACTGCTTTATTAAAAAACCTCCTTATCTATCTTGTTCATATTTCGCAGCACATCTGCAAATAGTACGGTCACGGTCATAAAATGCGGACTTTGTGGAAATCAATTTCACCTTCGGTTTCGCCCAGCGTAACCAACTCTGACTCAACACGATATGCCTTTATAAACGGATAATCGATTTTTGTTCGCCGCTTAGAGACATTTTTATC
>ENA-OPZZ01002203-OPZZ01002203.1-human-gut-metagenome-genome-assembly--contig:-NODE-2203-length-10169-cov-2.990739_pt1 | contig 10169 bp, 15 predicted proteins | sample MGYA00242487_ERZ504511 | MGnify/ENA primary metagenome ERZ504511 (study PRJEB26092, sample SAMD00036241) | human gut metagenome | host: Homo sapiens | study: EMG produced TPA metagenomics assembly of... | reverse complement strand
AACCTCATACAAGTTTATAATTATTATTAATCATTCAATCAAAATCGTAAAAAACTTTTTTGAATTTATCATAAATATGATCAAATGTTAGATTATCTGCAATATATTTTTTCGCTTGCTTACCTATTTTTTCTCTTAGAGAACGATCATCCATTAATTTTATAATAGTATCAGCCATTTTTTGAAAATCAGTTCGGATAAAGATATGTTCTCCATCAACAATCCCCTCCAGTCCTTCTGCTCCAATTTCAGTTGTCACAACACAGCAACGATTGACATCGCTTCAATAATTTTATTTTGTACTCCAGCTCCAGAATACATCGGAACAACCACAACAGAAGCTTTCTTCAAATAAAACTTAGGATCATCGACAAACCCCGTAATAATAACATGCTCAGATGCAAGTCGACAAAACAGAGGCAGATGGTCGAGAGCCTACAATATAAAAAACGAACGGATGAATCCAAAAGCAAAATAAGAGGTAGCACATATCGAACAAAAGTCGTTACAGCAACTATATTTGGTTCATAAAACATAGATCCTACAAAAACAATATTTCGAGAATCATTAGGAATAATAAGTTGATCGTCAAAATCAACACTATTACCGATTACCTCAATATGTTTATTTGAAATTTCTAGATCTGCATGCCTCAAAATAAACTGACGATCGACATCGGATATAATAATAAATTTATCAAAAGATTTTAAAACTTTATTCTCATAACTAATTAATCGATTTGCCTCGAATTTATAAACCAGCCTCCATATCCAATTCGCTTTTAAAGAAGCTCCAATATAGTTCATTGAAATAGCATCAACATAATCAATTATCTTATTACACTTACTTCCATCAACGTACGGAACGGTTCTAATATTATTACAAAAAACATAATCATACAAAGATAAATGTTCCTGTATATAACTCATCATCCTCGGAGAATAAAAATAACTACATTGTAATGGTCTAGATTTAAAAAAGCCCAATAATGCGCGTAATACACATTTCCACTTGGGCTCTAAGAATTCACTTATTTGTCGACAAAAACAACGCAATTCGGTTAGATCCGCAAATGTTTTATAAGGATTACAAGTATATACCAAATCAACTTCAAATATTTGTGACAACATCCGAATCATTTGAGATGTACGAATAGAAGCTCCGTCTTGAACTGGAAATGGACGTTTAGAACTAATTACAAGAATACGTTTACGAGAATCCATGACACAAATAATTTGCTCACAATTTAATCATTAGGCAATTGAAACTTTACAATAAAATGCCTCTCTCTTTTTTCCTCTGGAGGCAATTGCATATAATCATGATAAAGATTGGTCAAATACCGATCATAGTCAGCAGGTATATAAACGATTTCTCCTTCAAATAAAGCCTCTTTTGGAGGAAAATATACAGAAGCATCAAATATTTCTCCGTTATAATATTTTCTACCAGTAGGAATACCTAGAGGATTCCCTCTCTTTGAAGAAGCCACAAAACGATCAAACCAATAAACCCATTTCGCATGTGGAATAATACCAAAGATAGATCCCAGCATTTTCTTAATTTGGAATCTTCTCTTTAACGATGAATCTAGAGATACAAATTCTGACAAAGACTCGCTTGGATATTGCGCATATAAAACCATGATGGATACAAACTGGATTACATTGGCGATAAAACCTTTTATAGCTTGTGCGATTTTATACTTAGGCACTGAATCTAAAGCAAACACATCAATATATAATCCTTTGGGGAAGGGTGAATTCTCATTAAAAAGCTCTATATTAAAGGAGTTCTTTCTATATATCTTCAAGAACACAGTTTTTGCATCAGTGTCTCTATTAGGATAGTCAAACTCATATTTATTCCCCAATCTCCCCTCCTTACACAATCGAATCAATTTTTCATAATCATCACGCCTCATCATTACGTCTAAATCATCATCCCAAGGAATAAAACCTTTAAAATTCATTGCCCCCAAAAGAGAACCTGCATAAAGATAATATTTAAGATTATTTTCCCTACAAATTTTATCTATATCTTTCATTGCTTGGAGCAACACCATATGCAATTCTAAATTTCCATAATCATTTGTCACTATTTTTCCCTCTCTTCAGCTTAATTGTCTTTTTATAAAAATCAAATCCCCAAATCAATAACACTCTCATCCGTATCGCATCTGTTTTACAAAAATGTCCCGCACTAAAAAACAATTTTTTATTTTCTTTTAATCGTTTCATTAAAAGCGAAATATCTTCACTAAAATCCTCTTCCGAATTGCTTAAAGCTATTTCTGCCAAAGACCACAATAAACTATTCCTATATCGAATTACCGCATCCTTTTCTAATTCTGGATATTTCTCTTGTATTATCCTTAAATTATTAGCGCAATGTTCTTGCCATGCCAATTTTTTCTTTGAAAAATCAGACATGGTAATACTATTACTATTCGCTCTTTTATATAATGATAAAGTATTTCATTCGTATAACAAACTGTATCACATTGTGCTAATAATTCAATAACAATAGCTTCATCTTCATTAATCTCCCCCACTGGGAATTTTACATTCTCAAATAAGGAAGCCTTGTAAAGTTTATCCCAAGCAGCCCAAGAACCATGAAAATATCTTTTCATAGCAGCTATTTTATTTTCTGAAAAAGGTTCATCTCCATAATTTGATATTTTAACAGATTTCTCTATTCCATTTTCGTCTATAACATCATCTGTAACTCCTGCAAATGACATATCTGCATGAAAAGTCATCATATTTTCATATAATCTTTGATACATATCTGGTTCAATCCAATCATCACTATCCACAAAAGCAACATACTTTCCATGTATTATTTCTAACCCAGCATTTCTAGCATCAGAAAGTCCACCATTCTTTTTATGTATCACAACGATTCGTGAATCTATTCTTTCATATTCATCACAAATTTTTCCACATTCGTCTGGTGAACCATCATCTACAAGAATAATTTCTAAATTTTTATATGTCTGATTGATAATAGAATCAACACATTTATGTATATATTTTTCAACCTTGTAAACCGGTACTATTACTGAAATTAATTCTTCCATTTCCCTTCTCCTATTTCATCATTAACTCTTGCAGAGATTCTTCACAAGTTCGTTCCATTGACTTGTAATTTTCTTCATTTCAAACTTATCCATATCCCTCTGCGATTCCTTTGAAAAAGCTTTTCGCTTAGAGTCCTCTTTAATAAGCTCTACTATTCTCTCTGCCATTTCATCAATATTCCCTTCTTCAATTAGATAACCATTAACTCCATCCTGTATAATGTCACTTGGTCCTGTCATGATATCAAAACTCACAAGAGGTAGTCCCCATGACTTTGCCTCTAATAAGACCATCGGTAATCCCTCCATCTGAGAAGTCATAACAAACATAGCTGCTTTCTGATACTGTTCTTCCATATTTTGAACTGTTCCCTTAAGAATCAGATTTTCTTGTAAATTATTTTCTCTAATCAATTCTTCCAAATGATTTCTTTCCGGTCCTTCGCCGCATATAATCCATTTCCAATCAGGGCACTCATCAAATACCTTTCTAGCTACTTGGATTGCCTTCTCATATCCTTTAATTGGTAATAACAATCCTGCCGAAAGAATTATTTTTGAATATACATCATATGAAAAATTTATGTCTATTTACAGGATTTGGAATTACATAAACTGGAGTTTTACTTTTAATATTTGTTTGATAGTTTTCTTTATCTTTCTCTGTTAAGACCACCAATGCGTCACTATGTTTCATAGCAAATTTCCGAAAATACGGGAATATCGCAGACCCCCAATTGTTAAAATAATTTGCATGTTCCCATGTTACAACTTTAACTGACCTTCCCATACTAGCACATATTCCATAGATTCCCATTCCTATATCTACGTTGATTACTATATCAACTTGTTCTCTTTTTATAATTTTTCTTAATTCTTGAATATGTTTTATAATTCCTAATTTTCCTTTCGCCTGAGGCAATACTATATGAGTTACTCTGCTATCAAAATCAAAAAAAACTTTACCGTTTTCTAAAGAACGACTAACAACCAAAATCTCATGCCCTTTCTCACACAAGACTCCAGCTATTATTGAAGTCATTCTTTCTGTACCACCCCGTCTAGACATATCCCCTTCTAAAAAACAAATCTTCATTGTACATTTTCCTTCTCTACTACAGTACTTGGAACATCTTTTCTACTTCTAATACTGTTTTTTCTTTACTAAAAAATGTTCCTCTTTCCTTTGCTTTTTCTTTATATACTTCTAACTTTGTTTTATCTCTAAGCATTTCTTTTATGCCATAGTAAATTCCCTCTTCACTGTTTTCAACTACAATACCAAACTCATTATTTTCACCTAAAAGCTCCGTTGCTCCAGAACATTTTGTGCTTACTACCGGAGTCCCTATAACTAGAGCTTCTGTTACTGCTGTAGAAAACCCTTCTCTCCTAGAAGAGCAAACATATAAGTCACATTTACTCATATACTTATACGGGTTATCGCGAAAACCAATAAATTGGAAAGAATCTTCCATTCCCATTTCCTTTATTCGTTGTTCAAGTTTTTCTTTATCTTTTCCAATTCCAATCACATAAACTCTATGCTTGAAACCTTCATCCCATAATTTTTTATGTATGTTAATCAGTCTGTCATATCCTTTTGTGTGTTCTATTTTAGCCACAGAACACAATGTTGGTATTCCATCGTGATATTTTATATCTGAACATTGTTCCGAAGACAATTTGACAATTTTCTCAGTTTCATTTGTATTATATTTCACAATAATATTTTCCTCAATCCCAGATATCTTTTGAAACTGTTCTTTAACAGTATTTGATACACAAACAATACGATCGAACTGTTTATAACTTTCTACCGCATCTTTTCTATTCTTAAATCCTTCTGTAAACTCCTGTTCTGAATTCAATTCAATATGTATCCACGCTACTTTTTTTGTCTTTTTATTTCTTGAACCACTAATAATCTTCGCAGGTGGTCCTTCCAAATATGCAACTTCAATATCATAAAAATCTTTTATAAAAATCTTATGTAACCACCTTGAAGGTAAAAATTTTGTAATATACTTTATACCATGAAATACTTTTGAAAACACACATCTATAATGGACATCTGAATCTAAATACTGCTTATTGACTCCACCGTCAAAAATAGTCATTACCGTGACATCATATTGGCTCTTATCAAGATTATTTGCTAAATTGACAAGCACTCTCTCAGCCCCTCCATGAGCCAATGTCGTTATAAAAAACAATACTTTCTTCTTCATATTCTTACATCTTCTCCTACTTTATACACCAATTCCTAAAAACTGACTTGTATATATCTGTCCTCCATATCCAATGTACATTTGATACCCAAAATATGCAAGACAACATACTATATATAATAGTTTTGCAAACTTCTTTGAATTTGGAGTGACCGCATATTTTATATCCCAAATATATAAAATAATTAAAAACGGATCAAAATAAATACACATTCTCGCATATATCCAATTAGTGGTAGCCAGTAACATAAAAAGCATATTTAATACCGAGCAATTAATTACCATATTATAATGTTTTTCTTTACTCATGTTTTTTCTATAAAAAAATGCAATTACTACAGGTAACACATACACTAACACACGAAAAATATTGCTTCCACCACCACTCTGCAATACCATATCACTATATTGTGAATAGCTACTGTCCTCCAAAAAATTGTGAAATATATGGTCCCGTAACAGGATAAGTTACCAACAAAAACAACGCTGTTACCACCATACCTTTAGTTGCCATTCCCCATGGCTTTTTATCAAGTATAAAATAAAGTATCAAAAATATTAAAGCTGACTTATGAAAAGTTGAAAAAAACAATAGCATTAAAAAATAGGGAATTATTTTTTTCTTTTCTATCAACGGAAAGCTTAAAAACAAAATAGAACTTACCAGCCATTGACGAACTCCATTCATTGTTGATGCATATAATCCCAATGTAATGAATGAAAAAAAGAGCAATCCACTATCTCTCATATCAAAGAAGTAATAGCGAATAAATAAACATCCTATCGTAATCAACGCACAAATAAAGAAAAGACCTTGCTCATCCGCATGAAATATTTGTTTAAAGAGAGACATTTACAGCATAAAATCCCCAATCATCTTCAAAAATCTGCCGTTGCTAAAAATTCTCCTAATGAATCCTTTTACTACTGTACCAAACAAACTTGTATATATCCGAGTATCACCAATTGAAAGATTTCCCTCCCCTGTTGTCGAACGCAATCCTGCAAAAAACAACAAAATAGCAACCGAAATAAAATAAAATGTTTTATTTGAACATACATAATGAATTCCGTTCATCTGATAACGCTTTCCTTTAGCTTCTGCTATGATTGCTAATATCGGCGTTATAATAATTACAAACCACCATACCCACATTTATATAATCCTTCCTGTCTTAAAGCCACCTATATTATTTTATAAATCTTACTTGCAATTTTATTAAAGCACCAAGACACTAGAATTGTAACCGCAAATACTAGTATACAATCTAAAATCCAAGACGGTGTAAGTCCAAATAATCTGATTGGTCCATCTGTAAACATATAATGCCACAAATATATCTCAAAACTAATATTGCTTAAAAACTCAACACATTTTGGTGCTTTTATATTCTTAAAAATATATGCAAATATGAAAAAGATACAAAATGCTCCTATTGCATGAGTATAACCAACTACAATCAAGTTATAAAATACAGTCCCATCAAACTGCTGCCTGCAAAGAATTCGAAGCGCAAATGCAATACACATTACAACAACTGATATAGATACTTTTCTTGCTGTCAAATTCATTTCCGAAAATCTATTTCCCAAAATATATGCCAACGTATACCAACACACAGGGGTAAGTATCGTTGCTGTATCAGATGAGACTAAATATGCCAATCCAACTGGAACGATGCAAACTATAACAACAATTTTCCAAATCTTCTTTCTATTTTCTTTAGAATCTAAAACTATTTCTGAAATCAAAGGTGTTAGCAAATAGCATATAAGAAGACTCGTAATAAACCATGTATGAATAGCTCCATCTACACCAGACCATCCTTGCAAACCTAAAAATTGTTTTCCCCATTGCTGAACACTTATCTGAATTCCTAATACAATATGAACCAAAAATAATACAATAATCATCATTTCATATGGAACATAAATTCTCTTAATACGCTTTTTGTACCACTGAACCATTGAATTCAATGCTTTTCCTTGTATACCAAACAAAAAACCTGACATAATAAAAAATATATCATTCCCAATATTAAAAAACTGTGATGACATAACCAAATATGAATTGCCGCTCTGTTGAGTAAAATGACAAAGTAAAATCATCAGCATTCCAACTGTCCTTAACCATGTTGCAAATTGATACTTTGTTTGTCTCATTTTTTCATTCCTTCCACCATCATATAATCTTTAGATTTACTTTTAATATAATACGTCAACACAACTCCAAACGGAATTGCCAAAATCGTCATTCCTTTTTCGGTGACTCTTTCAAAAACTTTTTATTCTTAGCCAAAATACTACTTGAAACATAATGCACACACTCTACAAAACGCCGCTTTAGTTTTGGTTGATACTGCATCGCCGCTTTTCGAAAAAACGCAAAACCATTTGGATTTCTTAAATACTGACGATACATATTTGTACTAGAACCATCTAATTGGTATTCTACGTTACATAAAACTTCATTTAAAACCAACAATTCATATTCTTGATCACAAAGCATATATTTATACGCTAGCCCTACATATCTCTCTCCTTCAAACTCCGGATACGGTGGATACTTTTTCATCAAGTCTGTTCGATAAATAAGTTTTTTATCTCCAACACCTCCATTAGCATAATAGCCTAGTAAAGTTGTTGTTTTCAAATCTTCTGGAAACTTTGTTCCAATAATTTGATTATCAAATGTTGCATCCAATCCAATAATACCTGCATATTTGTCACTTCCATTCTTCTCCCAAAATGACAATATTTTCTCCACTGCATCATCCGCCATATAATCATCTGAATCAATACAAACATTCAATTCCGTATCTATAAGTTCATATGCCTTATTATGTGCAGTATGCATTCCTCCATTTTCTTTGTACACATAACGTATCTCAAATCCATTTTCATTTTGCAGCCACTGCTCTACAAGTTCTCTTGTATTATCAGTTGAACCATCATCAATAATCAACCAAATAAAGCTTTTATTACTTTGCCTACATAAGCTTTCATAACACAAATGTAGTGAATATCCTCTATTATAAGCTGGTGTAAATACAGTTAATACTGGCTTCATCTATTTCCTCCCAAACTTTCTTGATATTTTTCAAGTAACCATTGTGAATTTTTCTTAATGTCATACCCTGACTTTTCTATTAAATCTATTTGTTGTTCCTTTGGCTTATTAACCTCTAAAACTTTTTGTGCCCAATTTTTTGCACTACTCTCCACATTCAAAAAAGAAAGATTATTAGTTATCTTTGCCTCTTGCGGAATTGACTCACTTACTATACATGGTATTCCCGCCACTTGGGCTTCAATTGCCACAATACCAAGCCCTTCATACAACGACGGAAACACAAACACGTCCATCGCCTGCATAATTCGCTCCACATCATCTCTCAGCCCTAAAAACTTAACCGACTGTTCCAATTGATACTCTTTCACTTTCTGTTTAATCTCATTCACCAAAACTCCTTCTCCAACAAGCAGCAACACTGCATTGGGATTTTGAGTGTATATTTGACGAAAGATATCAATCAAAAACTTATGGTTTTTCGGAATACTAAATCGTCCCACATGTCCTACTACAAATTTTCCTTCTATGCCTAACTCTTTTTTCACTTCTAGAGCAATACTTTCATTGTACAGATACTTTTCACAATTAATCGCATTTTTCATCACAGTAAAGTCTCTATTTCCAAACATCCACTCCCCTGCTTTTTGGCTGCATGCAAATAAATCTGTAGCATAAACTGGTATTTTACGTTTTGAATAAAGTTTTATCAGATACTTTAAATCCTTTTTCTCTTCGCTCGTACTATGAGCATGTGCAATCCTAACCGGCACTCCATATTTTTTCGCTGCCCTTAATGGATACGCACTCATGCAGTCCAAATGAGAATGCACAATCTTATATTCCGGATGTTCCCGAAAGAAATCATCTAATTTTTTCCAAGTAACCTTTTTTATCTAATGGATTCAACGGTGGCAGATGATAAATCTTCCCACCCAATTTTTGAATCTCATCATCATAATCTTTCTTTCCGTCTCGGTGTGTCAGAAAATCAAACTGTATTTTTGTTCTGTCGATATAGCGGTAATAATTCATAATCATCGTTTCAAGTCCGCCTCGATTCATATGTGTCACAACATGTAATACTCGTATTGGCTCTGCCATTATCTCTCTATCTCCCTTATCGTTTTTCCTACAACCTTCTTCTTATCAAATCTCTCTTGCACCACTTCTCTGGATGCTTGTCCCATCCTTTTTCTCTCCTCACACGAAAGCCCAAGGAATTTCTCCAGCTGTCCAAGAAGCGATTCCGCATTTTTCGCTTCAGCCAGATATCCGTTTCTTCCTTCTTCCACTGCTTCCAAACATCCATGTATATTAGATGTAATCAGTGGTCTGCCCATCGCCCCGGCTTCCAAAAGTGTATTTGCCATTCCCTCATGATAAGACGGCAATACAAAGCAATGACAGTTCTCAATAAACGGTTTGACATCTTTTTGGTATCCGTGATACACAACCACACCCTTTTTTACAAGCTCTTCGATTCGTGACTTGTAATCATCTTCCATCGGTCCCACAACATCAAAAAGACATCAGAATGATTGCTTTTTAATCCTCTCTGCTGCCTCAAATAATTCGTCACCCTTTTCTTTCATCACACGTCCGATAAACAAGAAGCGAGTCTCATTTTCTGAAGGATACTCACAGAATGGATATTCCGCAAGATTCACACCCGCACCATTCAACACACATATCTGTTTTCTTTATATGTGCAAATCTAAAAAGGTCTGACTTGTTTCCTATATTTCAAAAAATACTACTTTTGCTTTTTCAAGCAATCTTA
>ENA-OPZZ01002202-OPZZ01002202.1-human-gut-metagenome-genome-assembly--contig:-NODE-2202-length-10172-cov-4.719662_pt1 | contig 10172 bp, 8 predicted proteins | sample MGYA00242487_ERZ504511 | MGnify/ENA primary metagenome ERZ504511 (study PRJEB26092, sample SAMD00036241) | human gut metagenome | host: Homo sapiens | study: EMG produced TPA metagenomics assembly of... | reverse complement strand
ATCAGAGTGGCCAATGCCGGGAACTGATACATCGGAACTCTTTCTGGATATCTTCAGAAACAATAAAATAAAAATTTGTTGTGATTTCTGTTAATTTACTATTGACAAAGGTCATTACATATCAGTTATCGAAGGAACAGGCGCGGATCAGCGATTTGTAAAAAACGCTTTCAAAAATGCGGAGTGTCATCCTTTTTTCTTATAAATAATTCTTCTTATCTTCTTTCTGACTCATACATGCAACACTATTACAATCAAAACTTGTCATGAAATAATACTGACAGACTATAAATACTGACAACAAAATGTCACTATTGAATGTCGTCAAAACCATCATATCAATTGCTTGTCCAAACCACCCATTGTATATATAATAATACGTGAAAGGAGATGATACAGAGTGTCTAAGAAATCCGGATTAACAAAAAGACAGAAACTTATCATTGAGATGTTAGCAGCTTTTAATGCTGACGATCCAATTACAATACAGGCAATATCAGAAAAACTGAAATTAAGTTCAAGAACCGTATTAAGAGAAATGCCTCGCATCAACGAATGGTTTGAGGAGAATGACTTTAAACTAGTCAAGAAACCAAGAATCGGGATGTATGTGGATGAAGATACAGAAACAAGAAACTATATTAAAGAACTCGTAGATATGGATGAGAACAAGCCAGTATACAGTAAAGCAGATCGCCAGATGATCATATTACTTGAACTGTTAACGATCAACGAACCACTCAAATATTTTTACTTTACATCCCTTTTTCATATTTCGGATGCAACATTAAGCAACGATCTGGAAGAGGTTGAAACATGGCTTGATCACTATAATCTGACTCTTTACCGAAGACCGGGAATGGGAATTTACTGGGAAGGAAAAGAGGAAGATTACCGTCAGGCAGTGACAATGGTATTGAGACAAAAGTTAAGAGGACATTCCTTAAAAGTATTGTTTGATAAAGAAAAAAAACTCAAAGAACGAATGTTTCCGAATCTTACGCAAGAAGTGTTAGATGATACAAGAGATATCATTAAAAATATGCAGGGAGTGTTAGATATAGAATATACTGACCATTCCATTAGGCATTTAAGCTTGTATTTATTGATCACACAAAACAGGGTAAGAATGGGACATGAGATCAAAGAAGAGAAAGACGTCAGATCGATCACTCATTTACCAGAATATCAGATTGCAAAATGGCTGGGAGGCAAGTTAAGCAACTTTGAAGGACATCAGCTCTCACAAGGAGAAGTATATAACATAGCAATGCAGCTTTTGGCAGCGAAGATCTGGAAAAACAAAAGTGAGAATAAGATCGATGAAGAAAGTTTTAAAGTCAGGCAGTTGGTCATGCGGATCATTGCTGAGATGGAAATACTTTTAGAAATGGAATTTTTTGAGAATGCAGTGTGATCGATGGATTATGTAATCATATGAAACCAGCGATCAATCGAATGAAACAAGGTGTATTTACGGAAAATCAATACATTGATTTTTAGAAGAAAAATATTCCAAAGTTTATGTGGCAACGATCAAAGCGTGTGAGTTCTTAAAAGAAAGAATTACATATAAAAAAACTCCCGGAAGGGGAGATGGGGTTTATCGCATTATACTTCTGTGTAGCGGTTGAACAGCAAAAAGATAAAGAAGAAAAGTTATCTGTTTATGTTGCCTGCCCACATGGAGTTGGGACATCCCATATGCTAGCCGTTCATCTGAAGAAAGAATTTCCGCAGCTGATGGTACAAAAGATCATCTCGACAGCAGAGATCAAAGAAGAGGAGCTGATCGAAGAAGGAATTGATTTTATCGTTTCCACAGCAAAATTAAATCTGACATTTCCAAATGTCTATGTGAACTCTATTTTAACAGAGACAGATAAGAAAATGATCAATGCCATGATCAAAAATATCGACAAGAAGAAAAGAAAAAATCCCATAAAGACTGTAAAACCAGTCAAAAGGATTGGAAGAGAAGACATCGAGTATATGACACTTCTTGGAGAAGAGATCTTACAGGTATTAGATAACATTAAAATATCAACAGGTGAAAACATTAAGAATAAGAAACAATTGATCGAATATGCAGGAGAATTATTTGCAAGAAATGAAACGACAGCAACAGAGATTACTTTTGCATTAAACAAACGCGAGAATATCGCAAGCACATTTATTCCGAGTATGAATGCATTATTTTTACATTGTGAAACAAAAGGCATCAGACATTGCAGATTTGGTTTTGTCTATTTAAATGATGAGATCATTGAAGATGGGCAGCCAATCAAGGGTGCGATCTTGATGCTTGTTCCACAGGGAGATGGAAGTAAGGTTTATCGCGAAGTTATGAGTGAAATAAGCGGAGCATTAGCCGAGAAAGACCAGATCATCACTTACTTATTTGACAAAAACAGAAATGCAGTCGAGGCAGAACTTGAAACAAGTCTTGGTAACTATTACGAAAATAAAATGAAGAGAAGATAAAAACAAAAGGAGGATATTGTAAATGAAAAATGGATTACAAAAATTCGGTAAATTTTTAAGTGCAATGGTAATGCCTAATATCGGAGCATTCATTGCATGGGGATTCATTACAGCATTATTTATCGCAGATGGATGGATTCCAAATGCGAAGTTAGCATCAATTCAGCCATACATGTTAACATTCTTATTACCAATGCTAATCGCCTACACAGGTGGTAAACAGGTCGGTGGAGACCGTGGAGGAGTTATGGGTGCAATCGCAGTCATGGGTTGTATCGCCGGAGTTGGTGGATTTGATGGACAGCCAATGTTAATGGGAGCCATGGTTATGGGACCATTTGCAGGATGGGTCATCAAGAAATTTGATAAAGCAATGGACGGACATATGCCAGCCGGATTTGAGATGTTGATCAATAACTTCTCTGTTGGTATTTTAGGAATGATCGTAGCGATCATTGGATACTTTATCATCGGACCATTTATGTCAACCGTATTAGCAGTGTTAACAGCAGGAGTTAACGTACTTGTAAAAGCAAAATTAATACCTTTAGCAGCAATCTTTATCGAACCTGCCAAAGTATTATTCTTAAATAACGCGATCAACCATGGTATCTTTACACCAATTGGTATTGAACAGGCAAAAGAAGCTGGTAAATCTATCATGTACATGTTAGAGGCAAACCCAGGACCAGGACTTGGAGTATTATTAGCATATGCAGTATTCTCTAAAGACAAAGTAACAAAATCATCTGCACCAGGTGCGATCATCATTCATTTCTTCGGTGGTATTCATGAGATTTACTTCCCATATATCCTGATGAACCCAATCGTGATCATCGCTCCGATCGTTGGTAACATTTGTGCGATCACATTCTTCACATTTACAAAATGCGGACTTATTGGACCATCTTCACCAGGATCAATCATCGCTTATTTATCAATGTCACCAAAGAGCCAGATTCCATTAACGATCTTAGGTGTACTGATCGCAACTGTAGTATCATTCTTGATCGCATCACCTATCATTCGTATGTCAGATGGTAAGAGTCTTGAAGATGCACAGGACGATATGGCAGCAAAGAAAGCAGAATCTAAAGGAATCACAGTTGACCCAGGAGAGAAGAAAGACGCAGATAAAGTTAAGAAGATCGTATTTGCATGTGACGCAGGAATGGGATCATCTGCAATGGGAGCTACAAAATTCAGAAATCGTGTGAAAGCACAGCGCCCAGATCTTACAGTGATCAATACATCAGTAGATAACATCCCAGCGGATTGTGATATCGCAGTTGTTCAGGCAGTCTTAGCAGACAGAGCCAGAAAATCTGCACCACAGGCACAGTTAGTTATCATCAATAACTTCTTACAGGATCCAAACTTAGATGGATTATATGAACAGATGACAGCAAAAGTTGATGCATCAGCACAGACAGCTGCAGCTGTTGAAGAAGTTGAAACACCAGTAGTTACTGGAAATGCAAAGATCCTTGTAGAAGAAGGAATCAAAACAGGATTAAAACCAGTCGACAAATTCGAAGCGATCAAAGCAGCAGGAAAACTGTTAAATGAACTTGGATATGTTGAAGAAGGTTATATTGACGCTATGGTAAAACGTGAAGAAACAGTTACAACATACATGGGATTAGGTGTAGCAATTCCTCACGGAACAGGAGATGCCAAGAAGAAAGTACAGAAAACTGGTATCGTAATGCTTCAGTATCCAGAAGGTGTAGACTTTGATGGAGAAAAAGCTCAGTTAGTCTTTGGTATTGCTGGAATCGGTGATGAACATCTTGGATTATTAGCTAAGATCTCTGAGATCATCGAAGATCCTGAAAGATTAGAACAGTTAAAAACAACAGAAAATGTTGACGAAATCATGGAAATGTTTAAATAAGATTTAAACAAAAAAAGGTCAATTTAATAAGCGGGAAATTCTTCTCGCTTATTAAATACCTAAGATATATACTTATAGATTTATATTTTAATTTTAGGAGTGAAGAAAATGAAGAAAGCAATTCAGTTTGGAGCAGGAAATATTGGACGTGGATTTATCGGTGGACTGTTAAGCAAAGCAGGATATCATGTAGTATTCGCAGATGTAAATCAGGAAATCATTGATAAGATCAACGAAGATAAGAAATATACAATTTTTGTAAAAGACGTAGAAAGCAGCGAGATCGTGATCACAGATATCAGCGGAGTAAATTCAACAAAACCTGAACTGATCGATGAAGTAAAAGAGGCTGAGATCATCACAACAGCCGTTGGAGTAAGAATTCTTCCAATCATTGCTCCATCTATCGCAGAAGGAATCAAAGCAAGAAAAGAAAATGGTTCTGAAGAATACTTAAACATCATTGCTTGCGAAAATGCAGTCAAAGCAAGTTCTCAGTTAAAAGAAGCTGTTTATGGAAACTTAAATGACGAAGAAAAAGCATATGCAGACAAATATGTAGGATTCCCAGACTGCTCTGTAGACAGAATCGTGCCTCCAGTACGTTTAGATAATCCAATCGACGTCGTTGTAGAAAACTATTATGAATGGAATGTCGAAGAAGCATCCTTTAAGGGAGCTGTTCCACAGATCGAAGGAATGAATCTTGCAGATAACTTAATGGCATATATTGAAAGAAAATTATTTACATTAAACACAGGACACTGCATCACAGCATATCTTGGAAACTACAAAGGATTCAAAACAATCGATGAAAGTATTGCTGATGAAGAAATCTTTAAAACTGTAAAAAAAGCAATGCAGCAGAGTGGTATGGCATTAGTCAACAAATATGGATTTGACAAAGATGCTCACTTTAAATACATCGACAAGATCTTAAATCGTTTCAAAAACCCATACCTTGTAGATGATACAGCTCGTGTAGGTAGAGAACCATTAAGAAAATTAAGTGCAACAGATCGTTTAACAAAACCAACAATGACAGCATTAGAATATGGTCTTCCAGTGGATGCATTATTAGCAGGAATGGCAGCAGCATTAAAATATGATAATGCTGAAGATCCACAGAGCGTAGAATTACAGGATAAGATCAAAGCAAACGGAGTAAAAGCAGCATTAAAAGAAGTATCTGGAATCACAGATGAAAAGATTTTAGATGATGTCGTAGCAATCTACGAAGCAATGTAGTCGAAATAATATCAATAAAATCAACCAAAAATCAAATTAACAACCTTTTTTCTTAACTCATATAATCATATGAAAAGAGGCGGCCGAAAATATTTCGGTCGCCTCTTTTGGCATTATAAATACAACTGTCTATTCAACAATTTCAATTCCATCAATATTCGGAACACACATCATAGAATAGTTTGTATGATAAATGACAAATCCAGGTTTTGCCTTTGGCGGCTTTCTTAGTTCTTTTCTCTGAACATAATCAATCTCAACCTTCGGTGCCTGACGCCCCTTGGAATAATAAGCTGCAAGGCGGCCAGCTTCTTCAAAGGTAGCATCTGGAAGAGTCTCCGCTTGTTCCTTTCGTACAATAACATGGGACCCAGCCATATTCTTTGCATGGAACCACCAGTCCCCGCCATTTGCAAACTTAAAACTTAATTCATCATTCTGATAGTTATTTTTCCCAACATACATATGGAAACCATCAGAAGAGACAAAATGTAATGGTTTGGATTTTGCCTGTTTCTTTCCCTTTTTCTTCCCATGGCTCTTTATATAACCATAATCAGAAAGTTCATCTTTGATCAGCTGCAGGTCTTTCTCATCTTCGGATAAAGAAAGAGCAGTAGAAATCGAATCGAGATGATCAAGATCAGCTTTTGTCTCCACGACAAGCTCAGAAAGAGCTTCATAAGTACGTTTTAGCTTATTATATTTTGCAAAAAACTTTTTGGAATTCTCCAAAGGAGTCTTTGTTGGATCAAGAGGGATCGTAATCTCTTCGTTTGTGTAATAATTCATGCAAGTTAAAGATTTTGCATTTGGCTCTAGTCCATATCCATATGTCTGTGTAAGTTCTCCATAAACTTTGAATTTCTCACGCTTCTCGGTATCCTTTAACTGACGAAGCTGTAGATCATATTTCTTGCTTGTCCTCTCAAGAGCAGTCTGCACGATCTTACGAAGGTCAGAAGATTTCTGCTTCATTCTTGTATATTTTTCCTTCTCAGAATAATACCCGATCAGCACGTCAAAAATAGAATCATATGTTTTCTCTGTACAGTCAGGATAAGAAGTTAAAGGAATACAAGAAAATTCCTTAGGTTCTTCCCCAGAATAAATGATATTTGGCTGATATGCCTCATCTTCTACAAGAGCATTTAATTTTACAAGCTGGCCATATAATCCAGCAGCACTATCATCGGTCAAAGAATCAGTAGATGCATTCCCATCGAGCCCAGCACGATAACAAAGTTCATTTGCGATCAAAGGACTCATACCTGTGATGGAAGTATAAAGTGCTTTACAAAGATTCAGTGGTTTGGTGATGATATGCTGATAAAAATTCTCCGTAGTCAGACTTGCTAAAGGATGTTTCCCTTTAGACGGTGGAAATGTGTAAGTACGTCCAGGTAAAACCTCTCTGACAGAACTGATATTTGCAGAGATGTGCTTGATACTATCTAAGATCACATCATCACTGTTTACAAAAATGATATTACTGTGTTTTCCCATGATTTCAACGATCAGACGTTTCTGACAGACATCTCCAAGCTCATCCAGATGCTCAATCTTAATTTCGATAATACGCTCAAAGTCAGGCTGTGTGATCGAAATGATCCTTCCACTACTGATATGTTTACGAAGCAGCATGCAGAAGTTTGGAGCCTGCATAGGGTTTGCTTTTCCTTCTTTCGATAAATAGACAAGAGGAAGAGAAGCACTGGCTGAGAGATGAAGTCTTGTTGTCAATCTCTCTTTTTTGATCACAAGCGTGATCTCGTCGGCCTCTGGCTGATAAATCTTATAGATTCTGCCACCGATGATCTGTTTATTAAGTTCTGATATAATATTTGAAATGACAAATCCGTCGAATGCCATGATAAATACCTCCTGGTAATAAAATCAGTTATCTAATTTAAAATAATAAGATAAATCCGTCAAACAATTATATCAGAAATTCGAAAAAGTATAAAGAAAAAACGATCAAATTCACAAATCATAGAAAGATAGTCGGGATTTTGTTGTAATTAAAATCATTTCTTATTATAATGAATATTAAGTGTACAATAAAATAATCTATGGAGGACAAGTCATTGAGAAAAGAAGCGTCAAAGAATGCATGGAAGCAGTTATACGACATTACATTAAAACTAGACAAATTAGAGCCTTGGAATTACCTTGGTGACACACAACTTGTAACCATTCAGCTAAAAGACAGAGAAGAACCTGTATTTTGCAGTGTGATGGGAAAATTCAGCGGAGAAAGAGGAATTGCAGTCTTTGATGGAGTTGAAGGCTTAGGAGATTTCTATATGATCCTTGGAAGTGAAGAAGGGGATCTTCCAGCACAGTATCTGATGGATGAACATACAAGTCTTACATGCTTCTGGGGAAGCATGATGAATGTGCCAGATGAACAAAGAAAAGTTATCGATGAATTAGATATTCGTTTTAAGACGATCAGTGACTGGATTTACTTTGTTTCTTATAAGAAAGGTTACAAACCATATCAGTTAGATGAAGATGAAGTTGCACTTCTTATAGAAACTTATGAGAACCTGTATATGGCAGTGGAAGCAGTAAGACAGGGAGAATTAAATCCAGAGATCGAACAGGCAGAAGGAATCGTTCGCCGTTATAATACTGAAAATGATACTTGGGAAATGTTTGTAAAAGAGATACCAGAAGCTGAAAAAGAATTTCCGTCAGTGATGTTAGAAGATCAGGAATTAAAAGATGAATTAAAGGATCAAAAACAGATCGATCTTGAAGTGATTTTAGATTTTACTTATCTTCCAGTTATGGTAGAAGGGGAAGAAGAAGGGGAGCGTCCAAAGAATCCACTTTTATTTATGGCATATGATAATACCGATGGCGGTGTGATCACAATGGATATTTTAGAAGAGGGTGATGATGAGATCAGCAGAACATTAGGATTCTTTATCAGTTTTGTGCAGCAGAATGGAAGAATGAAGACGATCAAAGCAAGAAATCCATGGATTTTTGGAGCATTAGAGGATATTTGTGAATATTGCAGCGTGGACCTTGTATATGATCCGGTAGAGATCATGGATCAGGTGATCGAAGAAGTTGTTTCTCAGTTGTAGGAATTTCATGTAACATATCAAAAGATGAATTAGAGTGAACGAGGTTGACAAATAAGTTAAGGATTGGTAAAATACAGATAATTTGATGTGCTACCTAAGTAGCACTTTAATTCGATAAAGTATCAAGGAGCGGCAAAAATATGAATAAAAAGAGAGTCCACACACCAGAAGGTGTCAGAGATGTATATGGAACAGAATATGGACAGCGAAGTAAGCTGAAGGCAAAATTAAACAAAGTCTTTGCATCTTACGGATATGAAGGGATCAGAACTCCAGGATTTGAATTCTTTGATGTATTTAACAGTGAAAAAGGAACCGTATCCGCAAGGGAAATGTTTAAATTCTTCGATAGAGAAGGAAATACCTTAGTTCTTCGTCCGGATGTCACACCATCCATTGCACGCTGTATCGCAAAGTATTTTAATGAAGAGAATATGGGAATCCGTTTATCTTATGCAGGAAATGTATTTTTAAATAACTCAAGCTATCAGTTGAAGTTAAAAGAAACATGTCAGTTAGGTGCAGAATTAGTCAATGATGCGTCTGTACAGGCAGATACAGAATCTATTGCAATGGCAATTGATTGTTTTCTGGCAGCTGGATTGACTGATTTCAGACTTTCTATCGGAGAAGTTGAATTCTTCAACGGATTAACACAGACGATCAAAGATGAAGAAGTCAAAACACAGCTTCGAGAGCTGATCTTAAATAAGAATTATTTTGGATTAATGGAATATGTAGAGACATTAGATCTGTCTGATAAGATCAAAGATGTATTTTACATTTTAACGAACTGAATGGAGATGTAGCGATCTTAGATCAGGCAGAAGCAATGGTTGAGAATGAACAGTCTAAGAAAGCGATCAAAAGACTTCGCGATGTATATGATATCTTAAAATTATACGGCAAAGAGCAGTATGTAAGTTTTGATCTTGGAATGTTAAATAAGCATAATTATTACACAGGAATCATTTTCAAAGGTTATACTTATGGAACAGGAGATGCAGTTCTAAAAGGTGGACGATATGATAATCTGATCGAACAGTTCGGAAAGAAAGCCCCATCAGTTGGATTTGCGATCGTATTAGATGAGCTGATGATGGCATTAAGCCGTCAGGGAATTCATATGGAAGCAGATCATATGGATACAATGATCATTTATAAAGGATATGTATTGAAACCAGGTGATATTATTTATTTGGATAAAAAGCATCGTCGTGCGGATAAGGAACACATAGTTCATGTTGTCCGTGAGGGAGAATCTATGTATTCTATTTCCCAAAAGTATGGTATTCGTCTGAAGAATTTATATAAGATGAATAAGATGAAACCGGAAGACCCTTCTCCTAAAGTAGGTGATATATTGCGTTTGCGTTAATCATTATTGTACGGTAACTGATGTTTAAAAGCGTACAGGGTGTCCGATATCGGACACCCTGTAC
>ENA-OPZZ01002195-OPZZ01002195.1-human-gut-metagenome-genome-assembly--contig:-NODE-2195-length-10201-cov-2.225730_pt1 | contig 10201 bp, 12 predicted proteins | sample MGYA00242487_ERZ504511 | MGnify/ENA primary metagenome ERZ504511 (study PRJEB26092, sample SAMD00036241) | human gut metagenome | host: Homo sapiens | study: EMG produced TPA metagenomics assembly of... | reverse complement strand
CTTAACCGACGGTATCGATATGCGAACCGCTCAGAATCACTTCCTGTGGATATTCGGTACCATTCAGGCGACCGTATAAATTCCCTACTTCATCGAAACGTGTTTCCAGCCCACTTGCTGCCATTCTTTTTTTAAATTGCTGCTGGGTTTCCAGCCATTCCGGCGAATAAAGTAAACGGATCATCCCACCCGTTGGGTCAGCGCCAAAAGAGGAAAGCCAGGGCAGCGTTTCTTCTATGGCTTGACGAAAATGTGTAATCATAAGAAAGTCCTGTCTCAATAATTATTGCGCAAAGGGATTTTTCGTTTCGTATGACGTGTTATAAAGCGCGTCGGAAATTAAATACTGGTAAATATCATCAACAATTTCGATGCCTTCGACGGCGGCTTTGCGTTGTTTAATATCCTGATCCTGTCCGGGATAATAAACTTGGTTAAAACCGGGCGCGGGGGTAATGGCATTTAATTCGCGCATGGTCTGGCTAAGATGTTGACGGAATAATTCGCTGGAGGAGAAAAAGTTCGGATTAATAACTATATGTAATTGCCCCAAATTACGCCCTGCGTGTAAATCGTCATACATCGAACTAACCTGTCGCCCGAACGGTAAGCCGAGTAAGACGCCTGAGAGGACGTCAATCATCATCATCAGGCCATACCCTTTTGGCCCGGCGGCGGGGAGCAGAGCATGTACCGCGAACGGATCGGTTGTTGGTGCACCGTTTTTATCGACCGCCCAGGTATCCGGGATAGACATATTACGCGAGCGGGCGTCGAGCACTTTTCCCCATGCCTGTACGGTAGTCGCCATATCAAAGGTAAGGATCTCGTCGCCTTCTCCCGGCGCGGCAAAGGCCAGGGGGTTAGTACCGTAGTAAATTTCCGCGCCGCCAAACGGCACCACCATTGGATCGGACTGGCACATCGAAATGCCAATGAATCCGGCGCGGGCTGCCTGCTGCACAAAATAAGAGATTGCGCCGCTGTGACCCATCCGGCTGATACCGACCACCGCAACGCCATTTTGCTGGGCGGTTTTGATGGCATGTTCCATACCCATTTTCGCCGCGACCTGTCCGGCGGCATTGTCGGCATGTAAAATTGCCGAGCACGGCCCGGTTTCCTCAAGACGAAACTCCGGTTCGCGGTTGGTGCCGCCTTTTGAAATGCGTTCCGCGTAGTATTCCACGCGCACCGCGCCATGAGAGTGGATCCCTCTGGCATCGGCGTAAACCAATACTTCAGCCACGGTTGCAGCGTGCTCACGTTTTTAACCCCAGCCTGGCAGAGTTTATTCTCAATTAGCTGGTGGAGTGTTTCCCGATGATTTTCATCTGTCTTCCTTTTTAACGACGGTGTGAAGCATGACTGCAATTAACATACAGGGAAAATATCTGGATTATGTGATCCAGACAGGCAAAAAATATAGTTAGATTTATTTGATAATCCGCTCACTTTTAACCTGATTTTTAAAATAACCACGCTTATTAAAAAATAATGCGTAATAGCCTAGGCGGTTATTTGAATTCTTTGTTAATAATTCCTGTGTGATATTCATCACCTTATTTACTCGTTGTCATCGATACCGTAATCGCCACATTAACACTGCTCGTGCAATTGCCATGGGTGCAATTTTTAAGGAGTTGTTAGATCCACGCCTTTATTAAAAAAGGGTGTTTTCAGGATTCGGTCAGTTTAATGATTATTTCACGAAAAACTCAGCGAATCAGAAAATGTTGATGATGTTTCCGTAATGATGGGTACGCCCGCCAATAAAGCGTTATTAGATACCACAGGTTTCTGGCATGACGATTTTAATAACGCCACGCCGAACGATATTTGCGTGGCAATACGTAGCGAAGCGGCGGATGCGGGGATCGCGCAGGCGATTATGCAGCAGCTTGAAGAGGCGCTAAAACAACTGGCGCAGGGGTCAGGCAGCAGCCAGTCCTTGACGCAGGTGCGTCGCTGGGACAGTGCCTGTCAGAAATTATCCGATGCCAATCTGGCGCTGATTTCAGTGGCTGGCGAGTATGCGGCGGAGCTGGCGAATCAGGCGCTGGATCGCAACCTCAACGTGATGATGTTCTCCGATAACGTCACGCTGGAAGATGAAATCCAACTTAAAACCCGCGCGCGAGAAAAAGGCTTGCTGGTGATGGGGCCGGACTGCGGTACGTCGATGATTGCCGCCACGCCGCTGGCTTTTGCTAACGTGATGCCGGAAGGCAACATTGGCGTCATTGGCGCTTCCGGTACCGGGATTCAGGAGCTGTGCTCACAGATTGCGCTGGCAGGGGAGGGAATTACTCACGCGATTGGCCTTGGCGGGCGCGACCTCAGCCGTGAAGTGGGCGGCATCAGTGCGCTGACGGCGCTGGAAATGCTCAGTGCAGACGAGAAAAGCGAAGTGCTGGCATTTGTTTCAAAACCGCCTGCCGAAGCTGTGCGTCTGAAAATTGTTAATGCCATGAAAGCAACCGGCAAACCGACGGTGGCGCTGTTTTTAGGTTATACCCCGGCGGTGGCCCGCGACGAGAATGTCTGGTTTGCCTCCTCGCAGGATGAGGCCGCACGCCTGGCTTGCCTGCTTTCACGCGTTACGGCGCGACGTAACGCGATAACGCCTGCCAGCAGCGGATTTATTTGCGGTTTGTATACCGGCGGTACGCTGGCTGCCGAAGCGGCGGGATTACTTGCCGGGCACCTTGGCGTGGAAGCCGACGATACCCATCATCACGGCATGATGCTCGACGCCGATGGTCACCAGATTATTGACCTCGGCGATGATTTCTACACCGTCGGGCGTCCCCATCCGATGATCGACCCAGCCTTACGCAATCAGTTAATTGCCGATCTCGGCGCTAAACCGCAAGTGCGCGTATTGCTGCTTGATGTCGTGATTGGCTTCGGTGCGACCGCCGATCCTGCCGCCTCGCTGGTAAGCGCCTGGCAAAAAGCATGTGCCGCGCGTTCAGACAATCAACCACTGTATGCCATTGCCACGGTGACAGGCACTGAACGTGACCCGCAATGCCGCTCGCAGCAAATCGCCACGCTGGAAGATGCAGGGATCGCGGTAGTGAGTTCGCTGCCGGAAGCCACCTTGCTGGCGGCGGCACTGATTCGTCCGCTTTCGCCTGCCACTCAGCAACACACACCGTCATTACTGGGAAAACGTCGCCGTGATTAACATCGGATTACGCAGCTTTGCGCTGGAGCTACAAAGCGCCAGCAAACCGGTTGTGCATTACCAATGGTCGCCAGTCGCCGGCGGCAATAAAAAACTAGGCTCGTTTATTAGAACGTTTGCAATAAGGGGTTCCCATGTTTACATCAGTGGCGCAAGCCAATGCTGCGGTTATCGAACAAATTCGTCGTGCTCGTCCACACTGGCTGGATGTGCAACCGGCTTCTTCACTTATCAGCGAACTAAACGAGGGCAAAACACTGCTTCACGCCGGGCCGCCAATGCGCTGGCAGGAGATGACCGGACCCATGAAAGGGGCGTGCGTGGGCGCATGTCTGTTCGAAGGCTGGGCGAAAGATGAAGCGCAGGCGCTGGCAATACTGGAGCAGGGGGAAGTGAACTTCATTCCTTGTCACCATGTGAATGCCGTCGGTCCAATGGGCGGTATTACTTCTGCCAGTATGCCGATGCTGGTGGTCGAGAACGTGACCGACGGCAACCGGGCGTACTGCAACCTCAACGAAGGTATCGGCAAAGTGATGCGTTTTGGCGCTTACGGCGAAGATGTCCTGACTCGCCATCGCTGGATGCGCGATGTGTTAATGCCAGTATTAAGCGCGGCGCTGGGGCGCATGGAGCGCGGTATCGATCTCACGGCGATGATGGCGCAGGGCATTACGATGGGCGATGAGTTCCATCAACGCAATATTGCTTCCTCTGCACTGTTAATGCGTGCGCTGGCCCCACAAATTGCTCGCCTCGATCATGATAAACAGCACATCGCCGAAGTGATGGATTTCCTCAGCGTGACCGATCAGTTCTTCCTCAACCTCGCGATGGCTTACTGCAAGGCGGCGATGGATGCTGGCGCGATGATCCGCGCAGGCAGCATCGTCACGGCAATGACCCGCAACGGCAATATGTTCGGGATTCGGGTAAGCGGGCTGGGCGAACGCTGGTTTACTGCGCCTGTAAACACTCCGCAAGGTCTGTTTTTCACCGGCTTCTCGCAGGAGCAGGCGAACCCGGATATGGGCGATAGCGCGATTACCGAAACCTTTGGTATCGGAGGTGCGGCAATGATCGCAGCGCCTGGCGTAACGCGCTTTGTCGGTGCGGGTGGCATGGAAGCGGCCAGAGCGGTATCTGAAGAGATGGCGGAAATTTACCTTGAGCGCAATATGCAGTTGCAGATCCCAGGCTGGGATTTTCAGGGCGCGTGCCTGGGACTGGACATTCGTCGCGTGGTAGAAACCGGCATTACGCCACTCATCAATACCGGTATCGCCCATAAAGAGGCGGGGATCGGGCAGATTGGCGCAGGCACTGTGCGGGCACCGCTGGCGTGTTTTGAACAGGCGCTGGAAGCACTGGCTGAAAGCATGGGGATTGGTTGAGGAACGCGCAATGACGATCATCCATCCTCTGCTTGCCAGCCGTAGTGCACCGAATTATCGCCAGTCCTGGCGGTTAGCGGGAGTGTGGCGACGGGCGATTAACCTGATGACGGAAAGCGGCGAACTGTTAACGCTGCATCGTCAGGGTAGTGGTTTCGGCCCCGGAGGATGGGTGCTTCGCCGCGCGCAATTCGATGCGTTATGCGGTGGATTATGCGGCAATGAACGACCACAGGTTGTGGCTCAAGGGATTCGCCTCGGGCGTTTCACGGTTAAACAGCCACAGCGTTATTGTTTGCTGCGTATTACGCCGCCTTCACATCCTCAACCGCTTGCAGCTGCATGGATGCAACGCGCGGAGGAAACCGGACTTTTCGGACCACTGGCGATGGCGGCAAGCGATCCGCTGACCGCTGAATTACGCCAGTTTCGTCACTGTTTTCAGGCCGCGCTCAATGGCGTTAAGACCGACTGGCGGCACTGGCTGGGTAAAGGCCCCGGATTAACGCCAAGTCATGATGACACGTTGAGCGGAATGCTGCTGGCGGCCTGGTATTATGGCGCTTTAGATGCGCGCTCCGGTCGCCAGTTTTTGCCTGCTCCGACAATCTTCAACTCGTTACCACAGCGGTGAGCGTCAGTTATTTACGCTACGCCGCGCAAGGATATTTCGCCTCGCCACTCCTGCACTTTGTTCATGCTCTGAGTTGCCCGAAACGTACCGCTGTTGCGATTGATTCGCTGCTGGCGCTGGGGCACACGTCAGGGGCAGATACGCTGCTGGGGTTCTGGCTTGGTCAACAATTATTACAAGGAACACCATGAAAACACTGGTTGTAGCTCTTGGGGGCAACGCCTTACTCCAGCGCGGTGAGGCGCTGACGGCAGAAAATCAATATCGCAATATCGCCAGTGCTGTACCCGCGCTGGCGCGCCTGGCCCGTTCTTATCGGCTGGCGATTGTTCACGGCAATGGGCCGCAGGTGGGGCTGCTGGCATTGCAGAATCTGGCGTGGAAAGAGGTAGATCCGTATCCGCTGGATGTGCTGGTGGCGGAAAGCCAGGGGATGATTGGCTATATGCTGGCGCAGAGTTTGAGCGCACAGCCGCAGATGCCGCCTGTCACGACGGTGCTGACGCGCATTGAGGTTTCGCCTGATGATCCGGCGTTTTTGCAGCCAGAGAAATTTATTGGTCCGGTTTATCAGCCAGAAGAACAAAAGGCACTGGAAGCGGCTTACGGCTGGCAGATGAAACGTGATGGTAAATATTTGCGCCGGGTGGTGGCGTCTCCGCAACCGCGTAAAATTCTCGACAGCGAAGCCATCGAGTTGTTGCTCAAAGAGGGGCATGTGGTGATTTGCAGTGGCGGCGGCGGTGTGCCTGTGACGGAAGATGGGGCAGGGAGTGAAGCGGTGATTGATAAAGATCTCGCCGCTGCGTTGCTCGCCGAGCAGATTAATGCCGATGGACTGGTGATCCTCACCGATGCTGACGCGGTTTATGAAAACTGGGGAACGCCGCAGCAACGCGCCATTCGCCATGCCACACCGGATGAGTTAGCGCCATTTGCCAAAGCCGATGGTTCGATGGGGCCGAAGGTAACGGCGGTAAGTGGTTATGTCAGAAGCCGTGGTAAACCCGCGTGGATTGGGGCGTTATCGCGAATTGAAGAGACGCTGGCGGGCGAAGCGGGGACCTGTATTTCGCTGTAGTGATGAGAGCATCCGGCAATCGGTGCACCATGCCTGATGCGACGCTTGACGCGTCTTATCAGGCCTACAATGGGTACCGGAGCGGTAAGCCGGATAAGGCGTTTACGCCGCATCCGGCAATCAAATGAGCACCAGGTTAACTGAACTTACTCTGTGCCCACATCACGCCGCTGGCATATTCCGGCGGCAGCAGCGGGATTAAGGCTTCCAGCGTCGCGGACAGACGCGATGTGTCGCTGTCGGTCAAATTCAGATGCCCCACTTTACGCCCCGGACGGACTTCTTTGTCGTACCAGTGCAGATGCACCAGCGGCAATTTCAGCCAGTCATAATTCACATCGCTACCAATCAGATTGATCATCACCGACGGACTATTCACTACTGGTTGCGGTAACGGCAGATCGGTAATCGCCCGCAGATGCAGCTCAAACTGGCTGATGCTGGCACCGTTTTGTGTCCAGTGACCGCTGTTATGCACACGCGGAGCCAGTTCGTTGATCAGCAGACCTTGCGGGGTGACAAAACACTCCATCGCCATCACGCCCACATAGCCCAGCTCCTGCATAATCGCCGACAGCATCTCTTCGGCTTGCGCCTGCTGCTGTGCGTTGGCCTGCGGAAAAGCGACGCTGGTGCGCAAAATACCGTCCTGATGCAGGTTATGCGTCAGCGGATAAAACACGGTGCTGCCATCAAAGCCGCGCGCGCCAACCAGCGACACTTCACCAGAGAAGTTAATGCCCTGCTCGACAATACATTCGCCGTAACACTCTGCCGGTAACTGTTCGGTTTCATTTGCGCGTAAACGCCATTGACCGCGACCGTCATAACCACCAGTGCGACGCTTAACAATCGCCAGCTCACCTAAACGATCAAACACCGCAGGCCACTCGCTGCGTTCGGCAAGTAACTGCCACGGTGCAGTCGGCAGGTGGAGCTTATCGAAAAGCTGCTTCTGAGTCAGACGGTCAGCAATAATCGGGAACACATCGCGGTTCACAAAGGCCGGATGGCGCGCCAGCTCGCGGGTTAATGCGGTTTCCGGCCAGCGTTCTATCTCAGCGGTAATCACGCTTTGTTGAAAAGGCACCGCCGCCGGTTCAGCGTCCAGCCCGACTGGCCAGACAGCAATGCCTAACGGTTCGCCTGCCTGACGCAGCATACGGCCTAACTGCCCGTTACCGAGGACGCAAACCTGTTTCATGCCGCACCTCGCGGGTCCGGGTTTTCCAGCACTTCGTCGGTCTGGGCTTTGCGCCAGTCATTCAGACGCTGGTGCAGTTCTTTATCATGAGTCGCAAGAATTTGTGCTGCCAGTAACGCCGCGTTTGCCGCGCCAGCTTTACCAATCGCCAGCGTACCCACCGGAATGCCGCGCGGCATTTGTACGATGGAGTAGAGGCTATCGACACCGCTCAGTGCGGCGCTCTGTACTGGCACGCCCAGCACCGGCACCAGCGTTTTGGCGGCAATCATGCCTGGCAGATGCGCTGCGCCGCCTGCGCCCGCAATAATCACCTGATAACCGTTCTCTTCGGCGCTTTCGGCGAAGCTGAACAGTTTATCTGGGGGTGCGGTGAGCAGAAACCACTTCAACGTGGTGCGGGACATTCAGGATTTCGAAGATTTCGGCGGCGAACTGCATGGTAGCCCAGTCGCTTTTGGACCCCATCACGATGGCGACACGCGCCGGATTATTGCGGGAAGACATGCGTCTAAAACTCCTGTGGTGCACAACTCTCGGCTTTAGAGGGCACAGAGAATAGCACGGAAAGAGAGCAAGGAAAACGGTTGCGTGGCTGTGAAATCAGCAAAGTTGCGGGTTTTTTAAAACGGAAAATGAATTAGCTCAACGTCATCCGCCGTGACTTTCACCATCGAACCTTCCGTATGCCAGGCACCCAGTACCACGCGAAAAGCAGGTTGCTGATTGGCGATAAGTTCATGCACCGCCGGGCGATGGGTATGCCCGTGGATCAGCCCTTGCACCTGATGTTTTTCCATCGCACTGACTACCGCGTTTTGGTTAACGTCCATGATCGCCAGCGATTTACTGCTATTGGCTTCTTTACTGTTCGCGCGCATTCGCGCGGCAATGCGTTTGCGCACAAACAACGGCAGAGCGAGGAATAGCATTTGCAGCCAGGGTTTGTGGACTTTGGCGCGAAAAGCCTGATAACCCGCGTCATCGGTGCACAGCGTGTCGCCATGCATAATCAACACCCGGCGACCATAAAGTTCGAGCACCTTTTCTTCCGGCAATAATGTCATGCCGCTTTCACGGGCAAAGCGTTTGCCGAGCAGAAAATCACGGTTGCCATGAATGAAATAACAGGGAACGCCGGAATCGGACACCGCTTTGATCGCTGCCGCCATCTGGCGATGGAGTGGGTTGGGATCGTCGTCGCCAATCCATGCTTCAAACAGATCGCCAAGAATATACAGCGCGTCGGCCTTGCGGCTTCCCCGCTAAAAAACGCAGAAAACCGGCGGTGATCGCCGGTTCTTCCACGCAGAGATGAAGATCTGCAATAAAGAGTGTCGCCACGATTACTCGCTAACGGTCACGCTTTCAATGATAACGTCTTCTTTTGGCACGTCCTGGTGCATACCGCTACGACCGGTTGCAACACCTTTGATTTTGTCTACCACGTCCATGCCGTCAACCACTTCAGCAAACACGCAGTAGCCCCAACCTTGCAGGCTTTCGCCAGAGAAGTTCAGGAAGTCGTTATCAACCACGTTGATGAAGAACTGTGCAGTTGCAGAGTGCGGAGCCTGAGTACGTGCCATTGCCAGCGTACCACGGGTATTTTTCAGGCCGTTGTTGGCTTCGTTTTTGATCGGTTCATTTGGTGGCTTTTTGTTTCATGCCCGGTTCAAAACCGCCGCCCTGAATCATAAAGCCGTTGATAACACGGTGGAAAATGGTGTTGTTGTAAAAACCTTCGCGGCAGTAGTCCAGGAAGTTTTTAACTGTTTCAGGTGCTTTATCGTCAAAAGTTTTGATGACAATATCGCCGTGATTGGTGTGGAAAGTAACCATTTTTGCATCCTGTTCCGTTTGATTGGTGCTTCAACCCAGTTCGGGTCATATATAGGGTGGTGTTATAGCATAACCGCACGATCGGATCATCACGCAATGTATGCTGATTCGCGCGGGAAATATGGGTATTATACGCAACTCAATTACCCACACATGTCTAAACGGAATCTTCGATGCTAAAAATCTTCAATACTCTGACACGCCAAAAAGAGGAATTTAAGCCTATTCACGCCGGGGAAGTCGGCATGTACGTGTGTGGAATCACCGTTTACGATCTCTGTCATATCGGTCACGGGCGTACCTTTGTTGCTTTTGACGTGGTTGCGCGCTATCTGCGTTTCCTCGGCTATAAGCTGAAGTATGTGCGCAACATTACCGATATCGACGACAAAATCATCAAACGCGCCAATGAAAATGGCGAAAGCTTTGTGGCGCTGGTGGATCGCATGATCGCCGAAATGCACAAAGATTTTGATGCGTTGAACATTCTGCGCCCGGATATGGAGCCGCGCGCGACGCACCATATCGCAGAAATTATTGAACTCACTGAACAACTGATCGCCAAAGGTCACGCTTATGTGGCGGACAACGGCGACGTGATGTTCGACGTCCCGACCGATCCAACTTATGGCGTGCTGTCGCGTCAGGATCTCGACCAGCTGCAGGCAGGCGCGCGCGTTGACGTGGTCGACGACAAACGCAACCCAATGGACTTCGTTCTGTGGAAGATGTCGAAAGAGGGCGAACCGAGCTGGCCGTCTCCGTGGGGCGCGGGTCGTCCTGGCTGGCACATTGAATGTTCGGCAATGAACTGCAAGCAGCTGGGTAACCACTTTGATATCCACGGCGGCGT
>ENA-OPZZ01002194-OPZZ01002194.1-human-gut-metagenome-genome-assembly--contig:-NODE-2194-length-10203-cov-1.865026_pt1 | contig 10203 bp, 14 predicted proteins | sample MGYA00242487_ERZ504511 | MGnify/ENA primary metagenome ERZ504511 (study PRJEB26092, sample SAMD00036241) | human gut metagenome | host: Homo sapiens | study: EMG produced TPA metagenomics assembly of... | reverse complement strand
CAAGCCAGAAATGTTGCCTGTTTTTTCATAATATAAAATCTCTCCTTTTTGATGTGATGTACTCTTGAAATTTTTTTAAGTACATGGTGTTGATCTTGTAGTTTGTTAGTGGCCGTTGATCCGTTGTTTGCATTACGCAGGTCATTATAACCAGGATGAAGCTGCCTTTCCAGTGAAGGTTGCTGGTAAGTCTGGACATGGTTTCCACACTTGGAAATGGGGTTACTGTACACGGGTAGGCACTTTTGGAACCGAAAGTGCCGTACGATAACGTAGTGGCAGCGGGAATTTGCCGTATTTAAATGCGAAGCCACGGCAAATTCCGTTGCTGGTCATGCAACGCATGAACAGTAACGAAACAGGCCTTTGGACTGGCCCCTTAAGGAAAAAGACAGTATGTTTTTTAAGGATTTTGTGGTATGCTTGTTTTCAGATAGATCAATGGGTAAACGGACTTAAAGGAGAAGACTATTATGAGGATGAAAGTTTCAAATTATATTTCTGAAATGTTAGTGAAGGCCGGTATCCACCAGGCATTTATGGTTACTGGAGGCGGTGCCATGCATCTGGATGATGCACTGGGACATCAGAAGGGACTTCATTGTATTTATGATCATCATGAGCAGGCCTGTGCCATTGCAGCAGAAGCATATGCCAGGATCCATAATAAAATGGCAGCTCTTTGCGTAACAACAGGCCCCGGGGGCACCAATGCCATTACCGGTGTGCTGGGAGCGTGGCTGGATTCGATCCCTATGATCGTGCTTTCAGGACAGGTGCGCTATGATACCACAGCCCGCTGGTCAGGCACAGGCATCCGCGCTATGGGGGATCAGGAATTTGATATCTGTAAGGCCATTGACTGTATGACTAAGTATTCAGAAATGGTCATTGATCCTATGCGTATCCGTTATTGTATGGAAAAGGCATTGTATCTGGCTGATTCCGGCCGCAAGGGTCCAAGCTGGCTGGATATTCCTTTAAATGTCCAGGGCGCTTATGTGGAAACAGATGAGCTTGTTGGATTTGACCCGGAAGATTATGAAAAAGGGGGAAATGGCTGGGCAGAGAAGAAAAATGTGCCTGCTATCCCGGAAGATGAAGCGGGCGAAGGGGAAAAACGCCAGGTCCTTCCAGAGAAAGTGACAGAAGAGACAGCAAAGACTATTATCGCAAAGATCCGTCAGGCAAAACGCCCGGTGATCAATGCGGGAAATGGCATCCGTCTGGCTGGTGCCCATGAGACCTTTATGAAGGTAGCTGAAAAGCTGGGTATTCCGGTAGTTACCGGCTGGGACAGTGAGGACTGTATCTGGGATGAGCATCCATTATATACAGGCCGCGGTGGAAATATGGGAGACCGGGCGGGAAATTTTGCTATCCAGAACAGTGATCTGGTGCTGTCTATTGGCAGCCGTTTAAGCATCCGCCAGGTGGGCTATAACTATAAAACATGGGCCAGAGCTGCTTATGTGATCGTAAATGATATTGATGAGGAAGAGTTAAAGAAGCCTTCCATACATGTGGATATGCCGGTCCATGCAGATGCAGCAGACCTGCTGGCAGTGATGGATCAGTGCCTGGATCAGGTACTGGAGGCAGAAAAGGATACACTTCCAGATAGTTTAAGTGAGCCAGGGAAGAAGCAGGTCTTTGCTTATGGTGAAGGCATTAAGGGAATGACCTGGAATGAGACCTGTGCTAGTGGATGGAAAAGAAATATCCGGTGGTACAGGAGAAGCACTGGGCCCAGAGTGAAGAGAAGGCAGCTAATGTATACGCAGCTATTCAGGCTATCAGCAGCCGTTTGAAGGAAGACCAGATCACAGTAGTGGGAAATGGTTCTGCCTGCGTTGTAGGCGGTCATGCCCAGATCATTAAAAAGGGACAGAGATTTATCTCCAATTCAGCAGTGGCGTCCATGGGATATGATCTTCCGGCAGCGATCGGTATCTGGGCCGCTTCCAGAAAAGACGGTGCTTACAGCATGGGCGCTGCCAGGGAAGGAGAAGATGTGATCCTGGTAACTGGTGACGGAAGCATCCAGATGAATATCCAGGAGCTGCAGACCATTATCCACCATAAAATGGGAATTAAGATCTTTCTGATCAACAATGGCGGCTATCATTCCATCCGCCAGACCCAGAAGAATTTCTTTGGTGAGCCGTTAATAGGCATTGGATATGACAGCGGCGACCTCAGCTTCCCGGATATGGAGAAATTGTCAGCTGCCTATGGTTATCCTTATGTGAGAGCAGAGCATAATGGGGAGCTGGCAGAGGCTGTGGAGAAAACACTGGCAATGGAAGGACCTGTGATCTGCGAGATCTTTGTATCTACGGATCAGAACTTTGAGCCTAAGTCATCTGCGAAACGTCTGCCGGATGGAACACTGGTATCTCCTCCATTGGAAGATCTGGCTCCCTTCCTTCCTGATGAGGAAATGGATGAGAATATGATCATTCCAAGGATCAAAGGATAAATGTAAGTAAAAAAGAGATGTAACTAAGCGATGTAAAAAATAAAAGATGTAACTAAGAAAGGACCGATCATCCTATGACTGTGATCGTTACAGGAGCTACCAGTTTTATTGGAAGGGCAGCTGTAAAAGAGCTTTTGGTAAATGGGGAAAATGTGCTTGCAGTATCCCGGCCGGCATCTGCCGGGGCCGGGGCATTACAGGAGCTTTTTAAGGATTTAAACAGCGGGCAGAGCAAAAAGGAGAGAGCATTGGAAATCTGGAACTTTGCTTTTGTGAGCTGGGAGAGATTGAAAAACTGGAAAAATTTACAATAAGAGGAATTGCAGGCAAAAGCATGGCTTCATTTAGGCTGGGACGGCGCAGGCAGTGACAAGAGAAAGGATGTAAGCTGCAGGAAAAGACATTGGTTACGCTATTCAGGCTCTTTATACAGCGGCGGCTCTTGGCTGCAGCCGTTTCCTGTTTTCCGGCTCTCAGGCAGAATATGGGATCTGTGATAGCTGGATGAAAGAGGAACAGCAGTGTCATCCTGTATCTGAATATGGAAAGGATAAGGTACTGGTGTATCAGCAGGCATCGAAGGCAGCAAAGGAACTGGGGGTGGATTACATCCATACCCGCATTTTCAGTGTATATGGCCCAGGTGATCATCCATGGTCTCTTATTAAGACCTGTATCCGTACCTTTTTATCCGGCGGACATATGGAAATGGGGCCATGCACCCAGCAGTGGGAACTTCCTGTATGTAGGGGAAGCAGCCAGGATACTGGTAAAACTTCTTCTTGGCAAAGCCGCAGCAGGCGTGTATAATGTGGCAGGAGAAGATACAAGACCTTTAAAAGAGTATATAGAAGAGTTATTTATGATCTGCGGTGAAAAAGGAAGCTATGAATTCGGGTACCGGCCGCCAAATGCAGAAGGCTGTGTTTCCCTGATGCCGGAGCTTAGCAAGCTGAAAAATGCCATTGGTTTTCACCAGCAGGTATCATTTAAAGAAGGAATTTTGGAGACTATAAAAGGAGAACAGGTTAAATGAAACGTTGTATTGCCTGCGGAGCTCCTCTTTGGGAGACCCCGCTTCTTACATTAGATAATATGCCGGCATCTGCGCAGCATATGCCTGATGCAGACCATGTGGGAGCAGATAAGGGACTGACTTTGGATCTATGCCAGTGCAGCGGCTGTGGTCTGGTGCAGTTTGACTGCGAGCCTGTGGATTATTACCGGGATGTGATCCGTGCCGGTGGATATTCTACCACTATGGCAGAGCTTCGCAGAAAGCAGTATAAACATCTCATAGAGACCTATCACCTGGAAGGCAGGCGATTTATTGAAGTTGGCTGCGGACAAGGGGAGTTTTTGCAGGTTTTAAAGGAATTTCCGGTAGAGGTCCATGGAATGGAACATGATCCGGAGTTAGTGAAGCTGGCAAAGAGCAAGGGTATTGATGTGGTACAGGGCTTTACAGAGACAGAGGATACAGTGATCCCAGGGGGGACTTTACGATGTATTTTTGTCCTTTAATTTCCTGGAACATCAGCCGGATCCGGTGACTATGCTCAGGGCCATCTGGAATAATCTGGAAGATGATGCCATAGGACTGGTCACTGTGCCCAGCTTTGAGTATATTATGGAACACAGCAGCTATTATGAGCTGATCCGGGATCACATCGCCTACTATACCTTTGATACGCTGACTTCCCTGCTGGAGCGTACGGGCTTTGTGGTAGAGGAAGCAGAGGTGATAAACAGGGATACGCTTGCCGTTATTGTGCGCAAGCGTCCCCAGATGGAAACAGGCAATCTGCTGGACTGCTATGTGAATCTGCGCCGGGAGATGGATACCTATATGAAGTATCTGGATGCCTGGAAGAAAAAAGCAGCCATCTGGGGAGCCAGTCATCAGGCTTTACGCTGGCAGCTACAACCAGCCTTGGAAAGAAGGCAGAGTATATCATTGATTCCGCTCCCTTTAAACAGGGAAAATTTGCTCCGGCCTCCCATCTTCCCATCGTAGCCCCGTCCTATTTTGAGGAGCATCCGGTGGACGCCGCATTATCACTGCTCCCGGCTATACGGATGAGATTGCGGCCCTGATCCGGGAGAAAATGGGGATCGATGTGGACCAGATACCAGGCTCCGGCGCGGCCGGGGGGCTGGGAGCGGCATTCAGCGTATTTCTCAAAGCGGAGATGAAGTCGGGAATTGAGACGGTGCTGGATCTGATTCATTTTGATGAACTACTGGAAGGGGTGGATCTGGTCATAACCGGTGAGGGAAGAATCGACTGGCAGTCTGCCTTTGGAAAGGTTCCCAGCGGAATCGGCAATCGCTGCCGCAAGAAGGGAATCCCGGCTATAGCCATTGTCGGCGGCATGGGCGATAAGGCGGAGATGATATTCGATCATGGGATTGACAGCATTATCACTACCATTAACGGGGCCATGGGGCTCGATGAGGCGCTGGAACGGGCGGAAGAGCTGTACGCCGGTGCGGCGGAGCGGGCATTCCGGATGATTAAGGCGGGAATGAAGCTTCAGGACAGATCATAGTACGGTAAAATAAAAGGAATTGCGGCCGGGGCTAGGAAGTGCCCCGGCCATTTTGGGTTTTCTGGGAGTTTGACAAGTCAGACTCTTTGCTGCGAAGTTTTAGTCTATACAAATAATTTTACAAACCATTTACAACAATAAGGTATTTACTCATATTAAAATCTTCCTTTCCATTTCTCTGCTTACTTATAATAGCGAAGTACATGCTCCGGATAAGTCGTATCGCCATAGGTCTCCCAGCCAAGCTGCTCTTTCATCATGTCAGAGAAAGCCTGGGCATTGGCTTCCGTATAGCCGCCGTCACGTTTGATGGCCCATTCAATATAGTTATGTCCGAAGTTGTAGCCCTGCAGCGCCAACCGGAGTCTGCGTATATCTCCAGGACCTTTACATCCGGCCAGTTCAAGGCAGTCTGCAAAATAGTGAATACCGGTTTTGATAGAATATTCAGGATCCTGGATACTGCCGGGTGTCTGATCATATTCTGTATTGTAGTAGCATTCGGAACACTGCATAACATCTGCGCCAAGGCCGCTGCTCTCCTGCTGCATCAATGCTTCGATGACAGGGACATAGGACTCAATGCCGTATTCTTTGGCATATTGTTGAATCAGGGGCTCATAATTCAGAACAGCATCGTCTACGCTGGCAGTGCCGGGAGTGTCAAAATTACGAAACCACGTAAAATTGCCAAAGCCTCTTGACCAGCCGTAACCACCGATAAGCGCCAAAATGGTGCAGCCAACAATGATAATAATATCTCTGCGGCGGTTCGCCATTATCTTTTGTCTATTCATATTTTTACTCCTGTATTTTTTTACATTCTACCACATCAGAATCTATTTGTCATCCGCAAAAAAAGCTGAAACTACTTGACACTGTGAATGTCCAATGCTATAACAATAAAAGACAGTTCGATTGCACCATCCTGTCTATAAACAAAACCAGGGCTATGAAACCGGAACATCAGGGACATAGCATTGCTGCGTCCCTTTTATTATTGTATAGGAAACACATTGGGTAATCCGTATATAAGTGATCAATAAATCAGGAAGGTACTATAATCATGTATTATTTGAAGACTGAACATAGTTTTGATTCTGCACATTTTCTGGCAGGTTATGAGGGTAAATGCCGCAATATTCACGGCCATGAATGGCGTGTTGTGATTGAGATCTGCCGCCCGGATCTGGATGAAGAAGGCCAGACAAGGGATATGATGTTTGATTTCGGTCAGTTAAAAAAGGATGTCAAGCGTGAAGTGGATGCCATGGACCACGCGTTGATCATTGAAAAAGGCAGTCTGATGCCTGCGACTATGGCAGCACTGCAGGCGGAGAATTTCAGGATTATTGAGATTCCATACCGACCGACAGCAGAAAGACTGGCTTATTATTTTTATGAGAGACTGACGGCATGCGGTTATCATGTTCATCGCTCGACAGTGTATGAGACCCCGAATAACTGCGCGTCATATGAGGAATAAGAGATGGAAAGGACATATGAGGTAGTAGAACATTTTGTCAGCATTAACGGTGAGGGCCCGTTGGCAGGCCAGCTTGCAGTATTTGTCCGTTTCAAGGGCTGTAATTTATCGTGTCTGTATTGTGACACAAAGTGGGCCAATGAGCCGGATGTGCCGGCCAGAGTGATGACGGCAGAAGAAATTCATCAGGCAATCATGGAAACCGGAGTCCGCAATGTGACACTGACCGGCGGTGAACCTTTGGACCGGCCGTATATTTCAGAATTATTGGAGAAACTGGCCGCGGACCATTTGCTGCATGTGGAGATAGAAACAAACGGCAGTGTCAGTCTGGCTCCTTTTGTGAATATCCCCAACAGGCCGTCTTTTACAATGGATTATAAGTTGTCCTGCAGCGGCATGGAGACCGCTATGGATACAGATAATTTTTCACTGCTTACGGAAAAGATACGGTCAAATTTGTCACGGGCTCTTTGGCAGACTGTGAACGGGCCGTGGAAATAATGAAACAATTCCGGCTGATTGGACGTTGTCATCTTTATTTCAGTCCGGTTTTGGCAGTATTGATCCGGCAGATATTGTAGAATTTATGAAAGAGCAACAACTAAATGGCGTCAATCTCCAGATTCAGATGCATAAAGTCATCTGGGATCCCGACAGGCGCGGTGTGTAGGAGGTTATGAAAGAATGGCTATAGATACAGAGGCAATTAAGGAACAATGTGCGTGTGGTATCTCGGTAGCTTTGGGAGATGATCCTGAGCGATGAGGGACCGATGAAAGAGAACCCCGGAACAGTGTTGCAAAAATGTAATGAAGAAGTATTCGAGGGTATGAATTATACCAATCATGAAATTGCGCAGATGTTTGACAAAACATTTGAGCAGGATTTGGAATTATCCGGCAAAAGTGACGACATGGTCTATGTCAGAGATATTGAAATTTTCAGCTATTGTGAACATCATATGGCACTCATGTATGATATGAAAGTTTCTGTGGCCTATATACCGAACGGCAAGGTTATTGGTTTAAGCAAGATCGCCAGAATTGCCGATATGGCCGCCAAGCGTCTGCAGCTGCAGGAACGGATCGGTTCTGATATTGCAGAAATCATGGCGGAAGTTACAGGTTCAGATTCGATTGCTGTCAAGATTGAAGGCTGTCATAGCTGCATGACTGCCCGCGGCATCAAGAAAACGGCTGCTAAAACATTGACAACAACATTTACGGGACGTTTTAAAACCGATGCATCACTGCAAATGCGTGTGATGATGCAGTAATAAGGAGGACTTTATCATGAAAGCACTTGTGTTATCCAGCGGCGGCGTTGACAGTACAACCTGTCTCGGACTTGCTGTAGATAAATATGGCAGTGACAATGTGATCGCTCTTGCCATTACTTACGGACAGCGACATACAAAAGAAATAGAAGCTGCAAAAGCTGTGGCTGCATATTATCATGTAGAAATGCTGCATCTTGATCTCACACCGATTTTCCAGTACAGCGACTGCTCTCTCCTGAGCCATTCAGATCAGGCAATTCCAGAGGAATCCTACGCAGAACAGCTGCAGCACAGCGATGGCAAGCCGGTTTCGACCTATGTGCCTTTCCGTAACGGTCTGTTTCTCTCTTCTGCTGCAAGTATTGCCCTTTCAAAGGGCTGTGATGTGATTTACTATGGCGCACACAGTGACGATGCGGCTGGCAATGCTTATCCGGATTGCAGCGAAGTATTCAAAAATGCCATGAACCAGGCAATTTATGAAGGCAGCGGACATCAGCTGAAAGTGGAAGCACCTTTTGTGAATCTGACAAAGGCAGATGTTGTCAAAAAAGGTCTGGAACTGAACGTACCTTATGAATTGACGTGGAGTTGTTATGAAGGCGGCGAGAAGCCATGTGGAAAATGTGGCACATGTATTGACCGAGCTAAAGCATTTGCTGCCAATGGTGTTGCTGACCCTGCGCTATAAGTGCCGGGCGGAATTTGAAAAAAGGAGAAGAATTATGTCAGGACGTACCAAAGAAGAAACAGCTGGTATTACCCATCTTGGAAGTCAGGGAACGAAATATGATTTTAACTACTGCCCTGAAGTTTTGGAAACATTCATTAATAAACATCCGGATCATGATTATTTTGTAAAATTTAATTGTCCGGAGTTTACAAGCCTTTGCCCGATGACCGGACAGCCGGATTTTGGCAATGTTATTATTTCTTATGTTCCATCTGAAAGAATGGTTGAAAGTAAGTCTTTAAAACTGTATCTTTTCAGCTTTAGAAATCATGGAGATTTTCATGAGGACTGTATGAATATTATTATGGAAGATCTGATTAAATTGATGGATCCGAAATATATTGAGGTATGGGGAAAATTCCTGCCAAGAGGCGGTATTTCCATCGATCCTTACTGCAACTATGGCAAACCGGGCACAAAATGGGAAGAAATTGCAGCCATGCGTCTGGCCAACCATGATATGTATCCGGAACGGGTAGATAATCGATAGATAAATAATTTAAAAGATTTGCATTGCTGATGCAGGTGCGGCTTATTTTCCTGCATTTTCGAAAAAAAGCGGTTTCCATAGGGAAACCGCTTATGAGCAGATAAGGGGAGTCGAACCCCCCTCTCCAGCTTGGGAAGCTAGCATTCTACCGATGAAACATATCTGCATGCAATTATTGTAACCGATTATAAAAAAAATTTCAAGCTAATTTAGAAAATAACAGTGATATTTTTCTTTACCGTTTCTTAGGGTGTAATTCTGCAATTTGCTTGCATCGCATAGCCATTAGCTGATACAATGTAGGTGTTACATATTTCGGGCGGCCTCATACCAAGCTCTTCTAATTCTTATAGGCCGCCCTTTTTATGTGCTTTTTTATTGCAGTAAATCCAGGATAGATTCACCGATTGTTCCTTCTGGCATATTTACTCCGAAGTTCTCAGTGATGGTTGCCCCAAGGACAGCAAAATTGTGAAATGCGTCTCGCTCCTTAAGAATACCTGATGCCTTCATAGATGGTGAATAGGCAATCATCGGTACGGTTTCACGTGTATGGTCAGTACCTGTATAGGTAGGATCATTGCCGTGATCCGCTGTCAGAATCAAAAGGTCATCCTTGCGTAAAACATTAAGTAATTCACCAAGCTTAACGTCAAAACGTTCAATTTCTTCACCATAACCAATTGGATTACGGCGATGCCCCCAAAGGGCATCAAAATCTACCAGATTTGTAAAGCATAATCCATTAAAATCTCTACCGGCAATATCGATTGTCTGTTCCATGCCATGAACGGAACTTTTGGATTTATTGGATTCTGTCAGACCCTCACTGTCAAAGATGTCATAGATCTTTCCAACGGAAATACAACTGTAACCGGCATCTTTTAGGGCATTTAAGGCCGTCAATCCTGTCGGCTTTAAGGCATAATCATGGCGATTGCTTGTGCGGACAAATTCACCGCGTTTTTTGCCGACATAAGGTCTGGCAATGACACGGCCGACACGCCATTCATCTTTTAACGTTAATTCTCTGGCTATTTCGCAACATCGATAAAGTTCTTTCAGATCAAAAGTTTCTTCATTGCCGCATATCTGCATTACAGAGTCCGCAGAAGTATAAACGATCATATGACCCGTTGCAATTTCCTCTTCACCCAGTTCATCAAGAATAACGGTAC
>ENA-OPZZ01002192-OPZZ01002192.1-human-gut-metagenome-genome-assembly--contig:-NODE-2192-length-10215-cov-3.471451_pt1 | contig 10215 bp, 4 predicted proteins | sample MGYA00242487_ERZ504511 | MGnify/ENA primary metagenome ERZ504511 (study PRJEB26092, sample SAMD00036241) | human gut metagenome | host: Homo sapiens | study: EMG produced TPA metagenomics assembly of... | reverse complement strand
ATGCGATAGCTCTGGCTTCCTGCGTCCGGTTGCAGATAGCCGTCCTTTTGTGATTCGGGCATTACTTGCGGTGTCAGGTTGTTGTAGTTGTTCTTGGTGCTCAGTTCCTTGTCGGTCAGCGTCAGAAGTTCCCAACGGGTGAAATTAGCGTCACCATTCGGTCTGGTGGTAATGTCATTCCCCTTGTAGTAGAAGATGCCCACCTGATAATCTTCGGATGACGGGAATTTCCGGAATCTCGTAGTTCAGGAAGTAGTCATCGACGCTCGGACCTTCTTCCTTGCTGCATGCTGCAAGAAGTAGTAAGGCTGCGGAGCATCCGGTAATGTATTTCATTAGTTTCATAACTGTCTATCTGTTTATTATATTATTTATTATCTTCTATGCGTACCCACTTGATACTTGCCGCCAGACGTTCTTCTCCTTGCAGGGAAGCGTATTCGGGATAGTCTTCGAGTACATTTTCGACAAACTCTTCAATTGTGTCGCCATACCAATGGGCTACCATTTCGTTGTTATACATCAACTGACCACCTTTCCAACGTTCGTACAAGCCTTCCTGGTTGTATGGACCGCCGATACCCAACGGAGTGAAGAAATTGTCATTATAGTTGCCGTCGGAACGGGGTACGAGCGAAGTGGATTGCAACATACGGCAGGCTTCACGGTAATAGTTCATGTTCCAGTTACGTTCGTCCGTAGGATATTGCAGGCGTTCGGGCACAGGGTCGAACTGGTTGGCACCATAGGTTCCGTAGTTGTTCGGAGTTCCGTTGTAGAAGATAGGCGGATATTGCATCACACGTGTTCTGCGTTCCAGTGTCCATCCGGCGAATCCGTTGAAGTAGTCGGCGATGTAACGTTGCTTCCATACCTGTTCCAGATTGTTCTTGTAACCGCCTTTTCCGTTGATGTCGGCTTTATAGAAGGCACGGTAGTCGCGGCATCCTAGTCCGTTGGTGTTCCATTTGATACCGTTGCGTTCGATATATTCGGATACTCCGCTGGTGACGCCATACTCGTTCATGGAAGCACTGATGCCGTTGTAGTAGTATTGTTCGGCACTCTGCGGTAATGCCACGTTCAATCCCCATTCGTCTTTGCGCAACTGGATTTCGGAGAGCATGAAGTTTACGTCCGCCCATGTCAGCAGTTTCACTGTAGCATCCTGCTTGATGAAGTCACGATGAATCAGGGCGTATGTATACCCCTCGATGCTGACAGAAGCTGTGGAGTAAAGGCTCTGAAGGTTGTTGTTATGCTCATCCTTGCCTACAATCCATCCGGTTGGAGTCTGTTTCAATTCGAAGCGGGGGAGGAACGGTATTCTATAGGACACCTGGATATATTTCTGCTCTGCTACGGACCATAGGGAATCTCTTACTACCGCACGGTAGTCACCACTCTCGTTGATACGTGATGTTTGCGCGTACTTGCTCAGACGAGGATCTTTGTAGGAACGCATATAGCAGAAGAAGTATTCGTTCATTGCCGGGTATGTCAGGCCGCCTATCTCTGTTTCCAGCTTCGTACCCAAGTCGAACTCTTTCAGGATACGGTTGTAATATAAGGATACGTCGGCATTGGGGTCGGTTCCGTAGCGTCCGGCTGCGTTGTCGCTGTTGGAACTGAACAGGTAGTTGCGGTTGTTTTCGTTCAACGCTTTTTCTATCTGCTCGCGTGCCATGGAGATGGCTTCGGGGCTTTTCTTCATGTTCATCATGCGGATAGCCACGTCCAGACGCAGGGTATTGGCAAACTTGCGCCATTTTTCAATGTCGCTGTCACCGCCGGCAGACGGATAGAACGGGTCTTTCAGCATTTTCGTTCCGTTCGGGTCGAAAGTTTCCACTGCCTGGTCCAGCCAGCGGAGTATTTGCATATATGCTTCGGCTTCGCTGTTGTAGTAATATACGTTTCCGTAAGTCTCTTTGCAGGCAGAATCCAAAGGGATAGGTCCCCAAGTTCCGGTCAGTACGGAGTAGAGGTAGGCTTTCCAAGTGGTCAGTATCGCCCAGTAGTTGCCGTTGGTATCCCGGTCATATTTTTGTTCCATGATGGCTACGTCGCCCAGGACTTTCTTGTAGAAGTTATAGAATCTGTCGCCTACGTTGTCCGAACTTTGCGGGCTTGTCCAGGAAACTACGTAACGTGCCATGTAGGCGTAGTAGTTATAGTTCATTTCGGATAATACGTCCAGGGATTTGTAGATAGTGCCCGGAAATATCTTCTGAATGTCAATCTCATCCAAATATAGCTTGTTGGGGTTTTGGTTGGTTGCGTCGAAACTATCCACGCAAGATGTCGCCAGTCCCAATAGGGCTGCAGTGCATAGTGTATATAAGTACTTTTTCATCGTCATCGCTGTTAAAAAGTTATTTTAAAATCGAAACCGTAACTGGAAGTTGGCAGGTTGAAGCCTCGTTCCAAACCTTGTTGGATTCCCATGGAAGAAGTGGCTTCCGGGTCAATTCCTTTCGGCGTTTTCTGATGAAGAATAGCTACGTTCCTACCTACGGCGGAAACTCTCATGGATTGTATGAAACCTATCTTTCTCAGCCAGTTCTTGGGAATGTTGTACCCTAAAGAAATTTCTTTCAGTTTCACGTAAGAAGCGTCGTACAAATAAAGTTCGCCGATTTTTACCGCTGTCGTTGGTCCAATAGTCAATCGGCTTAATCCAAGCCTGGCAAGGTTGTCCCGCCAGTCCCGGTACGGAACTGTCATAAACGGCTCCGGGGATATTCATGCCTTTCGGGCGCGAAGCGTCCATGTAGATGTTGTTCTTGCCATTGGGGACGTATTTAGGGTCGAGAATACCGAGATAACCGGTCTGGTCGCCTTCATTCAGAATCAAGTCAGAGAACAGGTGTTCGGTACGTCCGCCCAGTGACATGATGGATTGCGCGTTTCGGGAAGACTGGAAAGCTGTCTCCGACCATACGTGCCCGCCCATACGGATATCTAACATGGCAGAGAATGTCAAATCTTTCCAACGGAGGGAAGTACGGATACTGCCTGTCCATTTCGGTTCTACGCTGGCAAGGAATTTAGCTTCGCCTGACAAGGGACGGCCGTTGGCTCCCACCAACACTTGTCCTTCGTCATTGGTCTTCCACGGCTCGCGGCAGTAGAGGCTGACTAGCGGCTCACCTTTCACAATGCGCAGTTCCACGCTGTTTTGTACGGTAGTCAGTGTCATGTAGTCCATACCGTTGGCTAGCGAAACCACTTCCGAGTTGTTTTTAGCCCAGTTGATGTCCACTTTCCATTCCCAGTCTTTATTTCTGAAAGGAACGACACCTAGTGTTACTTCATATCCCCAGTTCTTAACTTCACCGGCATTGAACAAGGCTTCTCCATAGCCGCTTACACCGTTGATGGTGGAAGTCAGAATTTGGTTTTTGGTGTTCTTGTTGTAGTAGGTGAAACTTAAGGAAGCACGGTCTTTCAGGAAACGAAGGTCCAAACCTGTCTCGAAAGATGTAGTGCTTTCCGGTTTCAATGAGTTGGTCTTGCGCTTGTTCTCGCTTTCAAACCATGCCATGTCTCCCAGATAAGAAGTATTGTAACTGAATCCGTTCAACAACTGGTCGAAGCCGGTATCGTTACCTACCTTGGCGTAAGAACCACGAATCTTGGCATAGGATAACCAGTCTTTAGGAATGCTCTTCACTAACTCCGTCAGTACGAAGCTGACACCGTAAGAGGAGTAGAAATAAGAACGGTTGTCGGAAGGCAGGGCAGACGACCAGTCGTTACGTCCGGTTACATCCACGTAGATGAAATCTTTGTAACCTATGCTGGCGGTTCCGTAGACAGCCTGCTTTTTCTTCGCGTTATACTCCGGCCAGGATTTGACGGTAGCACCGTTGTTAGTGAGAGAGATAAAGTCGGAAGTGGCCAATGTGCCGATTTCCGAGTTTTGTTTCTTGAACAGGAAGTCCTGCGAGTTGGCACCCACACTGGCGGATATGTTGAAGTCTTTCCAGGTCTTGTTGTAAGAAAGCATGGCTTCGTAAGTATAGTTGCGTGATTTTTCGGTAAACTCCTTGTAGAATCCGTCGGCATCCCCCGGAGTGTACATATTGCGAAATTCGTATCCTTCTTTCATATTTAGGTCGAGGGCGGCTTTCAGACGCAGTTTCAGGTCTTTGGTGATTTTGTAGTTGACTGTTACGTCCGCTAATAACCATTCTTTCTTATCCTGGTTGGAAAGTTCGTTCAGCATCCACACCGGACTCTTGAATTGAAGGGCGGTCGGTTTTCCGTTCTCGTCTTTCCAGGGATACATTTCCTGTATGGAAAGGTCGCGGGGCATATCCATAAGTGTATAGATAGGGTTACGGTCGGAATTGTTACGGTAAGAACGGTTCTTTACATTCTCGTGCGTATAGCGACCGTTCAGGTCGACGTCCAGCGACTTTGTCAGTTTCACGTTGGAACGCACGTTAAAAGCGTTGCGGGTAAGGTTGTTCAATCCTTCCAATACGTCATCGCTCCGCAGGTTGGTGAAGCCGATACGGGTGGAGACATGTTCGGTGGCGCGTTCTATAGAAACACTGTTCGTCCAGGAGTAGGCAGTCTGATACATGGAGGTGGTGTTTGCCGGGGTAGGAACGTAGGATTTGAGTTCTCCGTTGCGTCCTACTACTTGGAAACCTAACATCGGCATACCCCATGAACGGGAATTGTCGTAACCGCCCATCCGTTGGATGCCGTAAGGCATGTTCGGGTCGTAAGGCACTTTGACGTCCCCATTGAACGAGTTGGCTTTGTTGTTTTCAAAACGGTTGATGTGTCCGCCACCATATATATTTTGATAGATGGGATATTGGGAAAATTCGGTGAACTGAACGTTTGTGGAGTAGGTAACTCCCAGTCCGCTTCTTTGACCGGCTTTCTTGGTGGTAATCAGGATGGCGCCGTTGGCTGCGTCCGAACCATAAAGTGCGGAAGCGTTGGCTCCTTTCAGAACAACGATGTTTTCGATGTCATCGGGGTTAATACTGTTAGCCGGGTTACCATAGTCGATTTCACCACCGGTCACATCATTAATAATAGGTACACCGTCGATTACATAAAGTGGCTGGTTGTTACCGGAAATGGAGTTGGCACCACGGATACGTACGGTGGCTGAACCGGCGGCACCATTGGAGATCACCTGCAATCCTGCCACTTTACCTGCCAGCATGTTTACGAATCCGGCATCCCGGTTTTCGGTCATGCTTTCCACATCCATTTTCTGGAAGGCGGTAGAAAGAGATTTTTCATCGCGGCGTAAGTCCATCGCTGTTACCACTGTCTGTTCCAGCATCACAGCATCTTCTTCCAAGGTCACGTTTAATACATTCTTTCCTTTTACTACATTGAATGATTTTGTTTTAAAACCAATATAAGAGAATTTCAACACAGCGCCGTTCTCCGGGACTTGAATAGAGTATTTACCATCAAGATCGGTTATCACCCCTTTTGTACCACCCACTATCACTACATTAGCACCGATAATAGGCTCACCTTGTGCATCGGATACTGTTCCTTTCACTGTCCGGTTCTGCGCCTGCATTACCGAAGCACTGAACAGCATTAAAATTAAAATGAGACTTCTTTCATAGTATCTCATGTGCTGAGAAAATCGTTGTTTCATGCTTTTCATGAATTTATTTATGAATAATCACTAAGTTAAAGAATCAGTCGGATGAGAGAACCTGTTTTTATTATAGGTTTCATCATTCGAATTAGATTAAGGCGTTCTTTCTTGCTTCATAATACTGTTATGTTTTTAAGATTAATTTTCAGCAAAAGAACTGTGAACCGATAAAAAAAGCGTGGTGTTTGCGATTAATTGGGGATTAAAAAACAATTAAATGTGAATTAAGTCTTTTTTTTCTTATAATCCTTCACAAACAGATGCTTACCCTTTGTATTAAGTGAAAATAAAGTTATGAGCAAAGAGGAATATTACTCGGTTTATTCAGGTTTGTGGTGTGGAATGTATGAAAAGAAACTCCCCTTTCTCTAAATCTTGATAACATTTATCGGTGGTTCAGGGGAAAAGGGAGAGAAAATTTAATTAAAAAAATAGCTTGTCGTCCGGGTTATAAGTCGGCAAATGGGACTTTATAAGTTTCACCCATGGAGTCATGATACTCTTTGCAGAAGCGGTCGTACAGGTTTCGGGCAATACCTTTCTTTCCCTGTGTGACTAGCACGGAACACTTGGCTGCCAATGCTTCTTCATTTAGTGGATCGTGCAGGAACATGATGTCGGCAAGGCGGATAATCATGTCCTGATGGTTCCGGCTGATTTCAATGTCCAGCAAGTTCTTCAGCAAGTCGATGGAATAACTGGAATAGTCGTCCTTAAAGTCGTCCAGCCAATCAAGAATCGTGTTGGGGAGTAAAGGTCCGTATAGCAGTATTTCCAGGATTCGGTTCAACAGTTCTTCACTTTTCTCCTGCTCGAATTGTTTGGTGCAGGTAATCAGGGTGTGATAATCACAGAAAACACCCGTTCCCCATTTTATACGCAGGAAATTGTTTTCTATCATTACTTCCATATCTCCGATGCTTTCCAAGAGTACTCGTAGCTTGCGCAGGTTTACGTTGCGGTTATTACGGGCGGCGGTTTCTTCTTTTTCAGGCCATAATATCTCTGTTGTTTTGGAAGCCAGAATACCTTGCGCATTTTTCTCCGTATAGAGGATCAATAGAATGAGCAGGTGCTTCAAACGGGGAGTAAAGTTGGAAGTGATGTCGTTTCCATCTTTATCGCGTACATTGAAACAGCCCAACAAAGAAATAGATGCACGACTGCGGTCGTAATAGTTGACTGTTTCTGTGAAGATTGTTTCACTCTCTTGCATCCATTCTTTTTTCGGTATGGTTTTAGACTCTGGTACGTCAGATTGGCTCTGGACTTTGCCGGTGGTGGCAACAGTTTTCTCTGTTCCTTTCTTTGTGGCAGGTGCCTTTTTATTTTTGCCGTTGTATTTGAAACGATAAAGTACAAAACCGGCTAAGACGAGTAATAGCAAGATTCCAATGGCATAGAGGTACCATCGGTTGTTGATGCTCTCTCCGGCGGTTGACTGGCGGATATCCACCTCGTTCACGAGGGGCATATTGATGGAGTAGATTGCCAGCTCATGTGTATGGTTGCTTAGTATTTTATCTAATACCAAGAATAATTTTCCATGAGACGGGGAAGTATAGAGGCTGAAATCACTATCCTGATAAGTTGATTCATTATAGATGGGTTTGGATACTTCCGAGTAGACAGAATCTTTCATTGAAATCTTCCATAATACACCTCCTTTATTTGTCGAAACAGCATAGAAAGAACTATCCGAGGGTTCGAAATACATGGTAGAGGCCATGATAGTACCTTCTTCCTGGGGTTGGTTCTTTTGCCAGACTATGCGTGATTGCTTGTTTTTCAGATTGATGGCGCATAATCCCCAATAGTAATGGCTGCTCAATTCCTGCTTGCCATACTTGTTTCCTCTACCACCAAAGATGTATAGTTCATCACCCACTATGGCCATTGCAGCTGAATAGCGGGGGTAAAGGGGACGTTCGTATTCTACTTGTTCTATTTGGTTAGTGCTGTACTTCATCCGGTAGAGATCGTTGCGATATTGGTAGAAACCATAACCACCGAAGAAATAGAAGGAAGAGTCTGCCGGATTGAATGTTCTGGCATGATTGTAGTTGCTGGCTTCTTCCGTGTTACGTATCTCATTACTCCATCTTTCAGTATCAAATGAAAAACGGGACGTGATGCCTTTCTTGGGATAATAAGACACTAATTTATTGCTTAAAGTATCGTATAAGAGATGATTGGGGAATTCTACCGCCGGATAGCCTCCACGTATTGCAATTTCCTTCTGCAAAGTTCCGTTTTCGTCCAATACATCGATTGATTGGGATCTGACTAAATAGAATAAGGCTTCGCGAGCGTTGAAAGCTACGTCCAGTTTTCCCGGGATTTTAGCCTGATGAACAAGTTTCCATTCAATATGATTGTCTATCAGCCATACCGGATGGATGGCACGTGCCACAGCTCCTTCTATTTCATCATAACAAACGGTATCATTGTGCTTCCACAGTTTCCATTCACGTATCTGTTTTCCATCTTGTGTGATGGTTACATTGCGAAGGTCGATGGGAGCTACGTCCGAAAGATATTCTTTCATCTGTCCGAACAAAGCCGTTACGCTTTTCACTCCTTGCAAGGGAGCCATCGCTGATATTTTTTTATTGTCGTAATCTATTTCAATTACATTATCTTTCAAACGCAGGTGCAACGAGACATCCAGCCATTTTTCCCGTTCGATGGGACTGTTTATGTTGATGATGCCCTCATTGAGTACCAATGCCGGAAAATGTCTTTCTTCACCTGCCACAAATGAGAAACGAATAAATTGGTTGGTGTTTGTATGCAGATGGAGAATGGTTCCAAAGTCATGCTCATTGGCGCGTACATACATTTGAAATGAAATGATAAAATCGTTTTTTATAGAGAAAGGTTGGTTATCGTCCAAGTACAAGGTTGTCCTCTCTATGCCCGGTACTGAATGGGATTTAAGAGAAAGTCCATAATCATACAAAGAAGATGCGTCCACTTTGCCTACCATGCAAAGCAGGACGGAGAGCAAGATTTGTAGTTGATATTTCATAGTACTTTATTTATAGTGCAAAAATACAAAAAACTGTATGATATACCCAAAAAACGGAGTTTATTTATAAGGCAATGCTTTGAAACAATTGTTTGCTATTACGTATCATACGTTTAATGAAACATGAAGATGTCCCAAAATAGAATGTAGAAAATGAAAATTCTATTTTGCGACATCTTCATATCAACCGGATAGAGCCTATTTATCGTCTGCAGAAGGAGGAGCGGCATTTGCTCCGCTGCCCCATGTTTTATTCGGTTTGTTGCCCATTGTCAGTACTAATTTGCCTCCATTTTTTCAAGTCGTCATGGTGAAACCAGGGTTTCTCCCATTTTTGACCGTTCAGCGTAGCCGATTGGATGTATTTATTTTCTTCGGAAACATTCGGAGCCTCGATTTCAAATACGGAACCGTTGCTGAGTGTTATCTCTGCATGGGTGAAAAGTGGACTTCCGATATTGTAGACCGGTGCTCCGGGAGTGACGGATAAAAGCCCCAGTGAGGAGAAGACTACAAATGAGGTCATACCTCCGCCGTCTTCATCTCCCGGCATACCCATGAGGTCATTGCGGAACCATGTTTTCAGCATTTGACGGATGCGTTTCTGCGTTTTCCAAGGCTGGCCTGCATAGTTGTAGAGATAAGGTACATGCAAGGAGGGTTCGTTTGCCATGGAAAACTGTCCTACGTTACCTGTGTGGTCGGGTAGTTGTGCATAGAATTCATATTTACTACGTCCCAGCGGTTCACTGAAGGTACGGTCGAGATTGGCGATGAACTGCTCTTTTCCTCCCATAAGGTTAATCAGGTCGGCTACATTGTGAGGCACATCCCAACGATATACCCAGCCGTTATTTTCTCCATAATATTCGCGGGCACCCATGCCACCTGCGTAACGGTAGTCGAATGGTGTTATCCAGTTGCCTTCCTTATCTTTCGGGTGGAAAAAGCCTGTTTCTTTGTTGAAGAGATTCCGGTAGTTGTAAGAACATTGCAGGTAATGGGCGGCTTCGTCTTTCTTGCCCAATATTTCGGCGATGCGGGAAAGGCACCATTGGTCGTAGCTCGTTCCCAGTGTAACGGCAACAGGTTGGCGCTTCTCGAAAGGATGCACGTTCGGGTCGGTTTCCTTTTCATCCGGGCGAAGAGCAGGGATATATCCATTTTCCCGGTAGAAATTGTCCAGCCAGCCGGCTGCTGCTCCCGACCAGGGAGCGAGCGTTTTCTCTTCAATTCCTTTCCGGCAGGCTTCGTAGGCTTTGGCCGCGTCTATATTCAATCCTTTAGCGAGAGCGTCGGCTATGGTAGCAACGGCATGATTGGAATTCATACGGCGTGAGTCACCTGTCACTTCGGGGAAGGTAGGCATCCACATTGTTCCCATCTGTTCCGCCATCAGCAGGAAGGAAGCAATGATGTCTTCTTCTTTTTTCTGGTCGATCAGCGTGCGCAGCGGGTGTGCAGCGCGGTAAGTGTCCCAAATCCAGTCGTCGTTGTAGAAAGGTGTGCCGTTGTCGTCGTGTACTTCGCCGTC
>ENA-OPZZ01002191-OPZZ01002191.1-human-gut-metagenome-genome-assembly--contig:-NODE-2191-length-10215-cov-3.574247_pt1 | contig 10215 bp, 6 predicted proteins | sample MGYA00242487_ERZ504511 | MGnify/ENA primary metagenome ERZ504511 (study PRJEB26092, sample SAMD00036241) | human gut metagenome | host: Homo sapiens | study: EMG produced TPA metagenomics assembly of... | reverse complement strand
AAATCCGGGTACGTGGTGCTACATCTATTTTCGGTAGTTCAAAGCCACTATGGGTGGTAGATGGAGTCATCATGGAAGATGCTATCGACGTAGGTCCGGATGACTTATCCTCAGGAGATGCCGAAACATTGATTAGTTCAGCTATTGCCGGATTGAATTCAGATGATATTGAAAGCTTTCAAATATTGAAAGACGGATCAGCAACCTCTATCTACGGTGCGCGAGCCATGGCAGGGGTTATTGTAGTAACCACCAAAAAGGGAAAAGCCGGTGTCAGCAAAATCAGCTATACCGGTGAATTTACAACTCGTATGATTCCCAGTTATAAAGAATTCAATATCATGAATTCACAGGAACAAATGGGAATCTATAAAGAAATGGAACAAAAAGGATGGCTCAACAATAGCGATACTTACCGTGCAAAAGATAGCGGAGTGTATGGACGTATGTATCAGTTAATCAATCAATACAATCCGGTTACAGGACAATTCGGACTTACCAACACTCCGGAAGCACGTAACGCTTACCTGCGTGAAGCGGAAATGAGAAATACCGACTGGTTTGATACTTTATTTTCCAACAATATCACACAAAATCATTCTGTCAGTATCACTTCCGGAACAGAAAAATCTTCATTCTATGCTTCATTAAGTGCCATGTCAGACCCGGGGTGGTACAAGCAAAGTGAAGTAAAACGCTATACAGCTAATTTAAATACAACATATAATATATATAAGAATTTATCTATAAATTTAATATCCAGTGCTTCCTACCGTAAGCAGAAAGCGCCCGGAACACTAAGTTCTGAAGTGAATGCAGCTAGTGGAGAAGTCACCCGTCAATTTGACATCAATCCATATTCGTATGCACTAAACACATCACGCGCATTGGATCCGGCAGTCAACTATACAGCTAACTACGCACCATTCAATATCCTTCATGAATTGGATAACAATTATATGGACTTAAACGTAGTTGACGTTAAATTCCAAGGAGAAGTAAAATGGAAAGCACTTCCAGAATTAGAGCTTAGCGCATTAGGAGCAGTCAGATATCAAGCTTCTTCGCAAGAACATAATATTAAAGACCACTCGAATCAGGCAACAGCATATCGCACAGGAATGGATGACGCCACTATTCGTGACAACAATAATTTACTCTACACCAACCCCGACAATCCTTATGCTTTACCCATCAGCATACTGCCGGAAGGCGGTATTTACCAGCGTAAGGACTATCGCATGCTGGGAGTAGACTTTCGTGCCACAGCATCCTGGAATCATTTATTTGCAGAAAAGCATATAACCAATCTTTTCGCTGGTATGGAGGTGAATGATTTAAAACGCATGCAGAATTATTTTCAAGGATGGGGAATGCAATATACAATGGGCGAAATTCCATCGTACGTATATGAATTTTTCAAGAAAGGTATTGAGTCCGGTGAAAATTATTATGGATTAAACCATACCACAACAAGGAGTGTAGCAGGTTTTGCCAATGCAACCTATTCGTATGATGGCCGTTATACAGTAAACGGAACATTCCGCTATGAAGGCACCAACCGCATGGGAAAAAGCCGTTCTTCCCGCTGGTTACCTACATGGAATATTTCAGGAGCATGGAATGTACATGAAGAAAATTTCTTCGAAACACTCAGCTCCGTGCTGTCACATTTGACATTCAAAGCATCCTACTCTTTAACTGCCGACAGAGGTCCGGAATATGTAACAAATTCACATGCCATAATCACCAGCTATTCACCATTTCGCCCTTTCACCAGCGGACAGGAAACCGGACTTTATGTATCCGACCCCGAAAATAGCGAATTGACTTACGAAAAGAAGCATGAATTAAACATCGGTGCTGATATGGGATTCTTAAACAACCGGATCAATTTCTCAATCGACTGGTATAAACGCAACAACTATGACCTGATTGGTATAACTCCGACACAAGGAGTAGGTGGTTCTATTTATAAATATGCCAATATAGCCTCCATGAAGTCACATGGTATTGAATTCACCATCTCAAGCAAGAATATCCAATCGAAAGACTTCTCATGGAATACAGATTTCATCTTTTCCAAAGCAAAAAATGAAGTGACCGAGCTTAACGCCCGTTCCAGCGTGATGGATCTGGTTTCAGGCTATGGTTTTGCGCGTCAGGGCTACCCGGTGCGTGGTTTGTTCTCTATCCCATTTGTCGGCCTAAGTTCAAATGGTATCCCAATGTATAATATCAATGGAAAAATAACCAGTACTGATATTGATTTCCAAACACGTGACAATATAGACTATCTAAAATATGAAGGTCCCACTGATCCTACTATAACAGGTAGCTTTGGTAATATCTTCACCTATAAAGCATTCAAACTAAATGTATTTATCACCTATTCATTTGGTAATGTAGTACGTTTAAATCCGTGCTTCAATTATCAATACAGTGACTTATCCTCTATGCCCCGTGAATTCAAAAATCGCTGGACAGTTCCGGGTGATGAGAAGCATACCAATATCCCTGCCATCATTTCCAAACGTCAATATGAAGATAATAAAGATTTGATGTATGCATATAATGCCTATAATTACTCTACAGAACGAATTGCCAAAGGAGACTTTATTCGTATGAAAGAAATTTCCTTGTCCTATGATTTTCCAAAATCATGGATTACATCAGCAAAGATATCCAATTTATCTTTGAAACTTCAGGCTACCAATTTATTCCTAATCTACGCAGATAAGAAGCTAAACGGACAGGACCCGGAATTCTTCAATACCGGTGGAGTTGCCTCCCCTGTACCCCGTCAGTTCACATTAACTCTTAGATTAGGATTTTAACCATTCAGATAATTATAAAAATGATGAAATATAAAAACGTATTATATACAGCAGTCATTTCAACCTTATGCCTGGGAATAACCTCCTGTAGCGATTTTTTGGATGAAATGCCGGACAACCGAACTGAACTAACTACCGAAGAGAGCATTACCAAAGTATTGGTATCTGCATACCCAATGACCACCAACTGTCATATAGGCGAATTCTACAGTGACAACATTGATGAAAATAGTAAAGCATACAGCTATCTTTTCCGGTTAAACGAGCACTTGTATCGCTGGCAGCAAACCACTGAAGAGAATCAAGACTCACCTCATGCCTTATGGAATGATTGTTATAACTCGATTGCATCGGCCAACCAAGCCCTGGCAGCCATCGAGCAAATGGGAAACCCTCAATCATTGTCAGCACAAAGAGGTGAAGCTCTAATATGTCGCGCATATAATCATTTCGTACTAGCTACCACATTCTGCAAAGCGTATGGTACAAATGCAGATAAAGACCTAGGTATACCTTACATAAAGGAACCGGAAACATCTGTAAATCCACAATACTCACGCGGAACTGTTGCTGAAGTCTATCAAAATATCGCAGCCGATTTAGAAGAAGGATTGCCTCTAATCGACGACAATATTTACTCACGAGTGAAATATCATTTTAATAAAAAGGCTGCCTATGCATTTGCTGCCCGCTTTTATCTATATTACACACAGCCGGATTTTTCTAACTGCCAGAAGGTTATCAATTATGCCAATATAGTACTCGGCACGAATGCTTCCCAATATTTACGTGACTGGGCTGCATTAGGAGCTTTATCTCCCAACAAGAACATACAGCCGAACGCTTATGTAGATGCAGATAATCGGGCAAATCTACTGGTAATATCAGCAGCTTCATATTGGCCATTGGTTTCCGATCCGGGTTATGCCAACTGTGAAAGATACTGCATGAATAATATTACTGCCTCGGAAAGTTGTAAATCCGAAGGTCCATGGGGAGACCAGTCAAGCTACCACCAAATCCCATTTGCGCCTGGTGGCTCTATCAAGAACGGATTCCGCCGTTTAGTCATCTATCAGCAGTTCACATCAGGCAACAGCTGGGTCGGTTATATGCTGTATCCTGCTTTCACTACCGATGAAGCATTACTTTGCCGGGCTGAAGCTTACACATTACTAAAACGTTACGACGAAGCTGCAGCCGATATAGACGCCTGGCAGAAAGCCTTTACGAAAAATACACAAACCTTGTCCAAAGAGACAATCAATGATTTTTATGCTCAATTAAAATATTACACACCGGAAGCCCCGACGGTAAAAAAGGAATTGCATCCGGATTTTGTAATAGAAAAAGGAATGCAAGAGAATCTGATACACTGTATTCTACATGCGAGACGTCTGTTAACTTTAGAAGAGGGACTTAGATGGCAAGATATAAAGCGCTATGGCATTGTAATCTACCGCCGCTATTATGAAGGCTATACCTTGGTGAATATCACCGACAAGATGGACACGAATGACCCCAGACGTGCAATTCAGCTACCGGCCAGTGTCATTACGGCAGGTATGCAACCAAATCCAAGAAATGACTAACTAACTTAAGGAGGGAAAAATATGAAGAAATACATCATATATAGTTTAATCATAACATTAACCTGCGGACTGGGAGCTTGCAACAACGACGAGGACGTGGACAAAGCAAACAGCATCTTCTCTACAGAAGAAGTAGAACGCAGTCCATTCGACAACTGGATATTGGGTAATTACACCCATCCGTACAACATTGCATTGAAATATCGCATGGAAGATAACGAAAGCGATATGACACATGTATTAGCTCCTGCCGACTATAAAAAATCCGTAGTACTGGCTAAAATTATCAAACATGTATGGCTGGAAGCATACGATGAAGCGACCGGTAATCCGGACTTCTTACGTCAATACATCCCCAAGACCATTCACTTTATCGGCTCTCCTGCCTATGAAGACAATGGCACCATGGTATTGGGAACGGCAGAAGGCGGTATGAAAATTACATTATACAATGTAAATGACATCAATCCTGATAAAATAGATATCAATCTGCTAAACGAATACTATTTCCAGACAATGCATCATGAGTTCGCCCACATCCTGCATCAAACCAAAAACTATGATCCGGCATTTGATCGTATCACAGAAAATGCCTATATCGGCAGCGACTGGTATATGGTGGGAGCTAACCGCAATGCATGGCAACAAGGATTTGTCACTTCCTACGCAATGAGTGAATCACGTGAAGATTTTGTTGAAAACATTGCGGTGTACGTCACAAATACAGAAGACTACTGGAATAATATGCTACAAAATGCCGGCGAAAGCGGTCGTGCACTTATCAAACAGAAATTCGAAATAGTCTATAGTTACATGGAACAAACCTGGGGAATCAATCTGGACGAATTACGCGACATCGTTCTACGCCGCCAAGATGATATAGCAAACGGCAATGTAGACTTAAGTATTATTGAATAAACTATGAAAATTATGAAGAAATATCTATCAATATACACACTTCTGGCATTGACTTGCATTGTATTACAATCTTGTCTTTTCTCTGAAGAAGAAATATTCGACGAATCATCTGCCAACAGAGCTACAGCCGATGTAATAAAATGTCAGGAGATTCTTAAAGATGTGCCGAACGGCTGGAAACTGGAATATTACATAGGAAGCAACTATTCTGCAGGTGCAGTCACCCTACTAATGAAATTTGATGGAAAACAGGTAGAAATGGCGTCGGAAGCAGGAGCAGAAGGTTACAAGCCGGGTACCATAATAACCTCCCTGTATCAAGTTAAATCGGAACAAAGCACTATGCTCACTTTCGACTCATACAACCAGCTGATCCACATGTTTTCAGGTCCTTTAGGTCTGAACATGAACGTGGGAGGAGATTATGAGTTTATTATCATGAGCGCAACTCCCGACAAGGTGATTCTGCAAGGAAAAAAATACAAGAATATAATGGAAATGACACCTATGCCTAAAGATATACCATGGCGCATTCAAATTGAAGATATCATTAACATTGAAAAAGATGCTTTTCTGAATACATACCGTATGGAGAAAGGCGGACAAGTGCTGAACTACTTCATACGCGACAATGGCACAATGGCTACATTCTCCGCTTACAACACCGATTATAGCAGTGCAGAAAGTTTACCCTATATTTATACAGAAAAAGGGCTGAAGTTACAGTCTCCATATAATGTCAACGGAGTTGAAGTCCAGCACTTCAAATGGGATAAAAAGTCCAGGCTATTTGTTTGTACCGATGCAGATGCAACGGATATTGTATTAAAAGAGTATTATCCCGAAAACTATCTGCAATATGAAGACTATATCGGTACCTACACTGCAATGGTTGACGATTACGATGAAGGTCCAACTTCACAATCTGTAACCATCACTCCTAAAGTCAGAGGAGAAAGTTATACTCTGAAAAGTATTGGCGGATTCAACTTCACTCTTCTGTATGACAAAGCCAGCGGAAAACTGACTTTAGATTCACAAAGTATAAGTCCGATTTCTTCATCGTCTTATTACTTTGCGTGTGCGGCAGGTGTAGAAGGCTATGCCCACACAGAATTAAGTCTGCCATCACGCCTACGCAACGGATTGATAAATGTGACGACAAACAGCAACCCTTTCACTTTTTACTTTGCGGATAAAGCAAGCCAGGAAATTACATCATTGATAATCTGGGCTTATTCATCTGATGAATATTCAACCTCCGGACTAATGGGTTACTGGAGCTGGTATAACTCAATCTTAATGGTAAAAGAAAACGAAAGTAATTAATACGATTATGAGAAAGCTTTTTAATATATTCTTATTTGTACTTTGCATCGTAGCAATAGCGGGATGCAATGATACGGAAAGCAGCGAATTCAAGTTAGAAATCAAAGCTGTAAATACTAATTTCCAAGCTACCGGCGGAAAAGGATACATACAACTTCAGTCAACAGGAAATATAACAGCAGATGTTGACGTCGATTGGTGTGTGCTGAAAGAAGTAAATCCTAATGAAGTGGTATTCGAAGTAAAAGAAAATACCGGGTACTCCGGTAGAAATGCTTTATTGACAATCAGTAACGGAGTAGAGACAGAAGCATTCAACATCAATCAATCCGGAGCTGTTTTCATCTTCGGCAAAGACGAATGGATGCTCCGTACCGACAATAAAGCAGCTACTCTGCCAATAAAACTACAAAGTTCTTTCGATTATACAATAGACATACCCGCAGAAGCTCAAGAATGGTTGTCATTTGAACAGAATGCGAAGGGAATAAATTTCAAGGTAAAAGAAAATACCTCCGGAAAAATGAGAGGAGCTATTGTCAATGTGGCAGCAAAAGACAGATCGGCTTCTTATCAGGTAATACAATATGATGTTGACGAACTTACCGGAACCTGGCAAGGCATGTTTTCAGACGGGCAAATGAATTACGGTTTGAAAGATGTCACCATTGAAAAACAGGAAGACGGAACATACCTGCTTTCAAACATTCTAACCGGATTGCCTTATAAACTGAAAGCAAAAGCCATAGACAATTGCCTGGCTTTTGGAGCCGGTCAAAACCTAGGAGTCTTCGAGGACAATTTATATCTCTCATTCGAAATTCTTAGCTCTGACCTATATTATGTAAAAGATCCTTCTGTAACAATCTCATTAGGCCCCGTAATGTTAACAGACGGAACATTCGTTTTCGCTTTTTCCGGAATAAAAGAGAGTGATCCTTTCGGTTTTGTTTTCCGGGTATATGAAGATGCAAAACTACAGAAGGTTATAGACAATCTGTCCATTTTTATTAACTGTATTCTATTTAAAGAAGACATAATCCAATAACATATGAAAAAGATACTATTAACTAGCTTTATCGTGGCATTAGGATTACTTGGTGCAAGCTGTAAAGATGACAATAGCACAGCAGGCGGAGGAGGAGAAATACTTCCGGACCAACAGGTAAGCTGTGAGATATTTATGCCAACTGATGGCGCAACCGTTATTATGTCAGACAAACTGATTATCAGAGGAGAAGGGACTACAAACTATGGTAAAATCATTTCTGCAGAACTGAAAGTCGGGGAAGAGATTATCACTGACATCACTTCAGTTCCATTCTATTATGAGTATACCTTCTCCAAAGATGCCGAACCGGGAGAACTGAAAATTGAGTTAGCAGTTAAAGGAGATCACGAAGGTAGTGCCTTGGCAACTATTACAGTGACAACAGAACAAGGAAACAGGCCTGCTCCCCCTCAATATGGAGAAGTGCTAACCGATACCCGTGATGGAAATACATACAAAACCGTACAACTTGCAGACCAGTTATGGATGGCAGAAAATTTACGCTATCTACCAGAGCAACAGTTTGATGTGTCCTCAACCGAACCAAGATATTACGTAATGTTTGATAATGATGCAAAAACAGAACTTGGAAAAGGTTTCCTGAATGCATATGGAGCCTATTACAACCTACCTGCTGCTCTACAAAACGAAACGGCTTTAGGTCCCGATGAAACACGTATAATAAAAGGAGTTTGTCCTGATGGATGGCATATTCCTTCTCAAAAAGAATGGCAAAAATTATCTCAATATGTATTAGATTCCGGAATGGCAGCAATTATGAATGATGGTCAAGTAGATGAAACAGCCCTAGCAAAGGCTCTAGCTTCAACAACGATGTGGATGATGCCGGAATACACAGAAATAGAACCACAGCCAACCTGGGTTGGAGTTGAGATGGAAAAGAATAATGCAACCTTATTCAATGGTCTGCCTATAGGTTTCCGTGCTTGTGCAGGCGACGAAGATTGGATGCATTCAGCCTACAGTGCGGGTTGGTGGAGTTCGACAGCGGGAGTACAAATGGGACCAGAATTTGGTATTACCGTACGTATGTGGTCAGACCTCCACACATTTGTAACCAATGCAGAATTTAATCCGGGAGTAGGACTCCCCGTTCGTTGTATCAAAGATTAACCATATATTATTACTCACTAAATAAAAATACAATTATGAAGAAGTTAGGATTCCTTTTATTTTTAGTCTTAGGACTAACGGCTTGCGGTGATGACAACAATGATCCCGCTCCAGAACAACATGTAACATGTGCCATATCTTCTCCTACTGAAGGAGCAACGATAGACATAGCTGAAAAGATGACAATCAAAGGAGAAGCAACTGTTGACATTGGTCAAATATCGAATGTTACTCTTAAAATCGGAGACAAACAAATTTCAGAAGTAACTTCTGTTCCATTTAGTTATGAATACACATTCGAAGCCAGTCAAGCCGTAGGAGCACTAAAAATTGAACTGACCGTCAAAGGCGATCAAGGTGCCATGGCGACAAGTGAAGTAAATGTCACACTAAAAAAAGACCGAACCAACCCCAGAACCGGAAGAAGGAAAGATGATTGACCCACGGGATAATCATGAATACAAAATTGTTACAATTGGTGAACAAATATGGATGGCAGAGAACTTGGCTTATTTACCATCAGTTAGCAAACCGGAAGATGCCGCTACCAGTGATGGAGATCCGCTCTATTTTGTTTTCAACTATGATGGCAAAGATGTAAATGCAGCTAAAGCCACGAAAGAATACAAGACATACGGAGTCTTGTATAATTGGTATGCCGCTATGAACCAAAAGAACGCAACCGGTGGAAATGCGGATGCCATACCAAGTGGTATTCAAGGAATCTGTCCTAACGGATGGCATCTACCCAGCAAAGCAGAGTGGAAAAAAACTAGAAAATTTTGTTGCAGATGAATTAGCACCAGTTGAAGGTAATGTATGGACAGATGATGAAGGAAATAAATACTCCGATAAAGACTGCAAAAACGTCTGGTCAGCATTGACAGGAAAACTGGATGCTGACGGTTGGGGAGAATCCGGCATGATAGATGAAAATCCTGATCTCGCTAAAGGTCCACGTGACACCTATGGCTTTAATGTTATACCTGCCGGACAATGTTATCAGAGCGGAAGTTTTGAAATGCCTAAGTCACAGAGTAGAACAGACTTTTGGAGCACAGACCAAGCTACTTACGGAGCAGGAACTGTATATTTCAGTAATATGAGTTATGGGTTAGGTTATTCTTCTGATAAAGGAGGAATGACAAGTAAAACGTTGGCCTTTCAGATACGTTGCGTAAAAAGATTAACTATATTGTAGATAAAACATTTAATCAATTAGTTCATTACAGAATTAATAAATTCTCTCTTAAAGATAAGGGAATGTATGTCGAAGAGAGTATGCTTCCCTTTTAATATATCTTTTTACACCTAGTTACCTAACTCATCTCAAACATATAATTAGTCGATATCC
>ENA-OPZZ01002190-OPZZ01002190.1-human-gut-metagenome-genome-assembly--contig:-NODE-2190-length-10219-cov-4.819362_pt1 | contig 10219 bp, 10 predicted proteins | sample MGYA00242487_ERZ504511 | MGnify/ENA primary metagenome ERZ504511 (study PRJEB26092, sample SAMD00036241) | human gut metagenome | host: Homo sapiens | study: EMG produced TPA metagenomics assembly of... | reverse complement strand
CCATAGCAGATGATAATGAACGAATGGTAGATCTTCTCAGTACACTGGTAAAAGGAGATAAAGAGTTGGAACTCGTCGGTCAGGCAGCCGACGGACAGGAAATATACAAAATTATAAAAGAGAAAGAGCCGGATGTGGTATTGCTGGATATTATCATGCCCAAGATGGATGGAATCACAGTTATGGAAAAGCTGAATGAAGATCCGTCTGTCAGAAAACGACCGGCTTTTATTATTATATCGGCAGTCGGCCAGGAACGGATCATCGAAGATGCTTTTCGACTGGGTGCCTGTTACTATATTATGAAACCTTTTGATAACGACATGGTGCTAAACCGGATCAAACAGTTCCGCAAGTTTGGAAAAGGAATCCGCAGAGAGAACCGGGGAACGGGCAATTTGGGGAGAGCGGGCGAAATATCGGAAAAAAATCTGCAGATTGATGTTACCGATATTATTCATGAAATCGGTGTGCCGGCGCATATCAAAGGATATCAGTATCTGCGGGATGCGATCATGATGTCGGTAGAAGATATGGAGATGCTCAATTCTATTACCAAGATCCTGTATCCCACCATTGCCAAGAAACATCAGACTACACCGAGCCGTGTGGAGCGAGCGATCCGTCATGCCATCGAGGTGGCATGGAGCCGCGGAAAGATGGATACGATCGATGCACTTTTCGGTTATACAGTAAGCAATGGAAAGGGAAAAACCGACGAATTCTGAGTTTATAGCTTTGATTGCGGACAAAAATCCGGCTGGAATATGAACATGGTACACTCCATTGATAGAATGAGATGAAAAATGCATAAAAAAACAGGTATAACCCCTTTTCTGTTTGGTAAAAATGCGATATAATATAAAACAGATGTTGTTATTAGGAAAAACAGGAGGTTATTCGCATGAAAAAGGTATTATATGTTGCATCGGAAGCAGTACCGTTTATCAAGACCGGAGGGCTTGCGGATGTTGTAGGTTCTTTACCTAAATGTTTTCCAAAAGAATATTTCGATGTAAGAGTTGTTATTCCAAAATACGCCTGTATGAAACAGGAATTTAAAGATCGGCTTCATTACATAACTAATTTTTATATGGATCTGAACTGGAGACAGCAGTATGTAGGAATCTTCGAGATGGAATATGAAGGGATCAAATTCTATTTTATCGATAATGAAGAACATTTCAGCGGGGACAAGCCATATTATGGTATGCCGGGAGATCTGGAAAAATTCGCATTTTTTTCCAAAGCGGCATTGTCGATTCTTCCGGTGATCGATTTCAGACCGGACATCATCCACTGTCACGACTGGCAGACCGGACTGATCCCGGTATATCTGAAAGAACGTTTCCAGGGAAGTGATTTCTACCGTGGTATCAAATCAGTTATGACTATCCACAATCTGAAATTCCAGGGAGTATGGGATATTAAGACTGTAAAAAGTATAACCGGTCTGTCTGATTACTTCTTCACACCAGACAAACTGGAGGCGAATAAAGATGCCAATTATCTGAAAGGCGGTTTGGTATATGCAGATGCCATCACGACTGTAAGTAACACTTATGCGGAAGAGATCAAAACACCATTCTATGGGGAAGGTCTGGATGGACTGATGCAGGCGAGAAGCAACAGCCTGCGTGGTATCGTAAACGGAATCGATTATGCCGAATATAATCCGGAAACGGATGCCATGATCGCAATGAATTATAATGCAAAGACATTCCGAAAAGAAAAAGTGAAAAATAAGACAGCTCTTCAGGAAGAACTGGGACTGGAAGTGAATCCGAAGGCTATGATGCTTGGTGTGGTATCGCGCCTGACAGATCAGAAAGGTTTTGATCTGATTGCCTATATGATGGACGAACTGTGCCAGGATGCCATCCAGCTGGTGGTTCTCGGAACCGGAGAAGAAAAATATGAAAATATGTTCCGGCATTTTGCTTGGAAGTATGACAAAAAGGTTTCAGCAAATATCTATTATTCAGAAGCAATGTCACATAAGATCTATGCGGCGGCAGATGCATTCCTGATGCCGTCTTTGTTTGAACCATGTGGTCTGAGCCAGCTGATGAGCCTTCGTTATGGCACTGTGCCGATCGTAAGAGAGACCGGTGGTCTGAAAGATACTGTACAGCCGTACAACGAGTTTGAAGGAACCGGAACCGGATTCAGTTTTACAAACTATAATGCCCATGAGATGTTAAATACGATCCGCTATGCTGAACGGGTATACTATGACCGCAAACGCGAATGGAACAAGATCGTTGATCGTGGCATGGCACAGGATTATTCCTGGAACAATTCTGCAAAGCAGTATGAAGAGATGTACACCTGGCTGGCAGGTTATTAGAATTTATCGGGATACTCTGACACAGGCAGAGAAAATGTGAAAAACATCCGATATCCCGGAACAAAAGAAAAATACGATACAGGAAACACCGGCGGAGCTTCCGCCGGTGAAATATCCTGTTTTCGTAACTGTTCAGTCTTTCACAGTTACGAGCCAAAACGCATTTAAAATCACCTTCAGTGATGGGAGTTTGGCAAAAAACATGCCAAAACGCCTCGCGGGATACTACCTGCTGAATAGTTACCTGCTTTCTTACTTTAGAGGAAGCTTGTTCCCATGCAAAGGTAAAACGATCCGCAAGAACGTGGCAGGACACATTCCCGATCTTTTTTTATTCATCCGGCAGATCGCCGAAATTCTCAGAAAATTTTTAAAAACAAAAATAGCAGTTGACAACAAAACTAATTTGTAATAGTATGTAAACAGTGAAACGAACATAAGTTCGCATGCGAAAAAAGGAGACATTATGGCAAAAGAAGATAAATTAAAAGCCCTTGATGCGGCTTTGGGACAGATTGAAAAACAGTTTGGAAAAGGATCTGTAATGAAACTGGGAGATTCCGGTAAGAACATGAATGTGCAGACTGTACCTACCGGATCTCTGAGTCTGGACATTGCACTTGGACTTGGTGGCGTTCCGCGGGGACGAATCATCGAGATCTACGGACCGGAGTCCAGTGGTAAGACAACAGTAGCGTTACATATGGTAGCAGAGGTACAGAAACGTGGCGGGATTGCCGGATTTGTGGATGCAGAGCATGCACTGGATCCGGCTTATGCAAAAAATATCGGAGTAGATATTGATGAACTGTATATCTCACAGCCGGATAACGGTGAGCAGGCTCTGGAGATCACTGAGACAATGGTGCGTTCCGGTGCGATGGATATTATCATTGTGGACTCTGTAGCAGCTCTGGTGCCAAAGGCTGAGATCGAGGGCGATATGGGAGATTCTCATATGGGTCTGCAGGCGCGACTGATGTCTCAGGCGCTGAGAAAACTGACCGGTGTGGTAAGCAAGTCTAACTGTATTGTAATCTTTATCAATCAGTTGCGTGAAAAAATCGGTGTGATGTTTGGTAATCCGGAGACAACTACCGGTGGACGTGCGCTGAAGTTCTACGCATCTGTACGTATGGATGTGAGAAGAACAGAAACTATCAAACAGGGTGGAGAGGTGATCGGTAACCGTACCCGTGTGAAAGTCGTAAAGAACAAAGTGGCGCCCCCGTTTAAAGAGGCAGAATTTGATATCATGTTCGGAAAAGGAATTTCCAAAGAAAGTGATATTCTGGATCTGGCTGTAAATCTGGGAATTATCCAGAAAAGTGGTGCATGGTTTGCCTACAATGATGGTAAGATCGGTCAGGGAAGAGAGAATGCAAAGATATTCCTGAGAGAGAATCCGGAGATTGCGGAAGAAATCGAACGTCAGGTAAGAGCCCATTACGGACTTGGAGAAGATGGTCCACAGGATGCAGAAAAAGATGTGGATAAAGCAAAGGATGTGCTGACAGATGCATCAGATGATGAAGTATGAGAATCGTAGAGATTGTCCCTGTAACAAAAACAAAGTATCGTGTTGTGACAGATGAACAGCTCGCCTTTATGTTATATAAGGGCGAGCTTTCCCGTTATCGATTGAAAGAAAATGGTGAACTATCAGCAGAAATTTTCCAGGAAATCTTCAGGGAAATTCTGGTGAAAAGGGCAAAATTAAGGGCGATGCATCTGCTGACACGGATGGATTACACGGAAGCAGAACTGGAAAAGAAACTAATGAAGGGTGAATATACACCGCAGGCGGTAAAAATTGCCATGGACTATGTGCGTTCGTACCATTATCTGGATGATGAACGGTACGTAGCAAGATATCTGTCTGCCTATCAGGGCAGGAAAAGCAGACGCCAGATGCAGTTTGAACTGGAACGAAAGGGGATTCCGCGGGAGATGATCCAACGAAGACAGGAAGCACTGGACGAAGAAGAAGGGTGTGTGGATGAAACTGACATGATTCGTCAGCTTCTGGAAAAACGGTGCAAACATCCGAAAGAGGCAGATGAAAAAGAAAAAAGACGACATTATGGGTATTTGATGAGGAAAGGTTTTTCTTCTTCGGAGATTCAGTCGGTGTTCCGGGAATATTTTTCACAGAGGGAATAGGAGGTGTAACTGTGTCTTTCGCTCACAAAAACACCTTGTGGGATATTATCAGTGAACAGTAATATGAACGGTAACTATATCTACAAAAAAACAGGTAATCCGTTGACAAATTTGTGAAATCATTATAGAATTATACTGTTGTAAACGTACAATGAAAACTAAATAAGGAGGTGCTCCTATGGCAAACGGAATCAATATATTAATTCCAATTATTGCTGTAGTCATTGCGCTGGTAATAGCGGTTCCTGTGGCTTGCAAACTTGCCGTTGCCAAGAAAGTAAAGCAGGATGCAGAAAAGATTGGCACTGCGGAAGAAAAAGCAAGAAACATCATAGATGAAGCCCTGAAAACGGCGGAAACTAAGAAACGCGAAGCTCTTCTGGAAGCCAAAGAAGAATCTCTGAAAACCAAGAACGAACTGGAAAAAGAGACCAGAGAGAGACGCAGCGAACTGCAAAAGTATGAAAAGCGTGTGCTGACAAAAGAAGAATCTGTGGATCGTAAGGCGAATGCGCTGGAAAGACGGGAAGCAGAGTATTCAGCAAAAGAGACAGAGTTAAAGAAGAAAGAGAAAAAGGTTGACGAATTACATGACCAGGGAGTACAGGAACTTGAGAGAATCTCAGGACTGACCTCCGAACAGGCAAAGGATTATCTTTTAAAATCTGTTGAAGATGAAGTAAAAATTGATACTGCAAAACTTTACAAAGAACTGGAAAGCAAAGCAAAAGAAGATGCTGCAAAGAAAGCAAAAGAATATGTGGTAACAGCCATTCAGAAATGTGCGGTTGACCATGTGGCAGAATCTACCATCTCCGTTGTACAGCTTCCAAGCGATGAGATGAAAGGAAGAATCATCGGTCGTGAAGGAAGAAATATCCGTACACTGGAAACACTGACCGGTGTAGATCTGATCATTGACGATACACCGGAGGCTGTTGTTTTATCAGGATTTGATCCAATCCGCCGTGAAGTGGCAAGAATTGCTCTTGAAAAACTGATCGTGGATGGTCGTATTCATCCGGCTCGTATTGAAGAAATGGTGGAGAAAGCACAGAAAGAAGTAGAAACCATGATTCGGGAAGAGGGAGAGAACGCTGCTCTGGAAGTAGGTGTTCACGGTATCCATCCGGAACTGATTCGTCTTCTTGGACGTATGAAATTCCGTTCCAGTTATGGACAGAACGCATTAAAGCATTCCATCGAAGTTGCACAGCTGTCAGGCCTTCTGGCGGCAGAAGTCGGTACGGACATCCGTCTGGCAAAACGTGCCGGCTTATTACATGATATAGGAAAATCCATCGATCATGAAGTGGAAGGATCCCATATTCAGATCGGTGTTGACTTATGTAGAAAGTATAAAGAATCCCCAATTGTCATCAATGCAGTAGAAGCTCACCACGGTGATGTAGAGCCGGAATCATTGATTGCCGGAATTGTACAGGCTGCAGATGCAATCTCAGCTGCCCGCCCGGGTGCGAGAAGAGAGACATTGGAAACATATACCAACAGATTGAAACAGTTAGAAGATATTACAAACTCCTTCAAGGGAGTAGACAAATCCTATGCGATTCAGGCAGGCCGCGAGGTTCGAATTATGGTATTGCCAGATCATGTCAACGATTCTGACATGGTATTGCTGGCAAGAGATATTTCCAAGCAGATTGAAGCTGAACTGGAATATCCTGGACAGATCAAAGTCAGTGTAATCCGTGAAAGTCGTGTTGTAGATTACGCAAAATAATTTTTGTGGCATCCGGCCGACGAGAAAAGTCAACAACACCCCGGTGTAAAACGAAAGTTTTAGACCGGGGATTTTTTAGTACGGGCAACAAATCTCTGGTACAGTTATTTGAAGACGATGTACCAGGTGAGAAACGAAACAATAATTACCCCGATGAGGAATAAAAAATGAAGAAAACGATAGTGCGGGAGTATCAGCTCCCATCATCCTGTATCAAAGGAAAACAGGAACTGACGATTGCTTTTCTGACGGACCTTCATGATCAGGTTACGGGTGAGGATGGGGAGAGGATTTTTCATCTTCTCAAGGAACAGGAGCCGGATCTGGTGTTGGTTGGTGGTGATGTGATAGTGGGTAAAAAAGGATGTGACACATCGAAAGCGTTTGCATTTCTGAAAAGGTTGTCTGAGAATTATCCGGTATTTTATGCCAGTGGGAATCATGAACAACGTATTTCAGAACATCCGGAGATTTACGGGGAGATCGGGAAAAACTATGAGGCAGCGCTGAAAGAGCTGCCGCTGATACGGTTGCGTAATCAAAAAGTACAGCTAGAAAAAAAGGGAATACCGATCACTGTCTATGGCCTTGAACCGGAGGAGCAGTTTTATGATAAGGGATTTCGAAAGGATGGTATGATAAAAGAGCTGAAGAAGCACTTTGGAACTCCGGATACGGATCGGCTGACGATTCTTCTGGCACATAATCCACGCTATAAAAAAGAGTATCTTTCCTGGGGAGCATCGATGACATTTTCCGGGCATTATCACGGAGGAGTTATGATGCTTGGGAAAAAGCGGGGAGCAATCGCACCTGATTTTCGGATCTTTCCGGGTGAATGTGGAGGGATGCATCAGAAAAACGGATGTGCAGTTATTGTCAGTGCAGGTCTGGGAGAACATACGATCCCGGTAAGAATCCATAACCCCAGAGAACTGACTATCGTTCGAATCTCTGCTTTACAAAATGAGAAAATGCCTGTAAAATAAAAATTCAGGTATAGAGTGAGAAGAAAAAAGAGGAAGAAACATGGGAATACCGGTAAAACTGGAAGCATTTGAGGGTCCGTTGGATCTGCTTTTGCATCTCATCGAAAAGAATAAGATCGATATATATGATATCCCGATCGTGGAGATCACAGAACAGTATATGGAATATATCCGGCAGATGCAGGAAGAAAACCTGAATATCATGAGTGAGTTTATGGTCATGGCAGCAACTCTTCTGGATATCAAGTGTAAAATGCTTCTTCCCAAAGAAGTAACTGAAGAAGGAGAAGAAAAGGATCCCCGTGAAGAACTGGTGCAGCAGCTGCTGGAATATAAGATGTTTAAATACATGTCCTATGAGTTAAGAGATCGTATGGCAGATGCTTCCCGCTGTGTATATCGGGCGGAGAGTATGCCAAAAGAAGTACTGGATTATCAGCCACCGGTGGATATCCGGGAACTGATCGGAGATCTGACACTGGCCAAGCTTCAGAATATCTTCAATTCTATCATTAAACGTCAGGAAAACAAGGTAGATCCGATTCGAAGCAAATTTGGCAAGATTGAGAAAGAAGAAGTTAGTCTGGAAGACAAAATGAGTGATCTGGAATTATATGCCGGAACACATCATTATTTTTCTTTCCGTGGGCTTCTGGAACGACAGTCCGGTAAGATCCAGGTGATCGTTACTTTTCTTGCTATCCTGGAATTGATGAAAACCGGCGTGATTACCATAGAGCAGGAACATTTATTTGATGATATTCAGATTACATCTTTAATATACGAGGAGCAGCAGGCAGATGGAGAAACTGGAAGCAGCGATTGAGGCGATTTTATTTTCCGCAGGCGATTCGGTGGAAACCGGAAGAATCGCGAAAGCAATCGGACAGGATAAAACTACAACGGAAAAAATTATCCGGAATATGATGCTGAAATATAATGCCAGAGACCGTGGAATCAAGATCCTGGAGTTGGATGGAGCATTTCAGCTGTGTACCAAACAGGAGTATTATGAATATCTGGTGGAGATTGCATTGCAGCCAAAGAAAGCAGTACTGACGGATGTAATGCTGGAGACACTTTCAATTATCGCATATAAACAACCGGTAACGAAACAGGAAATTGAAAAAATCCGTGGTGTAAAATGTGACCATGCGATCAATAAGCTGGTGGAATATAATCTGGTTCAGGAACTTGGACGACTGGATGCCCCGGGACGTCCTATTCCTTTTTTGGGACAACGGAAGAATTTTTTGAGGAATTTTGGAGTACAGTCGACAGAGGATCTGCCAACGATCAGTCCGGTGAAAATGGAAGATTTTAAGGCAGAGGCGGAAGAAGAGATTCAGCTGCAGCTGGATCTGTAACAAAGAGAAAAAAACGGTTCTAAAAGAAAGAAAAATGCATATAGTATCTTTGGAAAACTGTGATAAAAAACGGGAGGATACTATATGGGAAAAATAAAGCTGGGATTGTTGCTGCTGCTTCTGACACTGGTTGGAACACCGATGACAGGATATGGCATGCAGCTGAGTGAATCAGAACTTTATGCGCGTTCGGCATGTCTGATGGATGCAGACTCCGGGCGTGTTTTGTATTCTAAAAACAGTGAACAGAAACTTCCGATGGCAAGTACTACAAAGATTATGACCTGTATTCTTGCACTGGAAGACGGACGGATGGATGATCTGGTTACAGTATCTGCCTACGCAGCGAGTCAGCCGAAAGTACATATGGGTGCAAAAACAGGAGAACAGTTTTACCTGCAGGATCTTTTGTATGCGCTGATGCTGAATTCAGATAATGATGCTGCTGTAATGATTGCAGAGCAGGTGGGTGGATCAGTAGAAGGATTTGCAGAAAAAATGAATCTGAAAGCAAGAGAACTCGGCTGCGATGATACATATTTTATTACACCGAACGGTCTGGATGCCGAGAATAAAAATGGGATCCACAGTACAACGGCAAAAGATCTGGCAAGAATTCTTCGATACTGCATCATGGAGTCTCCGAAAAAAGCGGAATTTCTTGCAATTACGCAGATGCCTGCCTATACATTCTGGAATTATAGTAAGACGCAGATTTATCAATGCACCAATCATAATGCGTTTCTTGGAATGATGGATGGAGCATTGACGGGAAAAACCGGATTTACAGGAAATGCAGGATATTGTTATGTGGGTGCTTTACAATGGGAGGGAAAAACTCTGATTGTATCGCTGCTTGCATGCGGATGGCCGAATAACCGTGGATATAAGTGGGAAGATACCAGAAAACTCATGACATATGGGCTGACTAATTATGAATATCGGGATGTGTTTGAACAGAAAGATCTTGGTCGGATCGCAGTGCTGAATGGCCGGCAACAGGGGACGACCATCGATGAAGTGGCAACGACCAGTCTGGAATACGGATCCGATGTAGAACAGATGCATCTGTCTTTGCTGTTACGGAAAGATGAACAGATCACAGTTCACTATCAATTGCCGCCACAGCTGGAAGCTCCGGTCCGAAAGGGACAACAGATTGGAGTGGCGCAGTATTTTCTTGGCAAGGAGCTGCTGCAGGAATATCCGATATATGCAGGTGAACAGGTGGATGTGAGAGATTATTACTGGTGTCTGGAACAGATAGGGGCAGCTTACTGTGCCTGACAGGAAGGAAAAAATATGAGAAAAATAATGGAAGAACTGGAAGACTGTCCGGTGATTGCGGCAGTAAAAGACGAGAAAGGACTGGAAGAGTGCCTGAATATGGATGTAGGTATGGTATTTGTTCTATATGGAACGGTATGTACGATCGGTGAGATCGTAAAAAGGATCAAAGATCAGGGAAAAATCGCTGTGTATGCAACGCACTTTAATAATAGTCTGTAACAATGAAAAGCGTTTTTTGATGGATTTTATCCTTAAAACAGTAAAAAGGAAGCTGCCGCTTTACGAAAATTCATTCGTTAAAGCGACAGCCCCTTTT
>ENA-OPZZ01002189-OPZZ01002189.1-human-gut-metagenome-genome-assembly--contig:-NODE-2189-length-10221-cov-3.164355_pt1 | contig 10221 bp, 9 predicted proteins | sample MGYA00242487_ERZ504511 | MGnify/ENA primary metagenome ERZ504511 (study PRJEB26092, sample SAMD00036241) | human gut metagenome | host: Homo sapiens | study: EMG produced TPA metagenomics assembly of... | reverse complement strand
GGACGATACGCGGGCATGACACACAGAGAGAAGAGGAGCTGCGCGCAGAATCAGGCAAGGCCCAGCTGGAAGCCTATAAGAGGCTGGGGCAAGACGGACTGGTAATAGAGTATGGACTACTCGGCATCGGGCGGGCCTGCGGAAGCATGGTGAATGACCCGGAAAACGGAGCTCCGGCTATTGTCAGGCATCGGCTAGAGAGTCTGGACCAATTGGAGGAATTAGACCTTGCTATGGTTGAGAAGGCAAGAGATCCTTGGTCTAGACTAAATTATGAGGCGGCATCCATATGCATAGAGGAAGTCGGAAAAGAGGTGGGTGTATTTGCCACGATTCCAGGCCCTTTAACGGCTGCCGCGTCTCTATATCCGATAGAGAAACTGTTACGGGCGATACGCAGACAGCCTAAGAAGGTGCATGAGCTTCTACGCTTCTGCACGGATGCCACCAAGGTTGTTATCCGGGAACTGACAGCTTCAGGCTGCGGTCCGTTCCTATCCGATCCGATTGCGTCAGAGACGCTTATCAATGCAGCCACGTTTCGTGAATTCGTGTATCCATATACAAAGGAATTGATGGATTATGTGAAAAGCCTGGGGCTGGGAATGGGATATCATATATGCGGAGAGGCGAACCACATATTAGAGGATATGGTGGATACAGGCTGCGGAACGGTCAGTTTTGATACCCAGGTAGATGTGGCAGATGCCAAGAGAATGGTAGGGGGGAAAGTCCCGATCCTGGGAAATATAGATGTCATTGGCACTCTGATGCAGGGGACGCCTGATATGGTAAGGGAAGAGGTAAAAGAACAGCTTCGGAAGGGATATGATTCCGAAAAAGGATTTATCGTCAGTGTCAGCTGCGATATTCCAATAAGCACGCCGCTTGAGAATATTGACATGATTATGGAGACGGCAAGGGCTTGCGGGCGCTATCCATTGCAAATAGAAAATTTTTAAGAGGACATATAAGAAAGGAAATGAGTATGAGTTCAAAGGAAGAATTACTGAAAAGATTATCCGACGGCGTGGTAGAGATGGAAGAAGATGACGTTGAAGAGGCAGCCAAAGAGTATCTGGAAGCAGGGTATCCTGCGTTTGACGGTATCATGGAAGGCCTGGTGGATGGCATGAACCGGGCAAGCCAGCTGTATGAGGAAGAAGAATACTTTGTCACGGATGTGCTGCTGTGCTCAGATGCCATGTATGTGGGGCTGGATATCCTGCGTCCTTATCTTCCAGAAGAAAGCGGGGAAGGAAAGATCAAAGGCGTCATCGGAGTTGTGGAAGGCGATACCCCATGATATTGGCAAGAATCTGGTAAAGATTATGATGGAGACAGCAGGATTCGAGATGTATGATCTTGGACGAGATGTTCCGCTTGACCAGTTTATTGAGAAGGCAAAAGAGGTCAATGCAGATTTGATCTGTATGTCCACACTGATGACGACAACTATGGGTGGAATGCAGACAGTTATAGAGAAATTAAAAGACCAGGGAATCCGTGACCAGTTCAAAGTTATGGTCGGAGGAAGCCCGATTTCCAAAAAATTTGCGGACGATATCGGAGCAGAGGGATACTCTGTGAATGCGGTTGAAGCTGTAAAAGTTGCGAAAGAGCTGACAGGAATTGCCTAGATAGAAAAGGTAAAAGCTGTACTGGAAACGGTCTGAAAAGGTATAGGCCAGGCTAAATATAAAAGAATCCGAATAAGAATTCGAAAAAGGAGCTGGGGATTTATGGATGCAAGAGAACGAATTAGGAAAGCTATGCATCAGGAGCCGACGGACAGACCGCCATGTATCTGTCCCGGTGGAATGATGAATATGATAACGACAGATCTGATGGATGAGGCAAATGTAAATTGGCCGGAGGCACATCTGAATGCCAGAATGATGGCAGATTTGGCAGAAGCTAATTATGAAAAAGGCTGCTTTGAAAATGTAGGTGTTCCATTCTGCATGACGATTGAGGCAGAAGCTATGGGGGCTCAGGTGACTATGGGCAGTAAGATTTATGAGCCGCATGTAACAGGATATGCGATTAATTCGGTCACAGAGTGGGAGACCATTACACCGATGAGTATGGAGGAAGGAAGAGCAAAGGTTGTACTGGATGCAATCCGTATTCTAAAATCCAGAAACTTAGATGTGCCGATTATCGGAAATATTACGGGACCGGTCAGCACAGCAAGTTCTGTTATGGAGCCGGTTATTTTTTATAAAGAGCTTCGCAAGAAAAAAGAAGAAGCACACCGTTACATGCAGTTTGTGACTGATGAGATTATAAAGTTTGCAAGAGCACAGATTGATGCCGGTGCAGATATCATTGCCATTTCCGATCCAAGTGGAACAGGAGAAATTTTGGGACCGAAGCTTTTTGAGGAGTACACAGTCAAATATAATAATATGATCTGGGATGCTCTTCAGAAAGAAACCATGGGAAAAATCATGCATATTTGCGGACAGATGAAAAATGTATATCCGCAGGCAGAGCTGATACATTCTGACGTACTTAGTTTCGATTCCTGTGTATCTATGCGTGAGGCACGCGAACATTTAAAAAAGCACGCCCTGATGGGAAATGTCAGTACGTGGACGCTGGAGTTTGGACAGCCTGAGAAGGTAGAGCAGCTTGCAGTAAAATGTTGGAAAGACGGTTCCAATATCATTTCTCCGGCATGCGGACTTGGAACGAAGTCACCACTGACCAATATCCAGGCAATCCGTCATGGAATTATGGAGGAAGCAGCTAATGTATAAATTACGTATCGTTCAGTCTGGCAAGGAATACGATTATGAACCGGGAGCAAGCCTTCTGGAAATCTTGCTGGCGCAGAACATATTTATTGATAATCCGTGTAATGGAAAAGGAGTATGTGGAAAGTGTAAAGTACGCATCGTATCAGGAGAAGTAGGGGAAGTATCTTCTACAGAATTACGTTTCTTAAAACCAGAAGAAGTAAAAAGTGGTGTGCGTCTTTCTTGTATGGTTCATCCACAGTGTGATCTGGAAGTAGAGCTGATGCAGAAAGAGCGCAAGCATGAAGTTCTGTCAAAAGGATATGTGCCAAAATTCGAAAAAGACCTGGATATTGTCAAACAGGTCGTGAATATACATAAGCCGCTTTTGACAGACCAGACCCCATTTGAAGATCAGATAAAAGAACAGCTTTCGGATGTGGAATTTCCATTTTCTGTATTGCGTGGATTCTGTTTCAAAGAAGGAAGTTACACGGCAGTTATCCACCGTGAAAAAGATGGCAAAAAAGTGCTGATGGATCTGGAAGAGGGAGATACTACAGATTCTATGTATGGAATCGCAATAGATATCGGAACAACAACCGTTGTTACTGCACTGATTGATATGCTGACCGGAAAAGAACTGGCAGATTCCTCTATGATCAATGCACAGAAGCATTTTGGGCTGGATGTCCTGACTCGTATTACTTATGAGATGGAGCATCCAAAAGAGGGGGTACAGGCACTTAAGGAAGCAATCGTTGCTTCCATCAATGAGATGATCGCAGATGTCTGTGGCCAGACCGGAGTGAAGAAAGAACAGATTTACGAGGTCTGTGTAGGAGCGAACTGTACGATGATGCATATGCTTCTTGGTGTAGATGCACTGTCCATTGGAAAATCACCGTATGCACCAATGTTTGTAAAGGCAAAGGATATTGAAGCAGAGGAGATTGGTATTCATGCATCCAGGGGGGCAAGACTTTATTGTCTGCCGTCAGTATCATCTTATATCGGAGCAGATATTGTGGCAGGAGCTTATGTCTGTGAGCTTCATAAGGCAGATGAAAATGTCTTGTTTATTGATATCGGAACGAATGGAGAGATTGTATTTTCAGATCATGGAAGACTGCTTTCCTGTTCCTGTGCCGCAGGCCCGGCACTGGAAGGTATGAACATCAGCTCAGGTATGCGTGCGGCAGAGGGAGCTATTGAAGATGTTGAAATTAAGGAAGATGGCGTGAAGCTGAAAATTATCGGCAATGCCGATCCAATCGGTGTCTGTGGAAGCGGTATTCTGGCAGTGGTAAAAGAATTGGTAAGAACCGGGCTTGTAAGAAAAGACGGCGCATTTATCAAGTTGAAGAATCTGGAAGAGACAGATTATCGTTACCCAATGATTGAGATGGATGGTATCAAACGTCAGTTTAAGATGACGGAAGACCTTAAGATCACTCAGGGAGATGTCCGACAGGTACAGCTTGCAAAAGGGGCCATTCTGTCTGGCTTCTATGCACTTCTTAAGAAGGCAGGAAAAGAGATGAGTGAGCTTGACAAGGTTATGATCGCAGGACAATTTGGAGCACACCTTCCGGCAGACAGCCTCATTGGAACAGGAATTCTTCCGGCAGAAGTGAAAGATAAACTTGTCTATGTCGGTAACTCATCCAAGACCGGGGCTTATATGGCGCTCTTATCCGGTCAGGTGAAGCGTGAGATGGAAGAACTGGCTCATCATATGGATTATATGGAACTTGGTGCAACAGAAGGCTATGAGAGATTATTTGCCGATTGCCTTATGTTTCCGGAAGTTCACTAAAAATTGAAGAAACGAATGAGATAGGAAATACCCGAATAAAGCGAGAAAATCCAATCTTGGTTATGCGAAGAGGTAATGTTAAAAATATGGGAGATATAAAAGATTTTAATTGTACATATGATAATTCAGCAGGAATTCGTTCAGAAGTGACAGAAGGACTGGGACTAACATTTCCAGATGCATATACACACTGTGATACAATGGTGACTCTTTCAAAAATGTTGAAAGAGAAAGATAAAGCAGTTATATGTGAACTTCCATTTTGCCATACATTAGAGGCAGAGGCTATGGGAGGAATTATAAATCTTGGAAATGAGATTGCAGGTCCGAGAGCTGGAGGGTATGTCTGTACAGATGTAGAAGAAATATTAAATCTGCCGGATATGGATTTCACGAAAGGACGAATTCAAGAGACTCTTCTTGCATGTAAAAAACTTCGTGAAGAAGGAGAACATGTTGTATTCGAAGTGGCAGGACCATTTACAATTCTCAATGTGCTGATCGACGCAAGATATGTGTTCAAGGGAATGCGAAAAAAACCGGAAGTGATGGAAAAGGTCTTCTGGAAACTGGGAGATCAGATTTTGAAATATATGGAACTGGTGAAAGAGTACGGGGGAGATTTGATCAGCTATGCAGATTCTTCTGGCGGAGTGAATATTCTGGGACCGAAGATGATGGAAGCTGTTACGGTGAATTTTACGTACCCATTCTTGAAGAAAGTAGAGCAGCTTGCTGATGATCAGACTATGATTCTGCTCTGCCCGAAAACGACGCTTGCTCTTATTGGAACAGAAAAAGCGAAGTTTGTGGACCATCAGTTAGAAGAGCCAATCGGATATGCACAGGCCTGCATTCATATGATCGGAAAAGCACATTTTGCCGGACAGATGTGTATTAAGAATGTTGGCTATCATCTGAATCATGGGATTTTTAAAGAAGTAAAGCTATTGTAGTCAGTGGCTTTTGTTTAACAGTATATTTATGAAATGTCAAAAGGACAGCCGATGTGAAAAAACACACGGCTGTCCTTTCTTGATAAATCAGACGAATTTATAAAGCTACTTACGTCTGTATACCCACTTCAAACATTCGAAAAAGATCAAGTTAATTTAAGAGTAGTTCTGCTCTGATCATACGGACAGATTCGCCCGATATTCCATGTTTGAAAAAAATAACTATAAATGGTATAATACAAGGAGAAAAGTGTATGGAGAGAACCGAAAACTTAATCATGCAGGAAGACAGATGGAAGCCATTAAAGGAGATGAATCTCACGGACGATTTTCTATTTGATGTGGCAACCGCGGAACTGGAAAATTGCAAGACAATTATCGAATTATCTACTGGTTTGCGATTAAAAAGCCTCAAGTGGAAAGAAGGTCAGAAGGTTATTCACAATATTCCGGGAAAACGTGGAATCCGAATGGATTTTGTCGCAGAATCTGAAGATGGTCGCGTTTTTGATGTAGAGATGCAGAATCGGAAGGAAGGAAATATTCCAAAACGAACCAGATTCTATCAGGCATTGATGGACGCACCAATGTTGAAAAGCGGTGAAAAAGGTTTTGATAAGCTAAAACCGCTGTTTATTATTGTAATTTGTGACTATGATCCATATGGAATGAAGAAGTATTGCTATACATTTGAAAGTCGCTGCAAGGAACAGCCGGATTTATTACTTGGAGATGAGGTTACAAAATTATTTCTCAGTACAAAAGGGGAAAATGAAGATGAAGTATCGAAAGAATTAGTGGATTTTCTTCATTATATTACTGAGAGTAATGAACATGGACTTCCAGAGGAATGTGATGAAAGACTTCGCCGTCTGCATGAGAGTATACAGGAGATAAAAACAAGTACAAGTGTGGAGGTCGAGTATATGAAGATGGAAGAAAGAGAAAGACTGGTAAAAGAAGAGGCAATAGAGCGAGGTTTAAGAGAAGGGAGAATACGAGGAAGAGAGGAAGGAAGATAGTATTAAGGCGTTGGAGGATTTGGAATATCGTAAGAAATTGTATGAGGAATTTGGCGTATAAGTTGAAAAAAGAAGCTTCTATGGGAGAAATCCTGTGGGAGCTTTTTAAGCATGTCACTGAAGTATAATGAATTGTAATAAAACCCCGGTTTCATTGACTTTCTCAAGTCTAAATGTTATATTTGTTATGGAAAATTATGAAGAACGTTCGGTGCTGTTTCATTATGAGAACAGGTAAAAAGGGAAACAGGTGAGAATCCTGTACGAACTCGTCACTGTAAATAGATATGTAGAATCATAGGCTGCGGATAATCTGACAAGGCAGCCCATCCACTGGGAGACTGGGAAGGAGATTTTATGTGAACTCTATAAGTCAGGAAACCTGCCGGTCGTTGGTACATGGAATGAGAATTCCAGGTCACGAGTAATTGATTGTACCGAAAGTTTTATAAAACGAAAATATTTTTACTTATGTCAGTAAAAGTTTTTTCATTTTTTTTCGTACGATTATTTTCATGATAATTCCCAGACAACAAGGTAAAAGATAATAAAGGAGAAGAAAAGGATGAAAAGAAAAAGTGCAAGCTTTTTAGCAGGTGTGCTTGTTGCATCGATGGTGGCTACACCTTTGTCGTATACGAATGTATATGCACAAGAACAAGATGTAGTAGAAGCCGATGCGGCACAAACAGAGTCAGAATCTGACGTAGTTTCTGATAATACAGATAATGTGTCAGAAAATGTTAGTGAAAAAGAAATACAGAAAATCAGAAAGTGCAATACCGGCACAACAAGAAAATAAGAATGCAGAATCTGTAGATAAATCAAATGTGGAAAATGAACCGGTGCAGACAGAGCAAAAAAATGAGTCTGTAACGCAGGAAGCAGCGCCACAGGACTCTATAGTGCCTGTGCAGCCTACAGAGGCGATTTCTGGTGTCAAGGTGTTAAAAAACGATGGAAACGAGTACGGGATGTTTCCAATCGTTGTTGAAAGATGGAAGTGAAAGATAATCAGGTAACGATTGATTTAATACAGGTGAAAAATCTGTATTTGATTGGTTATATTTGGGACCTGTAACAGATAGTGAAAAACAGGTTATACAAAAGGTGAAAAAGCAAATGGTACATGCAAGTTTTCTATTACTGTTCCGTTGTCAAAACAGAATAGTTGGATTCCGGTAGCCGCAGGACGTTCTGATAAAGGAACATGGTCAGAAAATTATCTGTGGATGAGTGTTCCAAACGTAGAAGTTATTACGGGACAGCCGAACGATGTGAAAGCAAAAGAAGGAGAAAATGTTAAATTATCTGTAAGTGCTTCTGAAGAAGATGTTTCATATCAATGGCAGTATAGCGCAGATGGAACAAACTGGACAGACTGTGATGGTGAAAATGCAACAACAGCTAATTATAGCTTTACAATGGAAAAAAAGCTCAGAAGGAAAGTATCGTTGCATTGTCAATAAGTCATATATAAAGGAAACCTCTAATACTGCAACAATTACATTTGTAGATGATGATAAGAAGGACGATGGAAAAACAGACAGTGGCAATTCTGGAGATAATACTGGAAGCGGCACAACTGCACAGGAAGGTTATGTAGCAAGTGACGGGATTACTTCTATCTATGCCAGTGATGATACGAAGAAACCAGGACAGCCATATAAGATGTTTAAAATTGGAGCATCTGAGGCAAAAGTTGTAGGAGATAAAATACAGGTATCCATTTGGGTAGAACCAGCAAGCAGTGGAAACTTTTCATATGATGCAATTTATATTGGCAATCAAAATGATGAGAAAAAAGAACCAGTAATTATTGGAGAAGAAGATACAGAAAAGATTGAAGGTAAAAAATTAGAAAAATTTACTTTCGAAGTACCGCTCTCTATGGCAGGAAAAGAGCTACAGTTTGTACCAAGAAGAAAATCTAACGGAATGTTTAGTACAACTAGTTCACTTGCATTTAACCTTCCTTCTCTAGATAATTTTAAAAAGCAGACAGAAATTGTAATCCAGTCACAACCGAAAGATGTAGCTGCGAAGAATGATACACAGGTTTCTCTTTCTGTTACTGCCAATGGAGAGGAAAGTGCCAAGTTGAGTTATCAGTGGCAGTACAGTGCGGACGGAACAAGTTGGGCAGATTGCGAGGGCATCAGTGCCAAGAATGCCACTTATACATTTGAGATGGCATCAGACAAGGTTGGAAAGTATCGTTGTGTAATTACTGATTCTAATGGAACAACTGTAACATCTAATATTGCAAAGGTGGAAAATCCATCGGCACCGACAGTGACTGGTAGTCAGGTACAGGTTGTAAAAGCTGATGGAACTCCATATAAAATGTTTACAGTAAATGATTCGAAGGTCTTGGAAAATGGGGATGATTTAGAGATTACAATTTCGACCAAGAATGCATCTTATGATAAGATTTATCTGGGAGAAAAAGATGATGCGATTAAGACTCCTGTTGTAAATGGAGAATTAAACGATGGTATCTGGACATTTAAGTTTAAAGTTCCTGCATCAGATAAAGGAAAAGTTCTTCCGGTTTCATTAGGATATGAGAATGGAACTTGGTATATGAATCAAGATCTCTGGATCTATATTCCGGATGAAGGAATAGAGAGTCTTCCAACAGTTTCTGATGAGGTAAAAACAATTGTTGGAGGAACAGGTGTTGCATATAGTGATTTTGAAATTGTATCATCCAAAGCTGTACTGCGGGGAGATAAGGTTAATATGACCTTAGATGTGAAAGGAAGCAAGTGGACAAGGCTTTATCTTGGTGTACAGGCTGACACTAACAAAACTCCTGTTTATAAAGGAACGTACAATTCAGAAAAAAATGTGACAACATTTTCATTTGATGTATCAGCAGAGAAACAAGGAATGAATATTGCGGTTACACCAGGAAATGACACATGGTTCTCTTATGCAAGAGACTTGTTTATTAATATTCCAAATCTGGAAAATAAAGCAAATACGACAGAAAATGGAGTATATAATTTATATGGTTCTGCCTATCCGACTACAAACATGATTGGCTTGAATTTTGAAAGAGAAAGTAGTGTCTCAATTAATGGAGATCAGGCAACGATTACGTGGGTTACACAGGCAGCAAGATATGATAAACTTTATATAGGAAATCCACAGGATTCGAATGAAGTAAAAGAGGCAAATGCTATTGAAGCAAAAGATCGTTCTGATATTGCCAGTGGATATAAAAGTTTTACATTTACCCTTCCAGTAACAGAACTTGGAAAAGAATTTAGCTATTCTGTGCGAGATATAAAAGATGGTACATGGACAACTAGTGATGCCAGAGCATATATCAATGGTATTTTGGAGAAAATAGGAGAACTTCCGACACCGGATCCAGACCCGACACCAGATCCGAATCCAGGTGTGGTAGTTCCGGAAAATGGAATATATAAAGTAATAATGTAACATCAAGTTCTTCCATGTTTAATGTGGTAGATTGTAAACTGACTTCTAAAAATGGTAAGATGAGTGCAGTGTTGACATTAAGCGGTACAGGATATGGCTATCTGTATATGGGAACAAAGGAAGAGGCAGCAAAAGCTGATTCATCATCCTGGATTCCGTTTGTAACAGATAATAATGGAAAATATACATATACCGTTCCGGTAGAAACATTAGATAAAGGAATTAAT
>ENA-OPZZ01002188-OPZZ01002188.1-human-gut-metagenome-genome-assembly--contig:-NODE-2188-length-10223-cov-1.631735_pt1 | contig 10223 bp, 15 predicted proteins | sample MGYA00242487_ERZ504511 | MGnify/ENA primary metagenome ERZ504511 (study PRJEB26092, sample SAMD00036241) | human gut metagenome | host: Homo sapiens | study: EMG produced TPA metagenomics assembly of... | reverse complement strand
ATCTAGATTCCTTTATAGAATGACAATTTTTTAGATTTCCCATAACTGGATTATGTCTCTTCTCTTCAGGACTTACTTGTGAAGGAATTGTAATCTCCCCTCTACACACTACTTTGCACTCTGGACATTCATAAGTGAATGGAATCCAATTATAATAACCTGCTTTGAACTCTTATTTCTTAAAATTTTTAAACATGTTTTACATTGTAAATAAAAATTAGCATTCATAATTATATTTTTCCTCTTTATTAAATCAATTTTCCAAGTTCTCTCATGGAGTAACTAACTACTAAAAACATATTATAGATTCATATATATGATAATTTAAATAATAGATTTCTATCCCTATTTATCACGTCCACAACTAGAAGTCTATTGGTTCTTAGTAGTTTTTCAAAAAATCTCTTACGTTCTTCCATAAACTCAATTAGTTCTTTTTTAAAAACTTTCTTCTCTTCATCACTCAACCCCTTTGAATTCATACGGAAAAGTAATTCAATATTATCTAACTCATCTGATTTCTTTTCTGAATTTCCGACTAAATAATCCACTGATACATTCAGAATTTGTGCAATCTTGACTAGATTTTCTTGTGTTGGTTTTTTCTTTCCTCTTTCCCAGTCCGCATAAGAAGATTGGACTACTCCTAATTTACCAGCTAGTTCAACTTGTGTCAGGTGAGCTTGTTTTCTTAGCTCTTTTAAGCGTTCCGAAAATTCCATTTTTAAACCTCAAAAATATTTTTTAACTTTTTTCAATTAACCTCTTGACAAATATCGCCTTCAGCGATATTATATAGATATAGCTGATAGCGATATTTTTAAAAAAAATAATAATCACTATCAGAGTGAGATCATTGACAACTAAATAAAAAGTGCGTCTGACAACCAGAGGACTGACTATCAAACAACACATAAACTTCGTACCTTTATTGTAATTGTTTTGATAAGTAAAGTCAAGTCCGTTTTAGGGTTGAAGTGAAGATGAAAACAAGTATTTTGTGGGCTTCCACGCATTTCGGACGATTAGCACTTTTACCGAATAGTAAAGTGAACTGGTTGCGCAAAATTGCGTAAGAGAATCCCTAAGGTATGACAATGACTACCTCAAGAGATTGGCCGGGCAAGCGATGGTAATTGACGCAAAGCACCTTGCTAAACGTTGCCACCGTGGAAAGAGGGATCTTTCCAACCAAACAACTTTTCTTTACTGCTGTCTGTCTTTTTAGATGGACTTACTCCCAAGCTACTAAGTCTTATTTTATCTTAGTAGCTTTTTACGCTTACAATAAAGGAGAACCCTATGACAAACTTTTTCGCATTACAATGTAAACGCCTCTATGATAACTATGAATTCACCTATGGCATGTTTAGCTACTCACCTAAACTACAAGCTAAACTCTATACACAAGCCCTTCTTGACCTAGATCATTTAGTCCAAGAAGCCCGCAGAAATAGCTATCCTAGTGGTGATATTCAGTTCTATAGCCGACAGTTTAAACGTAAACTGTTTATCCACTACTACTCAAGAGTGAAGCAATTAGCTTAACTCTTTTTTCTTTTGCTCAAAAATCAGAAAGGAAAATCCTATGATTCCAGAAACACTTGTTATGAAACCAAATTTTATCGGCCCTGCTTACTACGAAAAATTAGGAAATGCCCCTCGTTTTATCTTTGGTAAAGAAGGTAAATACCAACGTCATATCCTTAATAGTGAGAAACACGGAGCCTTCCACGTCATTACCCCTGCTTCTACCACCGTCTTCCCAGAAGATGCTCTCGTAGAAGCTATCAACCCGATTTTTCTCTCAGATACGGCTCTAAACGGAAACTCAGTTGCCCCAGCCCTCAATGTCTTTGCGGAAAAATTAGTCCTAAAAAAATAAGAAAGTAAAGGAGAAATACATATGGCTAAAATCGGATTAAACTACGGAGAAAAACTACAAATTGCGGACAAGACCTATCGTGTTATTACAGATGGCCTAAACGTCCCAGAAGTCCTTGGAAAATTATCTTTCCGTGGCATTGAAGGCCCTGATATCATCTATGAAGAAGACCGTACCCAACGCAACCCTGACGGCTCTTTCGTCCAAGTCAACACAGGAGAAATCCGTGGGATCGTTGTCGCAATTCACTCTTCTGTCCAGCATGAGACCCTCTTTTTCACCATTGCTGACATGGCACAGTCTGAAATTGAAGACCTAGGCATTAAATACCGAGAAGAGGTAGAGCTAGAAGATATTGTCATCACCCACACTCACGTCAACCGCATTGATATTTACAAGCTCTTTGCTTCTAAAATCAAGCAAAAAAAGTGGAGGAACACCCATCAAGGAAAATAAACCTCTAGACACTAAGAAAGATCATTAGGAGGTGATGTACTATGAAGCTCTTTACCTATCGTGGGATAAGACTTAGGGCCTTTTATCGTCATATTCGGGGAATCACTTGGTTTATCTGGTGGTTCCCTTCTTTGTTAGCGATTGGACATTATTGCTATGTCAACTTAGAAGAATTGAAAGACCATCCCTCACCACAAGTTTATTTTATGGGGGGTGTTCTTATTACTTCTTGTTTGGTGGCTTATCTACTGAATCGCATGTGCTACGAGAAAATTGTCTTCTTCCAAAAGCTCAATAGTCTTCGTATTTTATCTCGTTTCCTGATAGAAAATAACCTCTATTTGATTAAGAATATCAGGCGTGAAAACAAAACGATTGAAAAGATTGTCCTTCCTCAGGTGTACTTGAAACAGTCTCGCTACAAGATTGAAGTCCATTTTATCCTAGAAGGCAATAAATTTCAGGACCGTTTTCTCAATCTTGGGTCGACTCTCGAAGTCATGTTTAACGGGGATTTTCGCAATAAAACCTTTGATAAACGTTTCATCACCTATGACATTGCCATCAACCGCATTGATAGTCGTATCACCATTAATGACGTAGTGGTCAAGGGCTCTAAACTCCAGCTCATGAAAGATGTCACTTGGGACTATGTCGAAGAGCCTCACTTGCTCATTGGTGGGGGAACTGAGGCGGTAAAACCGTTGTCCTTATGACCATTATCTATGCACTGGCTAAGATTGGCTTTGTGGATATCTGTGATCCAAAGAACTCTGACCTGGCTGGACTCAAAAAGATTCCTGTCTTTCATGATCGTGTCTATACAAGTAAAGAAGATATCATCCAGTGTTTTAAAGAAAATGTCGCCTTCATGGAAAAACGATACGAACTTATGTCTAACTCACCCAAATTTCAAGCTGGGAAGAACTTTACGCACTACGGCATGACACCCAAATTCATCCTTGTCGACGAGTGGGCAGCCCTTATGGCCAAGATTGACCGTGACTATAGCCTACAGTCCGAACTTATGGAATACCTCTCACAACTCGTGCTAGAAGGTCGTCAAGCTGGCGTCTTTATCATCTTTGCCATGCAACGACCTGACGGTGAATTTATCAAGACAGCTCTTCGAGATAACTTTATGAAGCGTCTCTCAGTTGGACACTTGGAATCAACGGGTTACGACATGATGTTTGGAGATGCTAACAAAACCAAAGAATTTAAAAAACTCGATGAAATCAATGGCGTCAAAGTTAAAGGACGAGGCTATATTGCTAATAACGGAGACTTGGCTGGGGGAAATTCTTCTCCCCTTACGTACCTCTTGACCAAGGCTTCTCTTTCTATGATGCCTACGCAAAAATCCCCATTATGGAGTACAATGGCGAAGAATTTGAAGTTTTTAGAGAGAACCAACCAAAAACTAAAAAAACTGAATTAATAGAGGAGGACGAAGCTCTAAACAATGAAACAAACGGACGTCCACTCAAGGAGTTTGCGGAGGAACAGGATCTCAAAATGGCGACGCTTCGAAAGGTCATTTATCTCTTGCAAGAACAAGGCATTGTTTTTGAACGGACGGAATCCGCCATTCTAGTCGATCCTTTTCAAGAAGAACTCCTTCTTGAAAGTCTTATCCACTTTGAGGAGGGAGGACGCAAATCTTATCCAAAAGCCGTTGAAGCGACGCTTAGTCATCATGGGCTAGGACAAGGGCAAGGGCAAGCCTGACCACAGGTCAGGCGCAGACCGTAGCCCGAAGTTCCTAGGCCATGATGAGACTTCAACCCCCGATTTCTAATAGGGGGGTTACATTTGGCCAAAGTGCCACGTCCACCCCTTCTTATTCCTTGTGGGAGTTGGGATTTCAAGATTTAGAAAGTGTGTCACTTTGGTCCAAAAAGTGTGTCACTTAGTCAAAAGGAGGTGTTCCCATGAATGACTAAAATGAGTCCCTTTCAGATCAAAAACTTCAGAAAACAAACAGGCCTCAGCCAAAAAGCCTTTGCACAAGCTGTTAACTTACCCATAAGAACTTACCGCTCCTATGAATCTGGGGAAAGAGGTCTCACCATTGACAAGTTTCGAAAACTCAAAGAAAAGCTCGGTTACTATCAAGAGTGTCACAAAAACAATCTCAGGGCTCACATCGACTATTTGCGACTTACCTTCCCTAGTTTGCGAGATTTAGAAGCTTTCTGTGAGAACTTTCTTTTTTGTCACTTAAGCGAATTTACTGACCAAGAAACACGTCTTATGAATTATACCCACTTGTGGCAACGAGGAAACATTTGGATTTTCGATTTCTTTGATAAGTCTGCCACTAATAACTACCAAACGTGTCTCCAACTCTCGGGTCAGGGCTGTCGGGAGATGGAACTCCTCTTAGAACACAAGGGGATTTCTTGGCAAACCTTTCTTCAAAATATTCTCTATGCCTACCAAGATGTCAGGGTAAAACGCCTTGATATCGCCCTAGACGAGCTCTATAAAGGCTATGGGCATGAGGATGAACATATCCAGATACCCAAGCTCATTGATAAGCTCTATGACAAAGAAATTGTCCTAGATACCATTCGAAAATGGAACATCACAGGTGGGGGTTCCTTCACCGATAACGATGATATGGAAGCCAATCACGGTCTCTCCCTTTACTTTGGGAGTCGTCAAAGCCAGCTCTACTTCAACTTTTATGAAAAGCGATACGAAATCGCCCGTATGGAAAATATCTCCTTGGAAGAATCCTTGGAGATTTTTGGTATCTGGAACCGCTATGAACTACGCTTTTCAGACCAGAAAGCCCAAGGGGTTGTGGAGGAATACATCAACGGGGTAGATCTCGGAGAAATCGCAAGAGGTATCGTAAACAAGGAAATCCAAGTCTATGATGGTGTCACCCGTTTTGGAGCCTATAAGCCCTATGAAAAATGGCAAAGGCTCTTTGGAGGGGTCGAACCCTTAAAACTCTCAACCAGTCCTCAACCCTACAGTATCGAACGGACCATTCGCTGGTTAACCTATCAAGTCGCAAACTCTCTCGCACTCGTTTCTGAAGCAGACAAAATCATGCAAACAGAATACATGAAGATGATTCAAAATAGCGGTGAAATCACCGATCGTGGGGAGGCTATCTTAAGACTCCTCAAAACCAACAAACACTATGAACACTAGAAAGGAAATCCCTTATGGAATACAAAGTCGAAATCAATTCACTAAACAACTTTAAAGCCTGGTCTGGTGGCCTGAGTACCTTAAACACTGTCCGTGAACGTGGTGGGATAGATACCCTAACCACCATCTGTGAAGACCTCTTTTCCGGGAATACCCCCACCGACACTCAAATCAATGATTGGCTTTGGTTTGAGACAGACTTTATTTACCAAGCACTAGGCTACGAGGACCTCCTAGAGGGCTAATTCATGCTCAAAAAAATTCTATCAAGCAGACTTCCTCCTTCTTCCGGATCAGGAGTTCTGGAACATGTATATTCTCCTTAGAAAAGGGAAGGACTTCTACTATGAATGTGCTGGAAGATGTACCGAAAAGCCACCAGATGACAGGGGCTTCTACGACTATGAACATGCCTGTTTCACCCTAGACGGTCAAGTTCTGAGTCTCAATAAACGGATGCGTCCCTCTCTCATTGCCTATATTCAACAGACCATCAAAAACAATCACGAAACCTTTAGAAAGGAAATTGATATGGCCACTAAAACGATTTTTGAAACCAAAGTCGGACAAGTTATCAACGAACTTGGAGAACTACTCAAAAAGAAAGACCACAAGCAAGCTTGGACCAAGGCTGGAGAACTAAATGCTCTTCTTAAAAAAGAAGAAGCTAAGGATCTTAAACCTGAGTTAGTCGAACAATTGCATAATGAGTTACGAGGCTACTACTACATCAACAGTGAGATTGAAAAAGCCAATAAGCGACTCTATGCCAAAGGTTCCAAACTCATTGAACTCGCTTGTCTTTAGAAGGAGGACCTATGATAAAAGCTAAACGTTACTTACTAAAAGCAAGGGAATACCTCTCAAACTTTAAAAAGGTGGAAAAGAAAGGAGGCCCACCAAAGCTAAAAGTCACCACTAAAAAGACTGTCAATATAGCTGTTATCGGAGGAATTGCTTTTCTCCTTTTTGTTGGTCTTATGGGTTCCATTCGTGCCATCACACTCTCAAATAAAGTGGGAACACTACAAGCTCAAGTGGAGGCTACTAAAAAACAAAAGGCACAGCCAATGGAGTCTAGTAAAAAATACGACTACAAACTCCAGTACTACTTGAATGACTATGTCTATGCCTATTTCACCCTCCCACAAGAAGGAGACAAACAACAAGCCCAAGTAGAATACTTAAATAGTTTTTACAACTTCATTCCTGATGTGAAAGCACAGGGCCAAGTTCGAAATCCTAGTGAACTTCTCTACTCTCAATTAGTAACTGTAGAAGGAAAAGTTGCGACCTATAAGATCAAATACAAGGAGACTATCCGTCGGGATAATAACACAGAAGAAAAAGAAATCGTGACAGGTTTCAATATTCCATTTGATGAAAAAGATGGGAAATATTATATTTCTGGCCTTCCTTGGTTCTCTGCTATTGAATCCTCACAAGCTGGACACTTTAGCGAAGACGATCAGCTACAACTAACCGCTAATGACCACTTTTCAGATGGTCAGCGTAAAAAAGTTGAAAAATTCCTCAAAGTCTTCTTTACCAACTATACTACTAACCAAGATAACCTTAATCTGATTGCTAAGGATGTGGATATTATAGCCAATACCACCTTCAAAACAATTGATTATACTTACCTAAAAAAAGATGGTCAGAATCTAATCGCATATGTCCAAGCAACCTTTGAGGTGGGAGGAACGACACACTCTGAAAACTTCACCTTCACGCTCTCTGAAAAAGACAAGAGCTACTATGTCACAAAACTAGAACACACCATTCCTCTCAACTACGCAAACGATAAAGATTAGGAGAACTCTATGAATACAGACAATCTACGTACCTTCCTCCAAGGCGATGGGATTTGGATTCTCACCGCTATCGCTGTTTTGTTGGCTATTAAAGCTTGGCGAAACAGTTCTTGGCTTCAACTCTTCTCAGTCGTTGGCTTCTATGCTGTCATTGTCTCAATCGCAAAAGGACAAGACATCCTAAAAGTGGTCGGCTGGTTCCTACGACTCTTTGGTATCGATTCAGGACTTTAAGTATGACTGACGAAAGACTCTATGACTACAGTAAGGGCTTAAACGCCCCCTATTGGATCCAGGAAATCAAGACAAAAAAGGGAACTCGCCTTTGGTACTTTGCGACACCAATGCAATTATCCTTTTTCATTGTCTTTACCTTCGTTTTTGTAGCTATGTTGCTCTTTGGAGGATTCATCCTGGTTCCCCTCGCAAAACTCACACACTCTATTTCACTACTGCTCTACTGGTACCTCCCCTATAAACTTGCTAAATTCTACACCGAGTACGAACCACACGGTAAGAAGATGCACGTTTTCATCGGGGACTACCTGATTTACTTCTGGGATTTCAAGCTCAATAAAAAAGCGATCTACCATGAAGACCGAATAGAGCTAGTAGAAGAAATTGTCTTTGAAAAAACAAATCTATAGAAAAGGAGGACCTATGAGTATTACTTTAACTTATCCTATTAGGGAAACACATGAAAATCTAGCTCTCAAAAAAGATCGAACAGTCGTTGCGTATTACCGTATTCCAAACACTCCCATCACGATTACGGATGATGAAAAAAAGGGCAAACACAAAATTACGGTTGCTCAAATGATGAAGAAGCTCCAGAAAAACAAATTCTTTGAAATATCTCTGATCCCTAAAGACTATCTCTTAGAAGAGAAAATGCGGGACTTTTCAGATGCTCTAGCAGATGACAGTCGTGAATTAGGGGAAGAACTTCTTATTTACACGGTGGATCGTCTAACAGATGAAATGGAAATCCCTTATCAGTTTGACTGGGTTGTGGGCGTGACCTTACGCAAACAAAATCATGGAGCTACCGTCAAAGACTTGGCCTATGAGAGCTTTAATGAGTTCACTGAAAAAATCGCCAAGGGTCTGGGCTATGAATATGAATTAAGCCCCACCTGGTATGACGACTACAAAAGTGATGAATTCACCATTTTCCAAGCCTTCTCTGTCCTTCGGGCAAAACGTTTATCCAATGAAGAACTCTTTTATTACCAGCGAATGCAATACCTCCGCTATATCCCTCACTATAAGAAAGAGGTACTGGCCAATCGTGCTCAATTCAATATCACTGATACCTTGATCAAAGTCTTAAAAGGTGGCTTCCTCAAGCTAGAAAGCCCTTATGGATCCTCTTTTGTGACGATTCTTCCTGTAGGTAAATTTCCTGTTCAATTCAATGGCTTTCACCTAGGCGAATTTATCCAACGTTTGAACTTTCCCGTAGAACTACGCATCAAAGCAGAATTTATTGATACTAACAAAATCAAGGGGAGAATGGGACGTTCCAATACCCGTTATCGAAACATCATGGAAGAAGCTGAAAATACAGACACCGTCCAACAAGATGAAATCATCATGGGCTCTATCTCTCTAAAAGACCTGATGAAGAAAGTCGGAAACAAGGAAGATATCATTGAATATGGAGCCTATCTAATCGTCTCTGCTTCTAGTGTCAATCAACTTCGTCAAAGACGACAAGTTGTTCTCAACTATTTTGATGATATGGGCGTTGAAATCAGTGAAGCTTCGCAAGATGGCCCATACCTCTTTCAAGCCCTACTCTACGGGGAAAACCTCCAAAAGAAAACTCGCACCTGGACACATATGGTCACAGCCCGTGGGTTTTCAGAACTCATGCCCTTTACCAATACGACCTCAGGAAATCGTATCGGTTGGTATATTGGACGAGTGGACAACTGGACAGGTCGTTGGGACACTATCGCTAAAGCTATTGATTCCTCTAAAAATATCGTCCTCTACAATGCCACAGTCGGAAACAAAGAAGATATCGCTGGAAAGATTACCAAGAACCCGCATATCATCATTACGGGTGCAACAGGACAAGGGAAATCTTTCCTCGCTCAGATCATCTTTTTAAGTGTGGCTTTACAAAATGTTAAAACCCTTTATATCGACCCTAAACGTGAACTTAGAAATCACTACCAAGAAGTGATCAACTCACCTGAATTTGCACGTCTCTATCCTGAACGCAAGAAACAGATTGAGAACTTTAACTTTGTAACACTAGATAGCTCGCTTCCATCAAACCACGGAGTCTTAGATCCGATTGTTGTTCTAGATAAAGAACAAGCTGTAGAGGTTGCCAAAAATATGCTCGAGTTTCTACTACAAGCTGTAGATGATGTCACGATGGATCAAAAAACAGCGATCACAGAAGCTATTAATGCGATTGTAGAAAAACGAGTCGCTGGTGAGAAAGTCGGATTTAAACACGTCCTAAAAGTTCTGAGAGACTCTACTTCCTCTGAAATTGCTTCGGTTGGTCGTTATCTGACTTCAATTGTCACAAACTCTATCTTGGAACTAGCCTTTTCAGATGGAACCACTCAAGGACTTAACTATGAATCACGGGTGACTATCTTAGAGGTCAATAACCTCAAACTACCAAAAGACGATTCCACAAAAATTTCAGATCATGAACGCAATTCTATTGCCCTCATGTTTTGCGCTTGGTGCCTTCTGTACCCACTTTGGAGAACGAAATGAAAATGAAGATACCATTGAGTTCTTTGATGAAGCATGGATTCTTATGAAGTCTGCAGAAGGAAAAGCCGTTATCAAAATATGCGTCGGATTGGACGCTCCAAAACAATACCTTGGCATTGATTACTCAATCTGTACATGATGCAGAAAAT
>ENA-OPZZ01002187-OPZZ01002187.1-human-gut-metagenome-genome-assembly--contig:-NODE-2187-length-10229-cov-3.648386_pt1 | contig 10229 bp, 12 predicted proteins | sample MGYA00242487_ERZ504511 | MGnify/ENA primary metagenome ERZ504511 (study PRJEB26092, sample SAMD00036241) | human gut metagenome | host: Homo sapiens | study: EMG produced TPA metagenomics assembly of... | reverse complement strand
ATCCGCTTCTCATATTCATACATAACAGACAGCCATTCTGATCTGCTCAAAACAGCCTCTGCAGTGAAAGTTCTTACTCTTCCTCATCCTCGAAATAATCATCGAAGTCATCATCAAAATCTTCTTCGAAATCTTCCAGATAATCCGGAGCGAAGAAACGATATACTGCAAATGCGATTCCTGCAACAGCTGCAACTGCGCCGATGATCGCCAGTACCCAAAGGACTGTGTTCTTATCTTTCTCTTCTTCTTTTTTCTTCAGTGTTGCAAGCAGTTCTTCAAGCTTTGTTGTATTTAAATTCATAACACTGCACCATCCTTTCTTTCTGTTCGGCTGTACTGTCTGACAGTAAACCGGCAGCACAGCAAAAATTATTCTATCACTGTACCGACCTTTCCTAAGTGTTCTTATTATACCACCATATGTCTGATTTTACCATAACTTACGCAAATTTTAACAGGAACATTCCGGAATAATGTTATTTGCAGCTGCTTCGAAATATTTTCACAAAATATATGCAAAACGGCCATTTCATTTTCAGATCTTCTTCAGTTTGGCAAAGCCTGCGAACATTTTTTTACACACCGACTTTGTCAAAATCTACCGTTACCTCGTAATCCCGGCCGCCTTCTACAATATTCTTCACGATACCAACTCCGAATTTCACATGGCGCACGGTATCACCGACTCCGTAATCCAGCTTCGCTGCCTTGGTAACGGTGAAATCCTTCTTCTGAAGGCTGGTTTTTGCCTGGAAATTCATTTTCATCTGGGCATAGGCGCTTTTCGGAGATACGATATCATCTACCTTGGGCTTTTTTTCCTGAATGGTATGTCCAAGATCTACCAGCTCCCGTGGAACCTCCCTTACAAAACGTGACACACGGTTATACTGAGTCTCCCCACGGATCATCCGCTGTTTTGCACAGGTTAAGGTCAGCTCTTTCATGGCACGGGTGATTCCCACATAACAGAGCCTTCGCTCCTCCTCTATATCCGACGGATCACCGGACCAGATGGAAGCATATCCCGGAAAAACACCGTCCTCCATTCCCACGATAAATACATTTGGGAATTCCAGTCCCTTGGCACTGTGAAGGGTCATCAGCAGCACATAATCCTGATCCGGATCAACAGAATCGATATCTGCCACCAGTGCGATCTCCTCCAGAAATGCAGAAAGTGTTGCCGGCTGTCCGGCCTCCTCCATGGCTTCCTGGAAGGATTCTGTCTTGGAGATCAGCTCATCGATATTTTCGATCCTCGCCTGGGCCTCCTCCGTTTTCTCTGCCTCCAGTTCCTTCACATAACCGGTAAGCTCAATAACCTCTTCCAGGGTTTCACGGACTGTATAGGCCTCTGCCTTACTTTTCAGTCCCTGGATAAAGGATACAAAATCATTGATCTTTCCTGCTGCCCTGCCAATGGACGGTACTTCCTCCACCACGCGGAGAGCATCGTAAAAGCTCAGGTTCATCATATCCGCATAGTCCTGGACCCGGCCGATGCTGGTGAGTCCGATTCCTCTTTTTGGCACATTTAAGATCCTGCGCACAGCCAGATCATCACTGGCATTGTCAATGGTCTTCAGATAGCTTAACAGATCCTTGATCTCTTTGCGGGCATAAAAGTTCACGCCGCCGACAATCTTATAAGGAACATTTGCCAGAAGGAATTTCTCCTCAAAGAGACGGGACTGGGCATTGGTCCGATAAAGTACTGCACAATCCTTGTACTGGAATTTCCCGTTGCGGCGCCCCTGGATGATTTCTCCTGCAACATACTCCGCTTCCTCAAATCCGTTGTTGAACTGACGGAAATGTACTTTATCTCCCTCTTCGTTCTCTGTCCAGAGGCGTTTTTCCTTACGCTCTGTATTGTTGACGATCACCTCATTGGCTGCATTGAGGATATTCTGGGTAGAACGGTAATTCTGTTCCAGGCGCACCACCTTAGCCTCAGGAAAACCTTCTCAAATCCTAAGATATTCCCGATATTTGCTCCACGAAAACGATAGATGGACTGGTCATCATCACCAACCACACAGAGATTCTTGTATTTCTCAGCAAGAAGACTTACAAATTTAAACTGGGCAGTATTGGTATCCTGATACTCATCCACCATAATATATTTGAAACGTTCCTGATAATAGTCCAGGATATCCGGATTATGCTGAAAAAGCTCCACAGTCTTCACGATCAGGTCATCAAAATCCAGCGCATTGTTTCCCCGGAGGATAGACTGATATTCCTTATACATACCGGCAATCTTCCGTGCATCCGGATCGCCGCCCGCATTCAGCTCCATCTCTTCCGGTGTGATCAGTTCATCCTTGGCATGGGAAATATCAGCAAGAACAGCGCGTTCCTTGTAAATCTTGGTATTGATATCAAACTTCCGGAAGATTTCCTTCATGACTGTTTTCTGGTCGTCGGCATCATAAATGGTAAAATTACTGTTGAAACCCAGCACCTCAATATGTCTGCGCAGGATCCTCACGCAGGCGGAATGGAAGGTGGAGACCCATACGCTCTCCGCACCCATTCCCGCAATTTTATTCACACGTTCCCGCATCTCACTGGCAGCCTTGTTGGTAAAGGTGATCGCCAGGATATTCCATGGGTTTACACCCTTTTCTTCCATTAAATAGGCGATCCTGTGGGTCAGCACTCTTGTTTTTCCGGAACCGGCTCCTGCAAGGATCAGAAGCGGTCCCTCTGTATGTACGGCAGCTTCCCGCTGCATAGGATTCAATGTGTCCAAAGCATCATGTATACTCATTTTGATCTCCATTTCTTTTTCCATATGAACAGTATCTTTATATACTATCATGACTTTACTTTCCGGTAAACCCACCTCTCTGAAAAAAGTTTCTTTACAAGTAGTATTTAAAACTATATAATAAGGAGCAGAGGTGATAATGTAATGACAGAAAACGAAAAGGAAATGATGAACAGCATTTTTGCAAAAATTGCTGAGCTTGATTATATAAAACCCGATGAAATTCCCAATATCGATCTTTACATGGATCAGGTCACGACCTTTATGGAAGATAATCTCGCTTCCACCAAGCGTCATGATGATGACAAGATCCTGACCAAGACCATGATCAACAATTACGCAAAGAACAAGCTCCTTCCCCCGCCGGAAAAAAAGCGGTATTCCCGGGAGCATCTGCTGATGCTGATCTTTATCTACTATTTTAAAAATATCCTCTCCATCAGTGATATCCAGACCCTTCTGGGACCGATCACCGAGAAATACTTCAAGTCCGTTACAGAAAAGGACATGACTTACATCTACCGGGAGGTTTTCAGTATGGAGCAGTCACAGATCCGTTACCTGGAAAAGGATCTTATGCGCCGTTTCAAAAGTGCCGGAGAGATCTTTGAGGACGCCGACCCGGAGGATAAGGAATTCCTTCACCAGTTTTCCTTCATCTGTCTTCTTAGCTTCGACGTATATATGAAAAAAATGATCATCGAAAACATGATCGACCACATGAATTCCTCAAAAGATACTGATTCCTCAAAAAAAGACAAATAATATCCGGAGCTTACATCCGGTCATAAACGTGCGTCGCCGGACGCACCGAAAAAAAGAGACAGACGTGTGATCGCCTGTCTCTTTTTCGTTACAGCATTATCCGTTATCACCACGGTATGAACGTAAGCCTTATTCTGCTTCGCCGCCCTGCTCCCCGTTATCCTTCTTCATACGTGCAAATACCATCTCATAACCATCATTTCCATAGTTCAGGGAACGGTTCACACGGCTGATCGTAGCTGTGGAAGCTCCTGTTTTCTCGGAAATATCAAGGTATGTACGCTTATCGGTAAGCATCTTGGCTACCTCGAAGCGCTGAGATAAAGAAAGCAGCTCATTGATGGTGCACACATCCTCAAAAAATGTATAACACTCTTCCTTATCCTTCAGGCACAGGATCGCTTCAAAAAGATGATCCACAGCCTCCGTCCTGATTTTTTTGCTCATTGTTACGCTCCTTTAAAATACATAAATTTCGTCTAATACAATACTGATATTTTAACACTCTAATTCGTGATAAGCAAGTCTTTTAGGGAAATTTAATAAACTATTTCACTATTTTGTCTTTCTATGGCGGACACATGATTTTCCTGCTTCCACAGTCTCGGAAAACATTTGGGATTTGCTTTTTCTGCTGTGATTGGGTATACTTAAAATAATATCCCAAAGAAAAGGAGACTTATCAAATGAATCGTTTTTTCAACATGGACAACAAATTCTTCGTGTTCATGGGACGCGTAGCAGATCTGCTTCTTCTGAATTTTCTGTGCATCCTCTGCTGTATTCCGGTTGTCACCGCAGGCGCCTCCATAACAGCTCTCTACTATGTCACACTGAAGATGGCAAGAGACGAAGAATCTTATATTGCCCGCAGCTTTTTCCGCTCATTCAAACAGAATTTCAAACAGGCGACCATCATCAATATCATCATGCTCCTCACCGCTGCTGTTCTGTTTATCGATCTTCGGATCGCCAGAGCCGGAAGCGGAGCTATGTACAAAGGACTTTTCAGTCTGTTCATTGCATTTGCACTGATCTATGCGATGATCCTTCTGTACATTTATCCGATCCTTTCCAAATTTTTTAATTCCGTCAAGAATACCTTTGTAAATGCATTCCTGATGTCCGTCCGCCATCTTCCGCTGACACTTTTGATGCTTGTGATCTCTGCGTCTCCGCTCCTGCTGATGTGGCTTTTTGCTTATGTGAGCTACGCACAGTTTACATCCATCCTAATCATGCTCTTTATTCTGATGGGATTTTCCACGCTGGCCTACTGGAAATCAAAGATTTTTGTAAAGATCTTCGATAACTATATACCTAAAGATGAAGACGAAGAAAATGACGAAGAGAAAAACGAACTGAAAGAGGCATAATGAAACGCTGGAACGACAAGCCTTATCACTCTCTGGACTATATGCTCCGGGAGCGATACGGCGAAAAGGTCTACCGGGTTGCATTAAACGGCGGCATGTCCTGTCCCAACCGTGACGGCACCCTGGGCAAAAAAGGCTGCATCTTCTGCAGCCAGGGCGGGAGCGGAGATTTTGCAGCAAACGCCGCTCTTTCCATTACAGAGCAGATCAACACACAGATCAAAAGTCTCTCTTCCAAACGCCCGATTCATAAATATATCGCCTATTTTCAGGCATATACAAACACATACGCTCCTGTGGAACACCTGCATAAGATCTTCACAGAAGCCATCTCTCATCCGGATATCGTGGCACTGTCCATTGGTACCAGACCGGACTGTCTGGGAGATGATGTACTGGAGCTTCTTTATTCCCTGAACCAGATCAAACCGGTGTGGGTGGAGCTGGGACTCCAGACTATCCATGAAGATACCGCCAGATATATACGGCGCGGCTATCCACTGTCCTGTTTTGATACCGCAGTGAAAAATCTCCGTACAGGCAACATCGAAGTGATCGTCCACACCATCCTGGGGCTTCCCGGCGAAAGCCGGAAGGATATCCTGGAAACAATGGCTTATCTGAACGCCATGGATATCCAGGGAATCAAGCTGCAGCTTCTTCATGTACTGCGTGGTACAGATCTTGCCGCTGATCATGAAGCCGGTCTTTTCCGTACTTATGAACGGGACGAGTATCTGGACCTTGTCATTGACTGCCTGGAACATCTCAGACCGGATATCGTGATCCACCGGGTCACCGGCGATGGACCGAAGGATCTGCTGATCGCACCTTTATGGGCCAGCCGCAAACGAGAAGTTTTAAATCTTCTTCATCACCGGATGAAAGAAAGAGCAAGTTTTCAGGGAAAAGCTCTCGAAGCCCTTTCCCGCAGCCAGTAAAAAGGAGGATTCTTATGGCATCACCTTTTACAACCTATAAGCTTATTATTTTATATATGCTGCAGAATTCCGATGGGGATCTCACAAATTCCCAGATCACCGATTTTATCCTGGACCGGAAATACACCAATTATTTTCAGCTCCAGCAGGCAGTTTCCGAACTTGTGGAGGCAGATCTGGTAGAAATGTCTTCACAATCCAACCGCAGTTACTATCGACTGACCTCGGAGGGGAAAAAAAGCACTCTGAAATATTTTTCCAAAGAACTTTCCTCTGACATCAAGAAAGAAGTGGAAGAATATCTCAATTCTCTCCACTGCAAGATCGAAGAACATCTCCTGACTCCTGCTGATTACTATCCCACCAAAGAGGGTAGCTACTCGGTACGTCTGCGTATCATTGAAAGCGGTGTCAGCATCGTTGATCTCAGCATCAATGTTCCAAATCTTGCTGCTGCACAGTCTGTATGCGAAAGCTGGCCTTATAAATACCAGAATGTTTATGACAAAATAATGGAGGAGCTTCTCTGAGAGGCTCCTCCGTTTTACTTATATTCATTCATTTCGCTTCTTCGTGGATCTTCTTCATGTGCTCTTTCAGTTTCTTTTCATATCCCATATCACTGAGCTCGTAAAAATGTTCTCCTTCGATCTCTGATGGCAGATACTGCTGATTTACATAATGGTTCGGATAATCATGGGCATATTTATATCCGATACCATGCCCCAGACTTTCGTGGCCACCATAATGGGCATCCTGCAGATGCACCGGAACGGTTGTCTTCTTCGCCTTCACGCAGCGCATGGCTTCCTGTATGGCATTTACTGCAGAATTGCTCTTGGGTGCACAGGCCATGTATGTAACTGCCTGAGAAAGAATGATCTGGGACTCCGGCATTCCCACACGTTCCACTGCCTGTGCTGCTGCCGTTGCCACGCAGAGGGCCTGGGGATCTGCGTTTCCGATATCTTCAGAGGCAAGGATCATGATTCTTCTTGCGATAAATTTCACATCTTCTCCTGCATAGAGCATTTTTGCCAGATAATAGACTGCCGCATCTGGGTCGGAGCCTCGCATGCTCTTGATAAAGGCGGAAATGATATCATAATGATTGTCCCCGTTCTTATCGTAGCGCACCACACGCTTCTGGATACACTCAGAAGCCACCTCAAGGGTCAGATGGATCTTACCGTCTGTATCCCGAGGCGTGGTGAGGATTCCCAGTTCTATGGCGTTTAAAGCGCTTCTGGCGTCTCCTCCTGCCATATCTGCCAGAAATTCCAGAGCATCCTCGTCGATCACCGCCCCATAGCTTCCCATTCCACGTTCCGGATCGTTAACCGCACGCAGGATCAGTTCCTTTATTTCCGGTATCTCCAGGGACTTCAGTTCAAAGATGATCGATCTTGAAAGAAGCGCTCCGTTTACCTCAAAATATGGATTCTCTGTTGTGGCCCCGATAAGAATGATGGTTCCGTCCTCAACAAAAGGAAGAAGATAATCCTGCTGTCCCTTGTTGAAACGGTGGATCTCATCAATGAACAGAATAGTCTTTTTCCCATACATGCCGAGATCGTCCTGTGCCTGCTTTACAACTGCTTCCATATCTTTCTTCCCTGCTACGGTTGCATTGATCTGCGTAAAGCTGGCGCTTGTAGTATTGGCGATGACTTTTGCCAGGGTGGTCTTTCCGGTTCCCGGAGGGCCGTAAAAGATAACAGATGTCAGCTTATCCGCCTTTATAGCACGATACAGCAATTTATCTTTTCCTACAATGTGCTGCTGCCCCACCACCTCATCCAGCGTTCGCGGACGCAGCCTGGATGCAAGGGGCGATTCCTGATCCAGCGTTTTTGACTTTGCGTATTCAAATAAATCCATTGTTTTCACTCCTGTATTTTCTGTAAAAAGCGGATATTCACGATCCGTATTCTTTTCATAGATCTGTATCCGGCATACGGACAGATTCCTTATTTTTATAATTTTACCTGTTTGCACATAAAAAAGCAATCGTTTCTGCCTTTTCGGCAGATCACAGTTACATTACAAGCAGTTGGTCTGCAGTTACCAGGTCATATCCTTCTTCCGTAAGCATATCCGCGATCTCCAGGGCTGCTTCCACAGAGGTAGAAAAGCTGTCATGCATCAGGATAATGGAGCCATCCTTCACTTGTCTTTTTACGATATTTTCCACAGAACGGACATTTTTTGATTTCCAGTCCAGGGTATCCACATCCCAGAATACCGGCAGCATGGTCACGCAGAGCTCCAGATCCTTCGGCCAGGCACCGTAGGGCGGGCGAAGATACATGGGATACTCTCCGGTGATCTCGTAGATCTCATTATTCGTCTTTATGATCTGCTGGCAGGCCTGATCACCTGGAAGCTTATCAAGCTGCACGTGATCATACGTGTGATTACCGATGAGATGGCCGTCTCTCTGCATCTGCGTTACGATCTCCTCATTTCCCCGGATATTTTTTCCCCATAAGAAAAAATGTGGCATGGATTCCACGCTTCCGCAGGCCATCCAGAAGCAGAGGTGTATATGTTGCATGCGGTCCGTCATCAAAGGTGAGTGCGGCCCTGGGACGGTCCTCCGTTTCACTCCTGTCAGATATCGTCTTGGCCACGGGTTCTGCTGCTTTTTGTCCGTACTGTGCTTCCACCAGCCGGAGCATTCCCTCACCGGCGATCATTCTGGCCATCTGCATCCGAAACGTACGGTCTGAAATTTTCCCATATCCACTGAGTACGACCAGCAGTACTGCCACTGTCACTGCCCGGAAATATTTTTTTCCCTTATCCATATCTCCCGCCGGATCAAACATACTTTTCCACAATATATGAAAAAATCCCCAGGAAAAGACTTCTTATCGTTCTTTCCCCGGGGAATATTCTCTGCAATTTCTTTTTATTTCTTCAGGATCTCAAGTGCACTCTCGATCTCTTCCACGCATTTTTTATAGCCAAGGGTACCGTTATCCAGGCACAGATTGTATTTCGTCATGTCTGCCCAGTCAACACCCATGAAACGTTTGCAGAAATCTTCTTTGCGTTTGTCATCCTTCTGCATAAATTTTTCAATATCCTTTGTAGTTCCGCTGAGTTTCTTACTTGCCTCACGGATACGGAAATCCCAGTCTCCGTAAACAAACACACGAAGAACATTGGAATAATCCTTCAGGATCATATTTGCACAACGTCCGATGATCACACAGGACTCTGTTTCTGCCAGCTGCCGGATCACCTTTGCCTGATAATTAAACAGGTTCTCATCGGATGTAAAATCCTTACTCTGAGGCGGGATCAGCTCACCCTTGTAGATTCCGGACTTTGCAAAAAATCTCTGCTTTGTGCTGACATTTTCATCTGCCCTTCCAAAAAGCTGCTCATGAATGCCGCTCTCCTCAGATGCCATGCGGATGATATCCTTGTCATAGTAAGAAATCCCTAATTTCTTTGCAAGCTCCTCTCCGATGGTACGTCCACCGCTTCCATACTGTCTTGCAATGGTAATTACGAAATTATCCATGTCTTTCCCCCTACTCTCCAAGATATGCCTTCTGAACGGCCTCGTCATTCAGAAGATCCTCTGCCTTTCCATCCATAGTAATGCTTCCTGTTTCCAGAACGTACGCTCTGTCCGCAATGGAAAGAGCCTTCTTCGCATTCTGCTCAACCAGAAGCACTGTAGTTCCGCTCTCACTTACCTCGCGGATAATGTCAAAAATCTCATTTACAAAAATCGGCGACAGACCCATGGACGGCTCATCCATCAAAATGATCCTTGGTCTGCTCATCAGTGCACGTCCCATGGCAAGCATCTGCTGCTCACCACCGGAAAGTGTTCCGGCACGCTGTCCTTTACGTTCTTCCAGACGCGGAAATCTCTTGTATACACCAGCAAGGCTCTCTGCGATCTCTGCCTTGTCTTTTCTTGTGTAAGCTCCAAGAAGAAGATTCTCATAAACGGACATATCCTGCAAATACTCGTCTTCCTTCCGGAACGTGTGCCATTCCCATTTCTACGATCTTATGGGCTGGTGTTCTTGTGAGGTTCTTTTCCCTCAAACACAATGCTTCCGGACTTCGGAGAAAGAATTCCGGTAAGTGTCTGAAGTGTGGTTGTCTTTCCGGCACCGTTGGCACCGATCAGCGCAATAACCTCTCCCTGATTTACATGAAAAGAAATTCCCTTCAGAGCCTGGATCACACCATAATAGACCTGGAGGTCCTTTACTTCCAACATTGCCATTGTCTCGTTCCTCCTTATTCTCCCAGATATGCAGTGATAACCGTCGGGTCTTTCAGCACTGCAGATGTCTCCCCTGGATCAGTACCTGACCGAAGTTCAGAACTGTA
>ENA-OPZZ01002186-OPZZ01002186.1-human-gut-metagenome-genome-assembly--contig:-NODE-2186-length-10233-cov-2.081635_pt1 | contig 10233 bp, 10 predicted proteins | sample MGYA00242487_ERZ504511 | MGnify/ENA primary metagenome ERZ504511 (study PRJEB26092, sample SAMD00036241) | human gut metagenome | host: Homo sapiens | study: EMG produced TPA metagenomics assembly of... | reverse complement strand
ATTGTACCACTCTGTCCTTTGGAAGGATCGATGATACTTTCCGGATTTGGATCCAGTGCCTCATATAGATTTGTAATATGCGGTAATTCTTCATATTCAAGTACAATTGCGTCAACTGCATCTTCTGCCAGTTCCGGTGTTTCAGCTGCTACAATTGCGATTGGCTGTCCTGCCCACAGACATTCCCCATCAATCGGGAATCTGACCGTTTCAGGAAGTCGATCCATATGATACGGAGATCTCTCCACAGTAAAAATGCGCTCTACACCAGGCATTGCCTCGGCTTTGCTGACATCCAGTTTTGTGATTTTACAATGTGCCACCGGGCTTCTCAGGATTCTGATATGGAGAAGATCCGGAATAAATTTGTAATAATCACTTGCGAACAGGCCTTTACCTGTTGCTTTTTCGTAAGCATCAACTCTGATAGGAGTTTTACCAATATAATTTGTGTCTTTTTCAGTAATATTGCTCACTATTGAATACCTCCCTCTTTTTTTATAATGTCATTATATATATCTCACTTCGTTTTTACATTGTTCAATAGTGCACATTCCACATCAACTTTTATGCTTCTTTTTATTATCAATTATCGATAATCTATTTACAAGTAATAATCTCTGTGCTATGCTATCATTAACTGTTCAATCATGCACTTTTTATTTTTCGATACTGTGCTTTTTTAACCAAGGAGGAACTTCATGAAATTTACATTATGGCTTTTCAGGGACTGGTTTGAAAAAAAATGGGAATCAGCAATTCCTATAAAATCACAAACACTTTTGATCTGATTGATTCTATAAGCTTCCATCATTCTCATAACGGCTCCGGTATCGCTGCCATATCATCTAATGTAAATCGGAGCCACTCAGAAGCTTTTTACCGTTGCAAATTATCTTATAAAAATGACGAAATTTTATTTCCGGTTACTTCACAGGAATCTGTCTACAATCTCTGCCTGGATATGATGACTTTTTATAATGACTGGGAAAATACGATTCAGAACCTGATCATAAACGATGCTTCTGCTTCTGAACTTTTGAATATTTTTTCCCAGGCTTTTCCACATCCACTGGCAGTATTGTATCAGAATGCGGAACAAAATTGCTATTCTTCCGACTGGAAGATCAGATTATCGAAAAATACTTTAAATAAAATCCCTGAAAGTATAAAACCGGATACAAATGAAGGACCTGTTTTTTTATCCGCTGATTTTTTTGGTGTCGATAATGCAATCATAAAATCAATTACCGCCGGCAGGAACACCAGCATCTATCTGGCTGCATATGATGAATCACATAGTTTCAAAACCGGTGAGCTGCATATTTTTAATGTAATCTGTCAGTTAATTACGCAATCCATACAATTTCAGCAGCAGATGCATCAACACATCCATCCTCTGGCCACCTGGTACAGACAACAGCTGGAACAGAATGTGCAAATGCCGGTCAATATGCAGACGCTCCTGAATCTTGGATGGAAAAATACCGATTCCTATCAGATTCTTTCCATACAGACCAACCAGCCAGCCACTGCCAATCTACGGCAATTTCAGGAATTGCTGACCGAATACAATTATTGCTGTGTTTCCATGCCGGAAGGACTCTCCGTTTTGTTGCATTTTACACCACAACATTCCGGCACACAGATGGATACGCATTCTTTTCTATCAAAATTATGCAGCAGCAGAAACGTTTTTGCCGGTTTCAGTCTTTCTTTTAATGGACTGGATTCGCTTTTTCCATATTATCGGCAATCGCTCAGAAGTGCAGCTCTGAGTAAAACAACACACACATCCTATATTTTTGCACAGGATTATCTTACAGATTTCATTCGGGATGCCTGTTCTTCCATTCATGATGTGCGTGCTTATATCCATCCCGATGTCAGCACACTTGTGCAACTGGATACATCGGAAGGGGAAGATTTGGTTCATACCCTTTATACCTACCTTTTTCTGGGAAAATCCTGTGTCCGGACCGCAGAGGAACTCCAGATCCATCGAAATACACTTCGTACAAGATTGGCCAGAATCAATGAAATACTTCCCCTTGACTCACTCAATGAAATGGAATTGGAACACATTATGTTATCTCTGCTATTTACCAATACATAATAAAATAGTCTGCCCTGACAAATGTTTTCGCATCTGCCTGGGTAGACTATTTTTATATTATATAGGGAAATGGATTTTTGGTATAAGTAAGTATAAATAAATTTTTATCTGTTTCGTCAGATAATTAATAATTATGGTTCAATAATTGCTTTGATGACTTCGCCTCTGCCTGTTGCTGCAAATACTTCTTTGAAGTCTTCCAGAGCAACTTTGTGACTGATCATGCTTTTCACATCAATGGCGCCTCTTTCCAGCATGGACAGACAGGTATTCCATGATGTCGGTGTGGAACTGTATGAGAAAATAACTTCCAGTGATTTCTCTGCTGCAGTCTTCCATTCAATCGGAATCTCACGTCTTCCCGGAAGGCCGATGACACACATTCTGCCAAGTTTACGAAGCATTCTCAGGCAGCTGTTAATTGCCGGTGCCGCACCGGAACAATCTACTGCAAGATCAATGCCTTCTCCGTTTGTCAGGTCACTCAGAATTTTTTCCACATCATCTTCGCCGGATACAAGTGTTATATCTGCACCTAATTTCTTAGCCAGCGGTAAACGCAGTTCTTTATCCGGAGCAGTTCCTACCACAATAACCTTTGATGCACCATAGTTTTTTGCCATCTGGGCAGCAAGCAGACCGATCGGTCCCGGTCCAAATACAACTACGATATCTTCCGGCATTACTTTTGTTCGTTCCAGTAATGCAGTTGCTACACATGCCATCGGTTCTGTAAATGCAGCCTCTTCAAAGGACAGTCCATCAGAAAATGTCAGTAACTGTTTCTCATCGATTTTCATATATTCTGCAAAAGCCCCGTCTACCCAATGACCCGGACAGGTTCTGTGCTCACACATCTGCGGATTACCGGAAAGGCATGCTTTACAGGTTCCACATACACCAACGTTTAATCTGGATACTACACGCTCACCTGGTTTTACTTTTGTTACTTTTGCGCCGACTTTATCAATCACGCCAGAAAGTTCATGTCCGATTACTACATCAGTTCCGGTTACAACATTTCCGTTGTAAATATGTAAATCTGTACCACATACACCAACGGCTTTTACTTTTATTAGCACTTCATCTTCTGCGATTTCCGGAATTGGACGTTCCTGAATTTCCATACATCCTGGCTCTAAAGAAGTTCTTACAATTGCTTTCATTTTCTTCTCCTATCTGACTACATATGCCACATGCATACCATCTTTGTCTGCTTCTGATTCGTACTGTTCCCATGTACCTACTTCATGTCCGATCAAAACATTTTCGATTTTTCCTTCTGCATATTTAAGAATATCCTGCAATGTCTGAATTGCATTAAAGGTACTTCCAACAGCAAATCCATTCGGCATGGAAACTCCATCACCGCGTCCACCTGTAATATTGGCCTTTACATAAGCACAATCTCCCACCATAACATATTTTTCATTGTGGGATTCTACAATTACGATGCTGCTTGCAAAAGAATGTCCATTTCTTGCAACACGGATATGTACACCCGGAAACAGATTATCTACATCGCCATCCAGCAATACCAGACGGTTTTCTTTGATCAGTCCGATACAGTTCTCCAAAATCTGTGCATGAAATAGATGCTTTTAATGTATTATATCTTTTGGCATGCACATTGTCTTGATCCAGCTTGTCAGTTCATCTGCCTGAAGATAGAATGTTGCATTCGGGAACAGTGAAATTCCTCCCATATGATCCCAATGCGCATGTGTCAAAATAACATGCTTTACATCTTCAGCACAAATACCGACTTTTTTTCGCATCTCTGCCGGACTATGATAATTTGTCAGATTCACACCATCTGCTAATGCCTGATCCTCTGCAGAACGATTATCATATCCTGTATCAACCAGAATGACACCATCTTCATTCTGTAACACATTAAATGTGTATGTTACATTAGTTCTTTCCCCATCTCCATAGTATCCGGAAAATACCATGGCATTGGAAAAACCATCTGTACACCATATTCCAAAATGGTGATCTGCATAATCTTTCATTGAAAATCCTCCCTGTTATTCTAATTTTTTCATTCGATATTTCACTTTAAATATCATATCCTCCAACGGAATAATGCACACCGGAAGCATCCAGAATCTCCCGAATGTTTTTTAGTTCTTCCACTGTCTGGCTGTTTACATTCTCTGTCTCATATAATTTTCCTATATATTCATATTTTGCTGCTCCAAATTTATGATATGGCAAAATATTCAATAATGGACTACCAGCCAGTGTCTGTACAAATTCAGCCGTTTTGCGGATGTTTTCCACGGAATCGTTCATTGTCGGAATCAATGGAAGACGTACCACAAGCTTAATCTGCCTTTTTTCGCACAGCATCGCTGCCTGTCGGATATTCGCAAGAATTATGTCATTATAAACACCGGTCAGTTCTCTGTGACGTTCCCGATTCATACACTTGCAATCCAGAAAAACCGTATTACAAAGTTTTATAATTTCCGACAGATCTTCCCATTTTCCAAATGCACTTGATTCAATCGCCGTATTAATTCCGTCTCGCTGACACAGCCGCAATATTTCTTTTGCAAACAGTGGCTGCATCAGTATTTCTCCGCCGGACAGGGTAACGCCCCCTTCTCCTCTGCGGTAAAACATACGGTCCTTTTCTACTTCCCTTAAAACATCCCCTGCTGCTACAAGCCTGCCAATCTGATTTCGTGCCTTCGGCAGACATACAGAAACACATTTCATACAATTGATACATTTTTTAAAATCCTGCATGACAACATGTTCCTTTTCGTTCCACTGAATTGCCTGATGCTCACAGACATTCAGGCAGGCTCCACAGCCTGTGCATTTTTGTTTTTGAAACGCCATCTGAATCTGTTGTTCCAGACCAAATGCATTGCTGCACCATTTACAGTGTAGCCAGCATCCTTTCAAAAACACATTTGTACGTATCCCGGGTCCATCTTCTAACATATAATGACTGATGTCAAAAATAATCCCTGTCTGACTCATTATTCCAAATCCTACAAATGATGTTCTGTACGGTTAATGATGTCGTTCTGTACCGTTGTACTGAGGTCTGTAAAGTAAACGCTGTATCCAGCTACACGAACCATCAGTGTCGGATATTTTTCCGGATGAATCTGTGCATCAAGCAACACTTTTTTATCCTGGCAGTTAAACTGAAGATGATGAATATGTTCATCACAAAGTGCTGTTCTTACAAGTGTACACATTTTATTGATTCCCTGCTGTTTATAAATATCTTCATCCTTATCCGGGAATAAAGCATCAATACCAACTTCTTTTACATCAAAATTTGCCATGAGTACCTCCTATTCTACTACCAGATCTGATTTACTGATCCACATATTCAGAATGGTTCCGTTTGTACATGCACTGTGGTTAATCTTTCCATAGGAATGAAGTGCTGCGAGCGGGCCGTTGACGTCCATATGCTGTTCTGCAGATAAAGTATCTGCAAGCGGTGTCAGAGCTTTTCGTCCGGATGGCAATGCCCAGCACATCTCTCCCATTGCTACATTCGTCTGTGTTGGCTGAACGCCTGCAGATGAATAATTACCTGCACGACCACATTTCAACGTTGCACAGTATTCTGCACAATCCTGAAGTGCTTTGGATGTCAGCATATCAACCTCATCGATGTCATTACCGTATTTCGGTACATTGATGCACATATGACGGATATCTTCATATCCTTCAAAGTCAGCTGTAACTGCTTTCAAAAGCTCTTCCATCGTAATTGCTTTATCATCAAATACAAGTTTCTTTATTACCTCTAAAGAATCACCAAGATCTGCAACACCGGTCAGCATATAATGCGGGCCTGAGTTTAAAATCGCACCACCGGCTACAACATCTTCTCCTTTTTCGATGGCATCCGTTGTCATCATCGTAAATAATGGCATCTGATGTTCCTGAGCAAGAATACGTTCTGCAACAAGCATATGCTCCTGGCAAAGGTTGATCTGATATTTATACTGACGCATAAATGCATCATAAAATTCCTCAAAAGTCTTAAATGTCAACGGATCTCCGCTCTCACATCCAATTCTCGTTCCTGCACCATACCCCGGGCATCCTTCCGGAAGAATACCATTGGTCAGTGTCAGACTCAAAATATTTCCAAGATTTGTAATATTGGCATTCGTATGCCCATAACAGTAACCTTCGATTTTCGGTTCTACACATCCAACCGTTGTGGCACGTTCACGAATCAGTTTTAACGGCAGATTATTCGCACCATTTAATCCGGCGCCATTGTAATGAATCATGTCATATACGCTGTCGATATCAAAAAATGACGGATGTCCAAGACCCTCTGCTGACAGTTTTACAGCTTCTCTCAGGAAAGACTCCGGTGTCTTGCTTCCGATATGTACATGTACAGCCGGAGCAGTTGTACGTGTTTCTCTTGCAGCTCTCAGACAAATGTAGGAAAGCAGATTAACGGCATCATTTCCATCCGCATCATAACCACCCAGACTGTAACCACCAGCCCAACGATAATATCCGCCAAAGCAGTGAGCCAGTCCTTCCGGAAGCAGCCATGGAATATTACAGCATTTGATGTTGTATTCTTCCATCCACTCCAATGCAGAATCTACGCTTTCTTTTCCTGATTCCAGATCAGCCAACAGATATGGCCAAGCAACTGATCCAGACGTCCGACATTAATACATGGTCCGGAAGCTTCTACATTCAACAACATGGTATTTAACCATACGGCATGTAATGCTTCAGCAAAACTGTCCGGTGTATCCCAGCATATCTTTTCAGCACGGTCACCGGCTTCCTTTAATTCTGCCTGGCGTTTCGGATCTGTCTCTTTCTCAGCCTGTGCATAAGCTGCGGCTTTCAGATTTTTACCATAATCTCTGATACCAAGACATACCTGCATCATTCCAAGATAAAAGTCTCTTTTGCCTACATTTTCCGGATCAATCTTGTCCATATGCTCCAGTAAATCATTACATTTTTCATAATATCCTTTGTAACCGATTTTCAGCAGTTCATGATAATCCGGAACAAAATGGGAACCAGGATTTGAAATATAGTTGCTGCAATCTACCACACCGGCATTCAAAAGCAGATTTGGTTCCCTTGTCTGTGCAATAAATTTTGATGTTAAGGTTTTGTCTTTCCAGTATGGAATATGTACTTCTTTCAGTTCCTCCTTGTCCTCAGCATCAATCTGCCACGGATCAAAAGCTCTCGTCTCAAAAGTATCAAAATCTGATTCCAGCCAGTGTGCATGTGACTCAATGCTGAAATTATTACAACGGATTTTTCCTCCCTGCCAGCCCAGAAGACGCTCGCCTTCCACGATAAAAATCGGCATTGAGCGATATACTTCAGCCATGGCACCGTAACGTTTTGAAATCTGTGAAGCACTCTCATGCTCCTTAAAGTACTTTGTAAATACACGTGTTCTGTGTAACTCCAGATTTGGCCTGGACTGATGCAGCATTTCATTCAAATGACGGATACGTTCTGTACAGCCTACTGCAGTCACCTGACCACTTCGAAGTTCCATACCGATTTTACTTCCAACCTCATGGATTGTTTCTGTTGTGCTCATGTACTCTTCCTTTCCATATATTATTTTCTATACGCTTTGATCAATTTGGGTATTTCTCTGAGTAATTCATCGTATGTATACTCATATCTGCAAATGAAATTTGTTTCAGAATCCAACAGAGGAATCACTGCCTCACCAACGGATTCATCCAGAAACAAAAGTATTGGCGTAGTCGCTTCATAATAACTGATTGTTCTCATATCTACCGGATTTAACTCAGTCACTGACAGTACAGCAACACTGTATCCACACACGGACAGATATCTTGTTAAGCTATATGCAACATCTGTTTTTTCCTTACATGTCAGCAATGTAATATCCACACCTTTATTGACAACCTCTGTCGTACCCTTAAAATCAAGTGATGGCAGCATAACAATTCCCCCTGTTGTTCATAATCTTATTCTTCCGGTAATTCCCAGTTAAAATAATTCCAGTATGGAGCACTGATTCTGTTTTTAAAATCATCCATATCTACATCAGACCAATCGTAAATGCCCCGGCCTGCTTTTACACCATATGCTCCCTGCTCCATCAGATCACAGATCAACTTTGGTGCTTTATCAGCAGCGCTCAGATCTTTAAACAGATAATTTTCAATATTGTAATTTAAATCAACACCAGAATTATCAAGATGTTCAAAAATACCAATGGATGTGTATCTTGGCATAAAGCTGTATTTTGCAGCTTTATCTACAGAACGTGCATCAGCAATTCCCTGCTCCACAATGTTAATTGCTTCACGGAATAATGCATGCTGCAGACGGTTTGCAATAAATCCAGGTGCATTTTTCTTCAGTACTACTACTTCTCTGTCTGCAGATTCCAGAAGTTCTACTGCACTTTCAGTAACACCATCTGCTGTCGCATGGCTTTTTACAACCTCGAAAAACGGTACCAGATGTGGTGGAAAGAATGGATGTGCCACAATCAGTTTATCTTTGAATTTATCAATTCCATCTGCCAGATCTTCCACAGATAAAGCAGAGGTCGTAGAGATAACAGCCTTTGGGGCAACCAGAACTTTGTCCAGTTCTTTATAAACCTCAGTTTTACTTTACATCTTCTAAGGAACACTCAAAAACAAAGTCTGCATCTGCAATATCCGCATAGGATGTTGTATAGGACAGATATTTTTCACAGATTGCAGCCTGTGCATCTGTAACAAGACCTTTCTGAATTAATTCCTGATAATATTCCTGATAACGATTTTTACTTTCTTCTGCAAGTTCCTCGTTTAATGCATACAGGCAGGTCTTATAACCATGTCCTGTAAACAGTACAGCCAGACTGGTTCCGATCATGCCTGTACCAACAATTGCGATCTTATTTACATTATCCAATTTCATTTTCCGCACTCCTCTTCTTTCTTTATTCCGGCAAACAATTTCAATTTCTGACCATATAAATAATTGAAACATGCAATCACCCGTCCTACCAGCAAGCCAGCCAGTAACGTACCGATCCCAATTGTTCCAAGGTTATGGTACTTGCACATCCCTATGACAAAAGCTATTACAACACTTGTAATATCAACGATGTTTTTTCCCATTCCAAGTCCCAGGGAAAATCTCTCTCCCAGCGCATTTGCCAGTCCATCGGCAGGATTCGGTGCCATATCCATACTGACAGATACTGCAACTCCTACTCCTGTTACTATAATTGCCGCTGCCAGAACAAAAAAACGGACGATCAGCGACGTATCTTCAGTTGTTGGAATGATTGCTGTAAAAAACGCAACAATTCTTGTAACCAGTAACCCGATTGGGAACTGAAGCCAGTCCATTGCTTTAAATCTTTTCCCTTTCAACAGCATCTGCATCAGAATAAATATCACATAGAAAAAGAACAGCATCATTGAAAATCAAATGTAATATCCGGGCAATAAACTCCCGGCAATACTCTTCAATACTCTGGCCGTTCTGGCGGGCATCCTCTTCCGCCATGGGCGTGAGGATATAGCCGGGCGCCACAGCATTGACACGAATATTGAGGCCTTTTTGTCCACAATAGAGCGCCGCACAGCGGGTCATGGCCTGCACAGCGGCTTTGGTGGCGCAATATGAGAAGAAGTCCGCGTCGCCCACTACGCCATCAATCGACGCTGTGGACACGACAGCGCCGGCTTCGCCGTTTTCTGCCATGGCAGCGATGCAAAGCTGCATACCGTAACTACACGCCGGTCTGATTGGTTGCGATCGTCTTTTCCCAGCTCTCCGGCGTTGTTTCTGCCAGCGTTTCACGGAAACTGATGCCGGCATTGTTGATGAGAATGTTCAGTTTGCCGAACGTGTCTTTTACAAAAGAAACCGCCTGCTTCCAGTTTTCATAATCCGCCACATCCAGCGCAAAAAAACGCCGCTCGCTGTGTGCCGCCGCCGTTCAACTCTGCGGCGATACGCTCTCCGTCCTGTCGCGCACGGCCACAGAGCACCACGCGGGCCCCCTCCTGCACAAAAAGCCGCACAGCAGCCTCGCCGATTCCTTTCGTTCCACCGGTAATCAGCGCTACCTGACCATCCAGTTTACC
>ENA-OPZZ01002185-OPZZ01002185.1-human-gut-metagenome-genome-assembly--contig:-NODE-2185-length-10235-cov-3.181836_pt1 | contig 10235 bp, 9 predicted proteins | sample MGYA00242487_ERZ504511 | MGnify/ENA primary metagenome ERZ504511 (study PRJEB26092, sample SAMD00036241) | human gut metagenome | host: Homo sapiens | study: EMG produced TPA metagenomics assembly of... | reverse complement strand
GACGAGGTAGATAGGGCAGAGGTGGAAGTGCAGTAATGTATGGAGCTGACTGCTACTAATAGGTCGAAGGCTTAACCAAGCACGAGAGTGTGAGGTTCAGGATAGAAGAAAAAGATGTAGGATTTATGATCTGTATGCGGTTTTGAAGGTATATGAGTAGATTCCGTAAATAATCAGAAATGGTTATTTACGGTTTTTTTATTTATTTTCAAATATTTTTTAAATATAAACAGTTTTCTAAGAAATTTTATACACAAATGTTGAAAAATTATGCTGTATATAATAAAATGATGCAGTGTCAAAAAGTCTTATCTTAGTTGCAAGATAAGGCATGGGCACAACATAGAAATTGTGTTATGATATATATTACAGTTTACAGACAAGATATTTGACAAATTTAGAATGTAAATGACAGAAAGGGAAAAACATGGCAGAAGAAATAAGACAGGAAATTCAGAAATCCGCACAGGAGGCAGATCTGGTATTGGTGGGAATCGGAACAGAATTCAGTAAAAAAAATGCCAGGAAAGAAGAGATCATGGAAGCTTACCGGAAACTGGCGGATCTTTTAAAAGGAAAAAATTATTTTTTACTGACGGTAAACACGGATGATCTGATTTTTGAATCAGCAATCGATTCGGAACGTATCGTAGCACCATGCGGCAGCGACAAGACCGGCAATGTGGTGACAAACGATGACTACGATGAGTCCTGGTATATGCCGCAGTGGGAGAAATATACGAAGTGGCTCCAGGGAACCGTAAATAAAAAGGTATGTGTTTTGGAGCTTGGTGTTGGTTTTGAATATCCGACGGTGATCCGTTTTGCTTTTGAGAAGATTGTATATTTTAATCAGAAATGTCATATGTACCGTATTCATGAGAAATTTGCACAACTGACTCCGGAAATCAAGGATCGAACAACGGCAGTAAAAGAAAATGCAGTAAAGCTTTTGCTTGAGGATGGAGCAGATGTCAGATAATCATCGACAGGATTTTGCAAATATGATATGATGATGTGGGAGAGAATTGCGTAGCAATGAGTGACAGAATTTACTTGTAACACTTATATCATATGATAGGTATAAATATATATCCTCTGGCAGATTGCAGAGGTATTCTTGAATTTGAAAGGTGATAAGAAGCGATGATAGCGATTATTGATTACGATGCCGGTAACCTGAAAAGTGTGGAAAAAGCTTTGCAGAGTATTGGTGAAGATACGATCGTTTCCAGAGACAGGGAAGAGATACTGAGAGCAGATAAAGTGATCCTTCCGGGCGTAGGATCATTTGGTGATGCCATGCAGAAGCTCAGAGACTATAAACTGGACGAAGTGATAAAAGAAGTAACCGAAAGCGGAAAGCCATTTCTTGGTATCTGTCTTGGATTGCAGCTTCTGTTTGAGAGAAGTGAAGAAAACACCTGGTGTAGAGGGACTTGGTATTTTAAAAGGCGAAATTTTGAGAATCCCAGATCATGAAGGGCTGAAGATTCCGCATATGGGATGGAATTCTCTGGAGCTTATCAATCAGGGCAGACTGTTTCAGAATCTTCCGGCAGATCCGTATGTCTATTTCGTGCACTCTTATTATCTGAAAGCAGAGGAGCCGGAGATCGTAAAGGCGACTACCTGGTACAGCACCACGATCCATGCATCGGTAGAAAAGGGAAATATTTTTGCATGTCAGTTCCATCCGGAGAAGAGCAGTGATGTCGGACTGCAGATCCTGCGGAATTTCGCAGCAATCGGAAAGGAGGAAAACGGATATGTTTACGAAAAGAATCATTCCATGTCTGGATGTTCATAACGGCCGCGTGGTAAAAGGTGTGAATTTTGTGAATCTGCGGGATGCCGGGGATCCGGTGGAGATTGCGGCAGCTTATGATAAGGCCGGAGCCGATGAACTGGTATTTCTGGATATCACAGCCTCTTCGGATGCCAGAAATACGGTTGTTGATATGGTACGAAAAGTAGCTGAGAAAGTATTTATTCCATTTACCGTCGGCGGAGGCATCCGAACCGTAGAAGATTTTAAGGTGCTTCTGCGTGAAGGGGCAGACAAGATTTCCATCAATTCTTCGGCGATCAATACACCGGAGCTGATCAGTCAGGCGGCAGATAAATTTGGCAGCCAGTGTGTGGTTGTAGCGATTGATGCAAGAAGAAGAGAAGACGGAAGTGGTTGGAATATCTACAAAAACGGCGGCAGGATCGATGTCGGTATCGATGCGGTAGAATGGGCAATGAAAGTGGATAAATTGGGTGCAGGAGAAATTCTTCTGACCAGTATGGACTGCGATGGAACAAAAGCAGGTTACGATCTGGAACTGACCAGAACAATTGCAGAAAATGTTTCCATACCGGTGATTGCGTCCGGAGGAGCCGGCACGATGGAGCATTTTTAGATGCACTGACGGAAGGAAAAGCAGATGCAGCTCTTGCAGCGTCGCTCTTCCATTATAAGGAGCTGGAAATCCGTCAGGTAAAAGAATATCTGCGAGATCGGAAGGTACCGGTAAGACTGTAAGAAAAGTATCATCAGAAAAATATAGCAGTAAAATGCCAAGATAAGGAGGCAAAATTATGGCACCGATCAGTAATGACTGGCTGGAACCGCTGAAACCGGAGTTCCGTAAGCCATATTATGTAAAATTATATAAAACAGTGATGGATGAATATCATATGAGAAGAATTTATCCTCCGGCAGATGATATTTTTAATGCATTTGCCTTAACACCACTTAAGGATGTCAAAGTTGTAATTTTAGGGCAGGATCCTTACCATGGGGATGGACAGGCACATGGACTTTGTTTTTCGGTGAAACCAGATGTAGAGATACCGCCGTCTCTTGTAAATATTTATAAAGAACTGCACGATGACTGTGGCTGTTATATCCCGGATAATGGGTATCTGACGAAGTGGGCGAAACAGGGCGTATTGCTGCTGAACACGGTTCTGACCGTGCGTGCACATCAGGCAAATTCCCACAGGGGGATTGGATGGGAAGAATTTACCGATGCAGCAATCCGCATCCTGGATCAGCAGGATCGTCCAATGGTATTTCTGCTGTGGGGCAGACCGGCTCAGATGAAAAAATCCATGCTGCACAGAAATCCGAAGCATCTGATCCTGGAAGCACCGCATCCAAGTCCGCTTTCAGCATATCGCGGATTTTTTGGCTGCAAACATTTCAGCCAGACAAATGAATTTTTAAAAGCAAACGGTCTGGAGCCAATCGACTGGCAAATCGAGAACCGTGCGGAGCAAAAGACAGAAGAATAAGCAGAATCGTTTGAAGTGACCAGACTTCATAGAGCGTATAAAGAGTATCAGAATACAAAAAAGCAGAGTACATGATTTTGTTATCATAGTGACTCTGCTTTTTTATACTCTGGCATTTTGTTATTTTTTCAGGTTTTTATTTGCTGTGGAGAGCATCAGTTTGATTCGGTTCAGCTGATTTACTTCACTGGCACCTGGATCGTAGTCGATGGCAACGATATTGGACATCGGATACTGGTGACGCAGTTCTTTGATGACACCTTTGCCGACTACGTGGTTCGGCAGGCATCCAAATGGCTGTGTGCAGACGATGTTGTTGACACCGCTGTGGATCAGCTCTAACATCTCTCCGGTCAGGAACCAGCCTTCACCGGTCTGATTTCCGTTGGAAACGATCGGTTTTGCATAACCAGCCAGATCCTGGATATGTGCAGGTGGATCAAAATGTTTGCTTGCTGCAAAAGCTCTGGCAGCCGGTTTGCGGAAATATTCTAACAGAGCGATACCGGCATTTCCAATGGTTGCGGAAGATTTCTTCATGCCAAGATTTTCTGCTTTAAAGTTCGTGTTGTAGAAACAGTAGAGCAAAAAGTCGATCAGATCCGGCATCACCGCTTCAGCCCCCTCGGATTCCAGCAGATCTACCAGATGATTGTTGGCAGCCGGCAGGAATTTTACCAGAATTTCTCCTACAATGCCGACGCGAGGTTTTTTCTCATCTGTAATCGGCAGGTTATCGAAGTCATGGATAATATCACGGCACAGCTTTTTGAACTGTCCCATAGTCGGATGCTTGGAAGAGACAAAATCTTTGCAGACTTTTTCCCATTTTTCATGCATGGCATTTGCGGAACCTTTGACTTTTTCATAAGGACGCATACGGTAGAGACAACGCATGAAAATATCGCCGAAGATCGCACCGTACAGACCACGCATCACAAGACTGTAGCTGATTTTAAATCCCGGATTTTTCTCAAGACCGCTCAAATTGATGGAGATGACAGGGATCTGTTCCATGTCTGCCTTTTTCAGGGCACGTCGGATAAAGCCGATATAATTGCTGGCACGGCAGCCGCCGCCTGTCTGGGAAATCAGAACGGCAGTCTTATTTAAGTCATATTTACCGGACAACAAGCTGTCCATAATCTGGCCGACAACGATCAGAGAAGGATAGCAAGCATCGTTGTTGACATATTTCAGTCCCATATCCACAGCCTGACGGTCATCGTTCTGCATGACAACGAGGTTGTAACCGGCTGCACGGAATGCAGATTCCAGGATGTTAAAGTGGATCGGAGACATCTGCGGGCAGAGGATTGTGTAGTCTTTTCGCATTTCTTCGGTAAATACAACACGGTCGAAATTGGAAGCGACGATCTCACGTGGCAGATTCTGTTCTCTGCGAATACGCAGGGCAGCAATCAAGGAACGTACACGGATACGGGCAGCTCCTAAGTTGTTTACTTCATCAATCTTCAGACAGGTATAGATCTTGCCGGAGTTTGAAAGGATATCGTTGACACAGTCTGTAGTAACGGCATCCAGTCCGCATCCGAAAGAGTTCAGCTGGATCAGGTCAAGATCATCTCTTGTCTTGACAAAGTTGGCTGCGGCATACAGACGGCTGTGGTACATCCACTGATCCATAACGATCAGAGGGCGTTCCGGCAGATTGCGGTTGGATACAGAATCTTCGGTCAGAACAGCCAGACCGTAAGAATTGATCAGTTCCGGGATGCCGTGGTTGATCTCAGAATCGATGTGGTACGGGCGGCCTGCAAGCACAATGCCGTGGCGGCCGTTTTCTTCCATCCATTTTAAAGTTTCTTCGCCTTTGTCGTACATCGCCTGCCTTGTGCGGGCAAGTTCCTGCCATCCAGTCTTTACAGCGGCACGGACTTCCTCTTTTGGAATGTCAGGGAAGGCTTTGATCATCTGTTTGCAGATGATATCTTCACTGGCAAAAGAGAGGAACGGATTTTCAAAACGGATCGAGCCGTCTTTTAACTCATCAATATTATTTTTGATATTTTCCGCATAGGATGTTACGATCGGACAGTTGTAATGGTTGTTAGAGTCCGGGAATTCATTTCGCTCATATGGAATACACGGGTAGAAAATGAAAGGAACTCCCTGTTTGATCAGCCAGGTTACATGTCCGTGGGCAAGCTTTGCCGGGTAGCATTCGGATTCGCTTGGGATGGACTCGATGCCAAGCTCATATATCTTTCTGGTGGATGGCGGAGAAAGTACCACGCGATATTTCAGAGCCGTGAAAAATTCAAACCAGAATGGATAATTTTCGTACATATTGAGGACACGCGGGATGCCGACGATACCTCTTACTGCTTCATCTGCCTCCAGTGGTTTGCGGTCAAACAGAAGCTTGTTCTTATATTCGAACAGGTTCGGGATTTTCTCTTTATTTCGCTCTTTTCCGATACCACGCTCACAGCGGTTTCCGGTCACAAACTGACGTCCCCCGGTAAAACGGTTGATGGTCAGGCGGCACTGGTTGGTACAGCCTTTGCATTTTGCCATGGTGGTCGTGAACTGCAGATGATTGATCTTGTCGATGGAGAGCATGGTGGTCTCTACACCGTCCTGATAACGCTCACGGGCGATCAGTGCAGCACCGAAAGCACCCATGATACCGGCGATATCCGGGCGGATTGCTTCACATCCGGCAATCTTTTCGAAACTGCGAAGAACGGCATCGTTGTAGAACGTACCGCCCTGCACAACGATGTGTTTGCCAAGCTCAGAAGCATCGGAAACTTTGATTACTTTATAAAGAGCATTTTTGATAACCGAATAAGCAAGCCCGGCAGAAATATCAGCGACTTCTGCCCCTTCTTTCTGAGCCTGTTTTACCTTTGAGTTCATAAATACGGTGCAACGGGTACCAAGGTCGATCGGGTTCTTGGCAAAAAGAGCGGCTTTTGCAAAATCCTGTACACTGTAATTCAGAGATTTGGCAAACGTTTCGATAAAAGAACCGCATCCGGAAGAACATGCTTCGTTCAGCTGTACACTGTCAACGGTCTGATTTTTGATCTTGATACATTTCATATCCTGACCACCGATATCCAGGATGCAGTCTACATCCGGATCAAAGAATGCAGCGGCATAATAATGAGATACCGTCTCTACTTCGCCCTCGTCGAGCAGGAGAGCGGCCTTGATCAGTGCCTCGCCGTAACCGGTTGAACAGGAACGGACGATCTTGGCAGTGTCAGGCAACTTTTTGTAAATATCCTGGATTGCACGAATCGTAGTCTTTAACGGGCTGCCGTTGTTGTTACTGTAGAAAGAATAAAGCAGAGCACCGTCTTCTCCGACCAGAGCAGCTTTTGTCGTGGTAGATCCGGCATCAATACCAAGATAGCAGTTTCCTTCGTACGTTTCCAGATCGCCGGTCATAACGTTATACTGACTCTGACGTTCCGAAAATTCCTCATATTCTTCTTTGGAAGCAAACAAAGGATCCATACGGGCAACCTCAAATTCCATGTGGATGGTGCCGGAAAGTTTCTGGATCAGTGCAGAAAGGGATGTTATAACATCCTCCTTATAATTAAGGGCTGAACCGATTGCAGCAAACAGGTGAGAATTTTCCGGTGTGATCGCATGTTCGTCATCCAGCTTCAGGGTGCGGATGAAAGCAGCTTTCAGCTCTGTTAAAAAATGAAGCGGTCCGCCTAAAAATGCCACATGTCCGCGAATCGGTTTTCCGCAGGCAAGACCGCTGATCGTCTGGTTTACAACGGCCTGGAAAATAGAAGCCGACAGGTCTTCTTTCGTAGCCCCTTCGTTGATCAGAGGCTGAATATCTGTCTTAGCAAATACACCGCAGCGGGCGGCGATCGGATACAGAGCTTTATAATTTTTTGCATAGTCATTCAGCCCAGAAGCGTCGGTCTGCAGAAGCGAAGCCATCTGATCGATAAAGGATCCGGTTCCGCCGGCACAGATACCATTCATACGCTGCTCTACATTTCCACCTTCAAAATAAATAATTTTTGCATCTTCACCGCCAAGCTCGATCGCTACATCTGTCTGCGGAGCATAGTCCTGAAGAGCAGTAGAAACAGCAATAACTTCCTGAACAAAAGGAATACCAAGATGCTTGGCAAGGGTAAGACCGCCGGAGCCGGTGATCATCGGCGAGAGCGAAAGTTCACCGAGGCTGTCATATGCTTTTTTGCAGAAGTGCAGAGAGCGTCTCCTGGATATTGGCATAATGGCGTTCATAATCAGAGAAAAGAAGTTCGTTTTTCTCATTCAAAATAGCAACCTTAACGGTTGTGGAACCGATATCGATTCCTAAAGTATGAAGTTTTGTCTGATTCGTATTCATATTCATAAATTTAAAATCCTTATGTAATGATGTTTGATTCGGGATCCGGACAGAAAACAGCCGTTTCCTGATCCACCTATTATAATAGGAAAAGATACCCGAAAAAAGATACAAAGTTCATTATACGACAAATTTTTTGAAATATCAAACGTTTTGATGATGTTTCGCATTTTTTTAGAAACAAAAAAATAAAGTTTTCCTTAAGCAAAAATATTGTAATTCATCGCATAATATGGCATAATGGAAAAGTAAATGCTTAAAAATCAAAATAGGAAAACGAATACGAGGACAAGGAAAAGAAAAAGATACAGAGGAGAAAACTATGCAGATATTTTCAATGATTTTATCACTTCTATGTGGAGTAGCACTGTTTTTATTCGGAATGTCACTGATGGGCGACGGACTCAAGATGGTCGCCGGAAATAAACTGGAAGCATTTTTATATCGAATGACGAACACGCCGATCAAGGGTGTGGCACTTGGTACGGCAGTTACCAGTGTGATCCAGTCATCTTCGGCAACGACAGTTATGGTGATCGGTTTTGTAAACTCCGGTATGATGAAGCTGAAACAGGCGATCGGTATCATCATGGGAGCCAATATTGGTACCAGTATCACAGGATGGATCTTGTGTCTGTCCTATATTCAGGGTTCCGGCGGGATCGCAAGCATTTTTTCAACAGCGACGATATCTGCCGTTGTAGCAGTGGTCGGTATTATTTTCCGCATGTTTGGGAAACGCTCCGTACATAAAAATATGGGCAATATCATGCTGGGTTTTGCTGTTTTGATGACAGGTATGCAGATGATGAGCGGGGCTGTTTCTCCGCTTCGTGAAAACCAGATGTTTATCAATATGCTCACAATGTTTTCCAATCCGCTTGCCGGTATCCTGGTCGGTATTTTATTTACCGCAGTGCTGCAGAGTGCTTCTGCGACCGTTGGTGTACTGCAGGCGTTGTCCGTGACCGGAATCCTGACTTTTGCAAGCACGTTCCCGATCGTACTTGGTATCGGTGTCGGTGCGGCCTGTCCGGTTCTGATCTCTGCAATCGGAGCAAATAAGAATGGTAAACGTACAGCACTTGTTTATCTGATCAATGACCTGTTCGGACTGATCATGTGGGCAGTGGTCTTCTATTCCCTGAACGCCGTGATCCATTTTACGTTTATGGATCAGGTGATGACACCGGTGAGCATTGCACTTTTAAATACCGTATTCCGTCTGGTGACTGTGTGTATTCTGTTCCCGTTTATCAATAAGATCGAAAAACTGGTGTGCTGGCTGGTGAAAGACAGTGCCGAAGAGCTGGAAGACGAGGCAGATTTCGATCTTCTGGAGGAACGTCTTTTGAGTTACCCGGCATTGGCGATCGGACAGTGTCACCGTGCCATGAACGGTATGGCAAAGAAGGTCCGCAAAAACGTAAATCGTGCCATGAACCTTTTAAATGACTATCAGCAGGACAAGTTTGACAAAGTCCAGAGAAAAGAGGACTTGATTGATAAGTATGAAAGCCGTCTGGGCGAATATCTGGTTCAGCTCACAAAAAGAGAGATGAATACGGCACAGACAAGACAGGTTTCCCTGTATCTGCATACGATCAACGACTTTGAACGTATCGGAGACCATGCATCCTATATTGCCCATATGTCAAATGAAATGCATGAAAATCATACCCAGTTTTCGGAAGAAGCATGGGATGAGCTGAATGTTGCTATGGAAGCCGTGCGTGAAGTAATCAATATCACTTACGATGCTTTTTTAAATGATGACAAAGAAGAGGCACAGAGAATTACACCGCTTGGTATGGTTATCGGCAGACTTTGCGATGAACTGAAAATGCATCACGTAGCCAGAATGAGCAAAGGCGGATGCGGTCTGGAAGAAGGAGCAGTCTTTACCGACCTTCTGAACAGCTTCAATCGTATCGCATCCCACTGTGCAAGTGCAATGGTGGCATTGCTTAAGGGCGATGAAATGGACACAGATATCCATATCCATGACTCCAAAATCTATCCGACGGATAATTGGGAATATTATTCTTATTTGAATGAATATAATCAGAAGTATGATATCAAAAGCAAGAGCGAGAGCCATATCAGAAGTATGGAGCCGGAAGAAGTAGAATAGAAAAGTAAAAAGATATCCGTTCGGATCAAAACCAGCGGATCTCTTTTTTTAAAAACAATGCAGCAGCTGACGGAGTGGAATCGCTGCTTCTGGCAGAGCAGGCACCTGAAATCCAGATTTAGGACAATAAGCGGGAATCCTCGGCAATTCAATTACCGAGATGAAAGCACAGGAGTGTGCATATCTGCACAATGCAAACAGTATAATAATCCTCATCCTCTGTTAAAATATAAATATAAAAATAAATGCCGTAACCGGTATATAATAAAAACGAAAATATGTTCGTATAATTGTTGCACATTATAATTCAATATGATATACATATATGTAATCGTATTTTTTACATCCTTATCCATAAACTATCTCCTTATTGTTATACTATGCGTAATTGTAATACCTTCACTCTGCCCTACACCTATTGCTGGATTACTCTTACTAATTCGGTTGTCAAATTCC
>ENA-OPZZ01002184-OPZZ01002184.1-human-gut-metagenome-genome-assembly--contig:-NODE-2184-length-10236-cov-2.939064_pt1 | contig 10236 bp, 8 predicted proteins | sample MGYA00242487_ERZ504511 | MGnify/ENA primary metagenome ERZ504511 (study PRJEB26092, sample SAMD00036241) | human gut metagenome | host: Homo sapiens | study: EMG produced TPA metagenomics assembly of... | reverse complement strand
AAAACGATCATGCCGGAGCTGAGGAACTTTTCCGCCAGGCCAGTGGCCTTCAGACCAAACCAGACGACCAGGACCGCGGGGATGGTAAAGAGCAGGCTGCCCACTGCGGGAGGAAGTCCCAGCAGCTCACACAGAATATTGCCGCTGCCGGAGGTGTAAGAAATCATGCATCCGATCGAGTTGGCGCACACCGAGATAAAGACCAGAACAGCGCCCAGCTTTCCAACATAGCGCTCCGCCAGACCGGGCAGCTGCATGGGCTTCTTGGTGCGGAGGGTGGTCTCCGCCACATACAGCATGGAGATGGTGGTACATACACCGGCCGCGATCAGCCACATCAGCAGAATGGGCCAGCCGGCCTTTCGCGTGGAATAGGCCAGCCCCAGGATCCCTGCGCCGATGTTGGCGCCGACAATGATCATGGCCGCCTCCCAAAATGTGAGCTTCTTGACGCTTAATGCGCCCTCCTCGGTTGTGACGACGTTTTTCGTGCCTTCACTCATATCTGTCTCTCCTTTAAGATCAGTTTCCCCTCCGAAGCCGCTCATTTCTCCGTCAGGTTGTTTCCATTATACCCCTCCTTTCGCCCTGCTTCCATTGATATTGTTCACAAGATTTCAACTTGTTTTCTGTTATTTGCAACAAAATCGCAACATCCATTTCAGCAAGTTTTCTCTCCCGTCAGACTATTTCAGACCAATTTTCCCACCAGAACACCGCATATTTTCCGCATAACCGCACAAAAACGCACCCCTTCTCCTTGGAAAAGGGGTGCGTTGGGATCATACAGACAACCGGATGTTATGCCGTCGCCGCATGACGCTTCTCAGAGATGACCTGATAGGCCAGAATCGCAATCAGGATCGCAATGCCGATGACATCCGTCAGGGCCCCGGGATGGATCATCATCAGACCGGCAGCCACGCTGACCAGACGGAGCACAATGTTCAGCTTCTGGAGCATGAAGCCAATCAGGCCGGCGGCGATGAGGAACATACCACCGAAGGAGGTGATGACCACACGGATCACGTTGATCGCGTTCACATCATCACCCAATGAACAGCTGATGGGGGCTGTACGCAAAGATGTAGGGAATGATAAAGGGGCGGCGCATGGCCGAGGACTGGGTGGCATTGAGCTGCCAGGTCTTCGACTGGGCATGGGCGACCTTGGCAATGGCAGCAGCCAGCATAGGCCGCCAGGGCCACCGGCGGCGTGATGTCCGCCACAATGCCGAAGTAGAACACGAAGAAGTGGGCCGCCATCTTGGTGACACCGATGGAGGGATCCATCAGGATGGGAGCGCAGGTGGCCGCCATGATGCAGTAGTTGGCGGTGGTCGGCACGCCCATGCCCAGCACGATGAACATCAACGCCCAGAGAGGCTGCATGCGCCCGCCGCCATATTGGCTGATGTGGCCAAGCTGATTGGGCTCCCCGTACGAGTCGCGATGCTGGCCACCAAGCCAGAATTCGCAGGTGAAGATGTCACGGTGGCGCATGAGCAGCAGAAATCCGAACGCGACGAACACCGATATCAGGCTGATGATGCCATCCCACTGCACGCCGGACAAATCGCTCGCGGTTATTACGCCGACGATAATGGTGGCGACCATTGCGCCCAAGAGCATCATGCCTTCATAGGCGAGAGTCAGTCCCATTACACGATTGACCACCTTGCGACGCCACGTGCGCCATACACGGCGAGGATCGATCGGCATGACCACGGGCATTGCTGCGGGCATCGTGGCAGGCATTGCGTTGGGCATTGTGACTGGCATTGCCGGAGCCGTTTGCACGAATGGTTGCGGCGCAGCGGAATAGGGTTGTGGCGCGTAGCCCACTGGTTGAGCGTAGTACGGATGAGCGAGGGGCTGTGGAGCCGACTGTTGCGCCGGGTATGGGGAATAGGCGGATTGCGCCGGATACGTCGGCTGCGTGGGATACATCGGCTGGGCAGGATACGTAGGTTGGACGGGATATGTCGGGTATACGAGCTGCGCGGCGTATTGTGCAGGCTGCACAGCAGGTATTGCGGCTTGCGGCACAGGTTGTGAAACACCTTGTGAAACAATCCGTGGAACACCCCGTGAAACATCTTGTGGAGGTAGCGGTTGTGCCCATGCCTCCGGCTGACCCGCATATTGCGGCTGCATACTCGGCCCAGGCTGAACATACTGTGGCGTCTGTGGCATCGGCGTCTGTGACTGTGCCGCAGACTGCGGTGCCGGTCGAGGTGGCAACGGTTGCGCTGACAGCGATTGCGCCGGAGCCGTATCGGAATCGTTCGACGGATTCATGCCATTCATGGTCATGATGCTCAACCTAACCGTCATTACTGGATGAATCGTGATTATGTCCACAAATGTGTACGAATTCAGGCACAGTATTTCGAACGCTAGGACGGAGTTCATGAGTGTTGAGGAAAGCGCCGCCACGCCGGTGTTGGTGGCTGCGGTGGATAACGACCGTATGGCGTTGTTGGCACTGAAGGGAATATTGCCGCAACTCCTGCCCGCCGCGCAATGGATGTGGGGCGCGGGCACCAGTGAGACCTTTGTTTGATACGATGCGAGCGACCCAATAATCTCAATCAGATACAGAGCCAACGGCCCTGGGCCTGCAATTATGGACTCGCCTTTCGGCGAGGCTCAATGCTGGCCTCGCTGCTGTCGCAGCTCGGCACAGGGCCTGCTGAAAGCCCACCGGGCTTTCAGCAGGCCGATCGCGGCTAAATAATGCCGCGATCGGCCAACGGCCCTGTCCAGTCTGCGTCCTCAGGCTCGCGGGCGGACTCGATTCTTTCTTCGGCCCAGTGTTTGGCGGGGATGGTCTTGGGCTTGAAGGGGAACTTTTCGGCGCGCATCTTTTCGTAGGCGGCGATGTCGTCCTCGTGCTGCAGCGTCAGATCGATATCGTCGTAGCCGTTCATCAGACGCCAACGCACGTAATCGTTGACCTCGAACGGCAGGGTCACGTCGCCGCAAGTGACAGTGCGGGTCTCCAGCGAGACAGTCATCTCACGACCAGGCTCTTCCTCCAGTAGCTTCCACAGGAGTTCGACGGACTCCTGCGGCATAATCGCGGCCAGCACGCCGTTCTTGGCGGTGTTGCCGTAGAAGATGTCGGCGAAGCTCGGCGCGATGACCACGCGGAAACCGTAATCGTGCAGCGCCCACACGGCGTGCTCGCGGGAGGAGCCGATGCCGAATTCGGGGCCGGCGACCAGAATCTGGCCCTTACCGGCGTATTCCGGCTTGTTGAGCACGAAGTTCGGGTCTCGGCGCCATGCGTAGAACAGGGCGTCATCGAAGCCGGACTTGGTCACGCGCTTCAAGAACACAGCGGGAATGATCTGGTCGGTATCGACGTTGGAGCGGCGCAGCGGCACGCCCACGCCGGTCAGTGTGGTGAGTTTTTCCATAACAATTTTCCTTTCGGGGATCTCTCCCCCAGTCAGTCTTCGACTGACAGCCCCTCGTCAGAGGGGGCTCACGTGTATTGACTCAGAGATCGGCGGGAGACGAGATTGTGCCGCGGATGGCGGTGGCGGCGGCTACGGCCGGCGACGCCAGATGCGTGCGCGAGCCCTTGCCTTGGCGGCCCTCGAAGTTACGGTTCGAAGTGGAAATCGAGCGCTCGTTCGGTACCAGCTTGTCGGGGTTCATGCCCAGGCACATCGAGCAGCCGGCGTTACGCCATTCGGCGCCAAAGTCCTTGAACACCTTATCGAGGCCTTCCTTCTCCGCCTGCAAACGCACGCGAGAGGAGGCCGGCACCACCAGCACGCGGTGGATGTTCTCGGCCTTGCGGTGGCCCTTCATAATCGCGGCGGCCTGGCGCAAATCGTCGATACGACCGTTGGTGCACGAACCAATGAACACGGTGTCCACGGCGATGTCCTTGATCGGCATGCCTGGCTTCAAACCCATGTATGTAATCGCACGTTCGGCGGCGGCGCGCTTGGTGGCGTCGGCGATCTTGCCCGGCTCCGGCACGGAGGCGGTGATCGGCAGACCTTGGCCGGGGTTGGTGCCCCACGTCACATATGGACCGAGCTTGGTGGCGTCAATATCCACCACCTTGTCGAATACGGCATCGTCATCGGTCTTCAGCGTCTTCCAGTACGCCACGGCCTGATCCCACAGCTCGCCTTCCGGCGCGTGCGGACGGCCCTTCAGGTACTCGAACGTGGTCTCGTCCGGCGCGATCATGCCGGCACGCGCACCGGCCTCGATGGACATGTTGCACACGGTCATACGTTCGTCCATGGTGAGGTTGCGAATCGCCTCACCACGGTATTCGATCACGTAACCCTGGCCGCCGCCGGTGCCGATCTTGGCGATGATCGCCAGAATGATGTCCTTGGCCGTCGCGTCCGCGGGCAGCTTGCCGTTGACGTTGACGGCCATGGTCTTGAACGGCTTCAGAGACAGCGTCTGTGTGGCCATCACGTGTTCGACTTCGGAAGTGCCGATGCCGAACGCCAGCGCGCCGAACGCGCCGTGCGTCGACGTATGCGAATCACCGCACACGATGGTCATGCCCGGCTGGGTCAGGCCCAGAATCGGGGCGAACGCGTGGACGATGCCCTGATCGGCGTCGCCCAGCGGGTGCAGGCGCACGCCGAACTCCTTGCAGTTCTTCTCCAAAGTCGTCAACTGCAACGCGCTCGTCTCATCCGGGTTCGGGCGATCGATATCAACGGTCGGCGTGTTGTGATCCTCGGTGGCAATGAGCTGATCCACGTGACGCGGCTTGCGGCCGGCCAAGCGCAGGCCCTCAAACGCCTGCGGGCTGGTGACCTCATGCATGAGCATCAGATCGATGTACAGCAAATCAGGGGCTCCGTCGCTGCCCTTGCGCACCAGATGATCGGCCCAGACCTTCTCGGCCAGTGTCGTTCCCATAGTGATTCCTCCAAAAAATTCCGCGCGAGGTATTGTGTTCGCGCCTTGTTCGTGGTATTAGCCTATGTGCTTGCGATGGGCCCGGCCATGAGCATGCCGGATATTGAGATACGGTCAAATGATGGCCTCAATATGACTCGGATACGACTCGAACATGACCTAGTCATGACTCGGTTCCGCTCCAGACATGTCTCTTCGGCATCCACGAACGCCCTTTTCAACTTCATGGCCACCCTGTGAGACACTTCCCCAATTTGCTATTTCACTATGTGAGATGGCATAATCGCCCTTATTATGACTGATTCCCAAGAAGAGCCATTGAACAACAGCTTGACCGAGTCCGAGCCGGTTGAAGACACCACCGCCAAGGACGATGGGGAAATCCATTCCGGCGTTGGCGTCCTTGATAAAACTGTAAAGATTCTTGACGCACTGGAATCCGGCCCGTCTACGCTGGGCCAGCTTGTGGCCGCCACCGGTCTCGCTCGACCGACCGCACATCGTTTGGCTATTGCACTGGAACGCCACCGTTTCGTACTGCGCGACCAGCATGGCCGATTCGTACTCGGCTCCCGTTTCGCCGAACTTGCCGCCGCAGCAGGCGAGGATCGTCTGCTGACCGCCGCCGGCCCGATCCTGCAGACCCTGCTCGATCGCACTGGCGAGTCTGCGCAGATTTACCGCCGCCAAGGCGATCAGCGCGTGTGCATCGCCGCTGTGGAACGCACCTCCGGCCTACGTGATTCCATTCCGGTGGGTGCCATGCTGTCGATGGAAGCCGGTTCCGCCGCCCAGATTCTTCTGGCTTGGGAGGATTCCGACCGTCTGCACCAGGGATTGCGCCACGCCAAGTTCACCGCCACCAAGCTGGCCGCCGTACGCAAGCGCGGCTGGTCCGAGTCCGTGAACGAACGCGAAGAGGGCGTGTGCTCGATTTCCGCCCCGATCCGCAACGCCTCCGGCCAGGTCATCGCCGCCATCTCGATTTCCGGCCCGACCGGCCGCATGGGTGCCGCCCCCGGACGCCGCTATGCGCCGCTGGTGATGGCCGCCGGCAAGTACCTCACCGAGGCACTGGTCAAAGCCGTTCGCTGAAACATACCAGTCAATCCAACCGATAGCCCAACCGGCAGAAATCCCGCGTCACAACGAAAGAGACGCGGGATTTCTGCCACTAATCGTCCAACACAGCGGAAGGCCACCGAAACCTCGAATACTTCGCGCCGCTTTCCGCCTCTATCAGGAACAGTTACCTGAATAAACCGGGTTACCTGAATAAACCGGACAGTTGACTCCATAGCGACGGCTTGCGCAGCAAATCATCGCCCTCACCCTCGCCAGGCGTGGTCTGGTTCACCGCATAGGTGTAGGCGCGTTTGGAACTGGGCTTGCCCACCAGTTCGCCAAACTCCAGCAATTGCGTACGCGGCTCGTAAGGGTGACGGATATCAAATTCGATCAATCGCGTGGCACGTTTGGCCGGAGCCGGTCCGTACGTATTGAATCCGCAGGTTGGCGTAGCGATAAGCAACAGACCCTCATGTTCGCCGACGAAACCGTTGCGATGATCATGACCAGCTACGACGCCGAAATACCCCTCGCGCAGCAATTCGAATTCGTCTGACGTATCAGGGCAGGATATGCCTTCTCCCAGATATCCGCCGGGCTGGGTTTGCAATTCGTCCAGCACGTAGTAGGTATCGGCGTGCGAACGATAGCCCTGCATGGCAAACGCCGCGTTGGCCGCCACCGGCTTCAGCACGTTGTAATACTCGGGCATCGGCATGTGCTGGAACACCATTGATTTCGCACCGATACGGTCGGGCACGGCGTTCAGGAAGGCGAGCGCTGCGGGCGATGGTGCGCCGAAGCCGCCGCCATGCACGTAATCGCCGGAGTCAAGAATGACCAGACCCAGCACATTGCGCGTATGGTCAACGTCCATAACCGGCAGCGCGAAGGTGCCTGGTTCACCGGAACCCACTGCGGATGTGGGGGAAGACACAGCAGAAGGCACAACAGCATCGGCACCAGCATCGTCAACGACGCCCAACGTATCAGCCTTCGCGGTAATCCCCGCACCGGAGCCAGTGGCACCAGACGGCGTCTGCACAGCGCCACCCGCTCCACAGGTATATGCAATCTGGTTCGGCAAGGTCTCACTCGGCGGATTGACACAACCGGGGAACTCGCGATAGATACCGTCCAGTTCCGCATTGCTTAGCCCGCATTGGAAATCATGGTTGCCGTACGTCACGGCCCACGGAATGCCGCGCGCCGCCAACGGCTCAGTGAACTGGCCAATGGCCTTGCGCACCAGCGCTCGGGTATGGTTCAGCGCGGATTCGGCAATAGGTTCGTTACACCAGCGACGTTTACGGAATGAATCGGCGAACGCCGGATCGTAGCCGGCGATCTGGTTGCCGGAGAAAATCACCAGATCAGGCCGTGTGGCATCAAGGCTGGCCTCAATCAGGGTGATGGTGTCTTTGGAGACTTTCGGCCCATCCTGAATGTCGGCAATCTGCAGCACGCGGAACTTGCCGGAATAGTGGAATTGCAGTCGTCCGAGACGCGCAGAGATAGAGACCGGACGGCCGTCTTCGGCATCGGCCGGCTTGATACGAGGTTTCGACGACATCCCCTCTGGCGTACGCTGTGTTTCCGTCATGCCCTCCACTGTACACACAAACGAAAAGGCCCGCCGGAGCGGGCCTTTTCTACAAGTTCAACTACTGGAGCAGAATCTCTGCACAACATCATCGTTGTAACGGTAAGTCTTTCCAATGCCCGTCCAACGTAACAGTCCTCGTGACCATACACTATTTGTGGGCTCTGCTCTGTTCAGTTGTTCTTGTACCTCATAATCTATTCATCACTCCCGTTTCTCGCAACCTGCAGAGAGTCGTTGTGCGTTTTTTATCACAACTGTTCAATCGCACTTTCTGGCTATCGGAAAACGAGCTGAACCGTTCACATCGAACCCGTCCGATGTTCGATTTCGTTCGTTTCACCGCCGCTCACGGCGTGTCGCGAGCGACGCTAGCACACTCAAAACCAACCAACACCGAACTAACATGAACACCCGTTGAATTCTGGCGCGTTCAGTCGTTTTCCGGCCACGCCAAAGCTTACGATATAAGCTATGGCACAGATATTTGACGCACCCTCGAAGGCAATTCTGCGCAGCCAAATCGCAGAGCATATTGCCGAAAACGACAACAACGACCGCCGCGTCGATCAGGAAGGCGAGGCACCGCTGCCCAAGGACCGTTTCTTCGACCGCGAGCTCAGCTGGCTCAAGTTCAACCAGCGCGTGCTCGAATGTGCGGAGAACGAAGACATGCCCCTGCTCGAGCGCGCCAACTTCGCCGCGATCTTCGCCTCGAACCTTGACGAGTTCTTCATGGTCCGCGTCGCCGGCCTGAAGCGCCGTATCGACTCGGGCATCGCCGTGCCGTCTGCCGCCGGCCTGAGCCCGCGTCAGCAGCTGCGCGCGATCAGCGAGACCGCACACCGTCTGCAAGACGAGCACGCACATTACACGATCGACACCATTCTGCCGGAATTGGAGAAGGAGCGCATCGTCCTGCTGACGTGGGACAAGCTCACATCCTCCGAGCAGGAGCGCCTCTCGCGCTACTACCGCCAGCAGGTGTTCCCGGTCCTGACGCCGCTCGCCGTGGACCCGGCCCACCCGTTCCCGTACATTTCCGGCGGTTCCATCAACCTGGCCGTGATTGTGGAGAACCCGGCCTCCGGCAAGTCGCACTTCGCCCGCGTCAAGATCCCGGGCAACCTGCCGCGCCTGGTGCCGGTGGACGACATGACCGATGAGGAGTCCAAGGACGAGCGTTACGGCTTCATCGCCATGGAAAAGCTCATCGCCGCGCATCTGGAATCCCTGTTCCCGGGCATGATCATCAAGGAGGCCCGCTCCTTCCGCGTGACTCGTAACGAGGACATCGACGTGGAAGAGGATGACGCCGAGAACCTGCTCAACGCCATGGAGAAGGAGCTGCTGCGCCGCCGCTTCGGACCGCCGATCCGCCTGGAGATCACGGACACCACGAGCCCCTTCCTCTCCCAGCTGCTCGCCGACCAGCTCGGCGTGAGCCAGGACGAGGTATACCGTCTGCCCAGCCCGCTGGACCTGACCGTGCTCTTTGAGCTCGGCAGCGTGGACCGCCCGGACCTGAAGAACCGTCCGTTCGTGCCGACCACGAACCGTCAGATCGCCGAGGTCGAGTCCTCCCGCGCACAGGATATTTTCGCTGCCATCCGCGAGCGCGACATCCTGCTGCATCACCCCTATGACTCCTTCTCCACTTCCGTGCAGGCCTTCCTTGCGCAGGCCGCCGCGGACCCGAAGGTGCTGGCCATCAAGCAGACCCTGTACCGCACCAGCTCCAACTCGCCGATCATCGACGCCCTGATCGACGCCGCTCATGCCGGCAAGCAGGTGCTGGCTTTGGTGGAAATCAAGGCTCGTTTCGACGAGGACGCCAACATCGCGTGGGCCCGCAAGCTCGAACGCGCCGGCGTGCACGTGGTGTACGGCATCGTGGGCTTGAAGACCCACTGCAAGCTCATCGAGGTCGTGCGTCAGGAAGCGGACGGTCTGCGCCGCTACTGCCACGTAGGCACCGGCAACTACAACCCGAAGACCGCGCGACTGTACACCGATCTGGGTCTGCTGACCTGCGACCCGGTGGTCGGCCAGGATCTGACTCGTCTGTTCAACCAGCTCTCTGGTTACGCGCCAAAGTCCAGCTTCCACCGTCTGCTGGTGGCCCCGCGTACCGTGCGCACCGGCCTGATTCAGCGCATCCGCCGCGAGGAGGACGCCGCCCGCGCCGGCAAGGAGGCCTGGATCAAGATCAAGGTCAACTCCATCGTGGACGAGAAGACCATCGACGCCTTGTACCGTGCCTCTCAGGCCGGCGTGAAGATCGACATCGTCGAACGCGGCATCTGCGCTCTGAAGCCCGGCGTTCCCGGCCTGTCCGAGAACATCCGCGTGCGTTCGATTCTCGGCCGCTTCCTGGAGCACTCCCGCATCTACGCCTTCTGCAACGCGGACGGCCCGCAGATCGGCGAGGGTCCGGCTTCCGGCCCGGAGGTCTACATCGGTTCGGCTGACCTCATGCACCGTAACCTTGACCGCCGTGTGGAGGCTCTGGTGCGTGTCACCGCCCCGGAGCAGGTCGACGGGCTCATCAAGTACGTGGACCTGCAGATGGCCGACTCCACCATGAGCTGGCACATGCAGCCCGACGGCACGTATGTGCTGCACACCAAGGACGACGAGGGCCGCCCGCTGGTC
>ENA-OPZZ01002183-OPZZ01002183.1-human-gut-metagenome-genome-assembly--contig:-NODE-2183-length-10245-cov-4.175924_pt1 | contig 10245 bp, 9 predicted proteins | sample MGYA00242487_ERZ504511 | MGnify/ENA primary metagenome ERZ504511 (study PRJEB26092, sample SAMD00036241) | human gut metagenome | host: Homo sapiens | study: EMG produced TPA metagenomics assembly of... | reverse complement strand
GTACCCATCATCACCAGGTTGGATACCCGCTCCCCGATGTCTTTCTGGATACGGTAGATCTGATCGAGCATCTCCCCCGCCGTCAGATCTCTTGTCTTTCCTCCGATCGTGGAGGCACAGAAACGGCATCCCATGCGGCAGCCGACCTGCGTGGAAATGCACACCGAATTGCCGTGCTGGTAACGCATCAGCACACTCTCGACCACATAGCCGTCCGAAAGGCGGAACAGATATTTTCTCGTTCCGTCCAGTTCGGAAACCAGCGTCTGTACGTTCTCAAGGCAGGTATATTCACAGGTTTCTGCCAGTTTTTCCCGCAGACTTTTTGAGAGATTGGTCATCTCTTCAAAACCATCCGCCTGTTTTTCATGCATCCACTGATAGACCTGCTTTGCCCGGAACGGCTTTTCGCCGATGCTGACAAAAAAAGTCTTTCAGTTCGTCATAATCCAATGATTTGATATCTGTTTTTTCCATGCCACACTCCTACTTTACGCGTTTCAGGCGTGCAATGAAAAATCCGTCTGATTTATGTATGCCGGGCAGAAGCTGAAGATATCCGGCACTGGTTGTCTTACCCTTCAGCTCGTCGCAGATGTACGGATCAATGCTTTCCAGCACAAACGGATAATTTTCCAGAAACCATTTGACGTTGTACTGATTTTCTTCTGCCCCGATCGTACAGGTACTGTAAATCAATGTTCCGCCCACTTTGACATACTTCCAGACCGTATCGAGGATCTTACGCTGCAGTTTGATGATCTCCGTCTGTTTTGCCGGTGTCATCTTGTAGCGGATGTCCGCCTTTTTGCCGATCACGCCAAGTCCGGAGCAAGGCACATCTGCCAGCAGAATATCCGCACGCTCCACGGATTCCGGATCAAAAACGGTCGCATCCTGCAGGGTCGCAGACATATTGATCACGCCGATACGCTCAATATTTTCCTGCATCAGCTGGACTTTGTAGTCGGTGATATCTCTTGCCTCCACATGACCGCTTCCGTGCAGCATATCTGCAAGGTGAAGGCTTTTGCCTCCCGGTGCGGCACAGACATCAATGCAGTAGTCGCCCCATTTCGGTGCTGCAATCTCAGAAACCAGCATGGAGCTGACATCCTGTACTTGGAACCAGCCGCGTTTAAAGGCAAGCACCGCTTTCATGTAATTATAGCCGCGGATGCCGAGTGCATAGTCCAGATACGGACTCTGCTCTACCTGGATCCCCTGCTCTTTGAGGCTCTCGATAATCTGCTCTTTTTCTGTTTTATCCAGATTACAGCGGATCGAAGTCGGTTTTTCTTCATGCATATCCTGGCAGATCTTCTCCACTGCATCAAAGCCGTAGAGTTCACACCAGCTCTTTACGATCCATTCCGGCATGGAATAGGTGACTGAAAGATAAAGCAACGGCTGTTTTTCTTTTGAAGGATATTCCACTTTGTCCAGATTTCTTGCAACACTTCGAAGAACGCCGTTCACAAAACCTTTGAGCTGATAAAATCCTCGTTTCTGTGCCAGACGCACGCCTTCGTTACAGACGGCAGAATCCGGTACACTGTCCATATATTTTAACTGATAAACCGACATACGCAGGATGTTGCGGATCACCGGTTTCATATTTTCCACTTTTACTTTTGAAAAACGCTCAATGATATAATCCATCTGGAGCATATTTTCCAGCGTGCCCTCGGTCACACGCGTAATAAATGCCCGGTCACGTTTGTCCAGGTACTGATATTTTTCCAGCACATCCTTGAGCACGATATGGCTGTACTGCTCTTCTTCCACGATATCCATCAGTGCACCGAGGATAATTTCTCTAAGATTAATCATCTCTTCTGTTTCCTCCTGCTAAAATGACAAGACGCAGCAGCTGCAGTATGGATGATGCAAGACTTGCTACATAAGTCATAGCTGCCGCTCTGAGCACCTTTTTTGCTCCTGTGATCTCACTTTCTCCAAGCATTCCGTTTCCCTCAAGGATCCTGATCGCACGGCTGGATGCGTTGAACTCAACCGGCAGTGTCACAAGCTGAAAGATCACAGCCAGTCCAAACAGAAGAATACCGAGCATCAGAAGCGGACGCATGCTGAAGATCAGCCCTGCAACAAAAATCGGCCAGGAAAGACTGGAACCGATGTTGGCTGCCGGAACCAGTGTGCTTCGAAGTACCAGAGGTCCATATCCTTTCTGATGCTGGATTGCATGACCACACTCATGTGCTGCCACACATACTGCCGCAACGGAATTGGAGCCATAGGTGCTGTCTGAAAGACGCAGCACTTTTGCCCTCGGATCATAATGATCAGTCAGCTCTCCTGCCACACGCTCAATGCGGACATCATAGATACCGCTGATGCGGAGCACTTCCTGTGCCGCCTGTGCACCGGTATAGCCTGCCATACAGCGAACGCGTGAATACCTTGCAAAGGTGCTTTTCACGCCTGCCGATGCGATCAGCGTCAGGATCAGCCCCGCAAAAACAAGTATAAAAGTCGGATCATAATACCATCCATACATTATAAAATCATCCCTTTCTCAAGATGACAGCCGCGAAGGAAGGCTGCCGTGTCCATACGTTTCTTACCTTCTAACTGAAGTTCTTTCACGGACAGGACTTTTCTCCTGTCTGGATCAGGAACTCGTCTTTTTCTGCTTTCAGCACCGTTCCGGGCTGTGCTTTTTCACCGGTCTGCCCACATACATCTGCTGCCCAGATTTTCAGGGTCTTACCGTTTAGTTTCGTATAGGCACTCGGCCACGGATTCAGTCCGCGGATCAGACGTTCCAGCTCTTTCGCCGGGCGGTTCCAGTCGATCGCTCCCATATCTTTGGTCAGCATTTTTGCATAAGCGGTCGGCGACTCACCTTGTTTCTGCGGGGTAACCGTGCCATTTTCCAGTGCATCAAGCGTCTTAAGAAGCAGATCTGCCCCTGCTTTGCTCAGTTTGTCAAACAGACTTCCTCCCGTTTCTTTTTCATCGAGCGGCACGACGGTTTTCAGCAGCATATCACCGGTATCCAGTCCGGCATCCATCTGCATGGTTGTCACGCCGGATTCCTTTTCACCGTCGATCACCGCCCACTGGATCGGAGCAGCTCCGCGATATTTCGGTAAAAGTGAACCATGCACATTGATGCAGCCATACGGTGCGATGTCCAGGATCTCCTGTGGTATAATCTGTCCAAACGCCACAACAACCAGTACATCCGGTGCAAGTTCCCGGATCTTTTGGATCACTTCCGGATCTCTTACTTTTTTCGGCTGATAGACCGGAATATTCTCCCGGAGTGCCACTTCTTTGACCGGCGTAAACTGCATCGCTTTTCCGCGTCCCTTTGGCTTATCCGGCTGTGTAAAGACCGCGGTCACTTCATGTCTGGATGAAGCCAGGGCTTCCAGTGCCTCAACCGCAAAATCCGGTGTTCCCATATATATGATCTTCATCTTATCGCCTCCTGTTTCTTTTTTACTGTATTTTCATCACTCTTCTTCATCATAAGGAGCGACATCTTCTAATTCGCCCTCTACTTTTTCTACATACATATGCCCATCCAGATGTTCGCATTCGTGACAGATGGCACGGGCCAGAAGTCCTTCGCCCTCCAGAATAAATTCATTCATATCTTCATCATATGCTTTTACTTTCGCATAATCAGGTCCTTGTAACGACCCCCGTTTTTCCGGAACGCCTTCAAGCATCCCTCATAACCTCTCTGCTCTCCGGCTGTCTCGATGATCACCGGATTGATCAATACGTGTGGATCATCCCCGCAGTCGATAACTACGATTTCTTTTCAGCATGCCGACCTGGTTTAGCTGCAAGTCCGACGCCCATGGCATCGTACATCGTCTCAAACATATCATCGATCAGTTCTTTTGTTTTTGGCGTTACTTCTTTACTTCTTTACATACTTTCGTCAGTACATCGTCTCCGATTGTCCTTATTGTTCTGGTTGCCATCTCTTTTATCCTCCGCTTTCTCTAATCTCTGTCATACTGAATGGTAATTTTATCAAAACCTCTGTTTATTTCAATATATTGTTCTGTCCGCTCTTTGATCTGATCCAGCACTTCTTTTCGCCCGTGCCTTACATAGATCACTTTTCTGTAAATATCCGCAACTTTCGAAACGCTTTCATCTGCCGGTCCGATCACTCTTGCCTGTGTTTTCTTCGCCAGTACATCCAGGTATTTTTTCAGATATTCCATCGCCATCTGAAGGTAACTTTCATCCTCCCCCTGTCCGTGCAGGGCAAGCATACCGCCGACCGGCGGATAATCCATCAGGCTGCGGTACAGGATCTCTTCTTCATAAAAAGCCTGATAATCCTGAGCTGCCGCCGCTTTTATACTGTAATGATCCGGCTCATAAGTCTGGATCACGACACTTCCCGTTTTTTCACCTCTGCCGGCACGTCCGGCCGCCTGCGTCAGCAGCTGAAAGGTCCGCTCGGCTGCCCGGTAATCGCTCATGTGGAGCGACAGATCCGCTGCCAGTGCCCCGACCAGCGTGACATCTGCAAAATCATGCCCTTTGACAATCATCTGCGTCCCGACCAAAATATCGGCTCCGCCTTTTGCAAAGGTCTCTAAAATTTTATGATGTCCGTCTTTCCCTCTGGTCGTATCGGCATCCATACGCAAAATACGTGCCTTCGGAAACATACGCTGCACCTGGCTTACTACCTGCTGTGTCCCCACCTGAAAACTTCCGATAAAAGGAGAACCGCAGGACGGACAGAGGCGAGGATTTGGCTGTGTATAGCCGCAGTAATGACACACCAGCTTTTCGCCTGCCGTACTTTTTTTGTGAAGTGACAGGGACACGTTGCAGTGCGGACACCCGATCACCGTACCGCAGGAACGGCATGCCACAAAACCGGCATAACCGCGTCGGTTTAAAAACAGCATCGCCTGATCGCCCCTCTCGAGACACATCCCAAGCTGCTCTTGCAGATATCGGCTTAAAATACTGCGGTTGCCCTCCCGCATCTCGTTTCGCATATCTCCAATCCAGACATACGGAAGCTTTTGTCTGTTCGCCCGCCTCTTCATCTCCAGCAGGCAATATTCTCCCTTTTCTGCCCGGTAATACGACTCCACCGACGGGGTTGCCGATCCCAGAATGAGCTTCGCACCTTCCATTTCGGCTCGTCTCTGTGCTGTTTCTCTTGCATGATAACGAGGGACCGTCTCACTTTTGTAGGACTCTTCGTGTTCCTCATCGATAATAATAATGCCAAGATTTGAAAATGGTGTGAACAGTGCCGACCTTGGCCCGATCATAATGTCAATTTCACCATTTTTTGCTTTTTCGTACTGATCATAGCGTTCTCCGGCTGACATCCGTGAATGCAGAATGGATACACGACTTCCAAACCGCTGGTAAAACCGCAACACCATCTGATACGTCAGAGCGATCTCCGGAATCAAAAAGATCGCCTGTTTGCCCTGTTTTCGCACAAAATCGATCAGTTCCATGTAGACTTCTGTTTTTCCGCTCCCAGTCACACCATGCAGCAGATAAACAGACTTATCTTTCTGATCCCACTCTTTTAAAATCGTTTGGACTGCCAGCTGCTGTTCTTCGTTCAGAAAAAAGTCTCTGCCTGTCTGCATTTTTACCTCTTCCTGCTTTTGATTGGACCGGGAGATCATCAGATCCAGCGGATCGCGGTAGATCCGCATGCTTTCCAGCTTTACGATACCCTTTTCTTCCATTGCCCGTACAACTGGCATGGTAACGCCATACTGCTCCTTTGCCCGCTCCCAGGAAAGAACTGCCATGCCTTTTTCGTTTTGCTTCGCAATCACCAGCAAAGCATCTAAAAGTCTTGCCCTGGCTTTCTGATTTTTCTTTTCCAGAACCTGCAGCATTTCCCGTGCTTCTTTTTCCGGCAGCAGCAGACGAATCTGTTTCTGTTCTTTCTGTGCCACTTTCTGTTTGACCGGAAGCACTGCTTTTAATGCCTGGATCATCGTGGAACCATAATAATCCCGCATCCACGCAGCCAGTGCGATCAGCTTTCCTTCTACGCCTGTCTGGCCTGCACAGACTCCCTGTATTTCTTTGATCTTTTCCGGCGGATAATCGGTCCGGTCCGTCAGTTTGACCACATAGCCCTGTATCCTGCGGTTGCCGTTTCCAAATGGAACCGTAACGGCTGTTCCCGGATGAATCTGCATCCGCAGAACATCCGGCACGCGGTACTGAAAAATCTTATCCAGCTTTTCGTGGCTGATATCTACGATCACATTTGCGTAAAGTACTTGTTTTGTTCCTGACACTTACTTTCCTTTCGCTGCATCTTCCGCAAGAATCTCCCGGATCAGCACACGCTCATCCATCGGATATTTTTTGCCTTCGATCTCCTGGTAATCTTCATGTCCTTTTCCGGCAAGAACGATGACATCACCTTTCTGACCGTGGTGGATCGCCCAGGCGATCGCCTCTTTCCGATCCGGTATCTCGATGTATTTACCATCCGTTTTTTCGATGCCGGTCCGGATGTCCGCAATAATGTCCAGTGGTTTCTCGAAACGTGGGTTATCGGATGTGATGATCGTCAGATCCGCAAGTCTTCCGGAGACTTCTCCCATCTCAAATCTTCTGGATCTTGCACGGTTTCCGCCGCACCCGAACAGACATACCAGTCTCTTTGGATGATATTCTTTTAATGTCGTCAAAAGGCTCTCAAGGCTCATGGCATTATGGGCGTAGTCGATCATCAGCGTAAAATCATCGGAAACTTTGATCATCTCGATACGGCCTTTTACTTTCGCCTGTGCCAGTGCCTTTAAGATGTCCTCTTTTGAGACACCGAAATGACGGCAGACTGCGATCGCTGTCAGAGAATTGTAGACGCTGAATTTACCCGGGATATCAATCTCGACATCCAGATGGAAATCCTTTGCTTCCGCCGTGTAATCAATACCAAGATAACCCGGTCTTGATACCAGTTTTGTGTTTTCGGCACGAAGGTCTGCTTTTTCTGAGAATCCAAATGTCTCAATCCTGCAAGTATGACCTTTTAACACCTGCTCCAGATGTTTGTCATCCATATTGACAATGCCAAGCTTACACTGCTGGAACAGCAGCCCTTTGCAGTGCATATAGTCTTCAAAACTTGCGTGTTCTGCCGGTCCGATGTGATCCGGTTCAATGTTCGTGAAAATACCAATCTCAAACGGAATGCCTGCCGTCCTGTGCAGCATCAGTCCCTGAGAAGATACTTCCATCACAACACAGTCGCATCCTGCTTTTACCATCCGGTCAAAATAAGACTGCACGGTGTAGGACTCCGGGGTCGTATTGGCCGCCGGGATATGCTCCTCTCCGATGATCGCCTCGATCGTTCCGATCAGTCCGACTTTGTGTCCCGCACTTTCCAGGATGGATCTGATCATATACGTGGTCGTGGTCTTGCCTTTTGTTCCGGTGATACCGATCACTTTCATTTTTTCCGCCGGATAATCAAAATATGCTGCTGAGATCATTGCCATCGCATAGCGGCTGTCCGCCACTTTGATCACCGTCACATCCTTCGGAGCTTCTACTTCATCCTGCACGACCAGAACTTTTGCTCCTTTGGCGATCACATCTGCTGCGTATTTGTGTCCGTCAGAAACGGCTCCTTTGATGCAGAAAAACAGAGAACCTTCTTTTGCTTTTCTGGAGTCATTGACAAGATCTGCCACCTCGACATCTACAGAGCCATTTATACATTCATATTCTACTCTTTCCAGTAATTTTGTTAATTTCATGGCTTTCACCTCCATAGACAGTAGGATAGCACATCTACCGTGCTATTTCAAACATTTTCCGTTCCTTTCATCTTACCAGGTTTTCAGGATTTCGATGATCTCCTGTTCGTAGTTCCCCCATGATGTCTTCCTGTCTTCCCACGGTACGCACATTTGTCTCCGCACCGTATCACCATCCTCAAATTCCCAGATGTGATAGCTCAGTCCACGATGCTCAAAATCAATGCTTCCAAGCCCGTCCTCCTCCGTGTATTCGTAGTTCCACTGTTTCTCTTTTAAATAAGCCTGTATTTTTTCAAGACGCATCTGCCTGCTCCCCTTTCTTCTGCTATCTGATGTTTATAAAGATGCCTTACGAATTGCTCCGTACTTCCACAATCCTCCCCAGTATTCGCATATCGTGGGATTATCATCCCACTTTTATGCTCATATCGGGGCGGGTCCCAAGGTCTTTCATCCACCTATGAGCAAGCTCATGTGGATTTAGACCTTTTGACCCTGGCATCATCTTATTATTCTAACACAGGAAACAGCGGTATCGCAACTGTGGGAACTTTCCGCCAAAGTTCTTTGTTTTGCCTCCATAACAAAAACCTCCAAAGCATCCGTTTTTTCATCTGCCCTGAAGGTTTTCATTCTTTTCTTATTGCGGTTTTATGAATTTCAGTTTCTGCTTATGCCAGTGCTTTTCCGAGGTTGACGCAGTTTGCTTCTGCCTCATCATCCGGTGTTTCGTTGCAGATCACGCTGTCACATGCAAGGGACGCACCGTCGTTTTTGCAGGTTTCTTCCCAGTTCTGCATCCATTCTCCATCGCCCCATCCGTAAGAACCAAACAGTGCAATCTTCTTGCCCTGGAGTTTGGATTCGCAGGAAGCAAACATCGGCTCAAAAATGGTATCTTCCAGTTCTTCGCATCCCATGGACGGGCATCCGAATGCTACTGCATCAAACTCATCCATTTTATCAGCGGAGAAACCTTCTGCTTCAAATACTTCTACTTCTGCTCCGCCTGCTTTTGCACCTTCTGCTACTTTATTTGCCATGATCTCTGTGTTTCCTGTTCCACTCCAATATACAACTGCTACTTTGCTCATGTTTTATTCCTCTTCTTTCTTCTTTATATTTTTCATGCTGTCGGACTTTTGCCCTCCGACATTTTTTAACAATATCTGCGGAGCATCTGCTGCAAAATCATGTTTGCAGTCTTATGACGCGACAGTAAGTGTACGGATGTCCCGCCCCTGCTTCCACAGTCTTCGATAGACTTCTCTGCATTTTTTGTATTTTGCAAAAAGTTTTCTTGTTTCACATTCATTGCAGTATACTTTCCAGCAGCCGGAGCATTTGTAATTCTGCCCTGCGTTCTCAATAAAACCAACCACATCTTCCAGCGGATAGTCAAGGAACACACCAATCTCATGTGGGAATCCTTCTGCTTTTGCAAGACGCTCTTTCAGTCTCTGTAATGCATAATCGGCATCTTTCTGTACATAGCCGTATTTTCCAAGGAAGTTCTGCACTTCTTGATCATCGAGCCGCTCCTGCAGTCTCTGTTTGCGACATACATACATCAGTGCCTTCTGATTCTGTACTCTCAGGACAACAAGTGAAATCCCCCTCGCCTGTAATTCCTGATTCCAGTACCGTACCTGCTGCTCTGGCATTTCCTCCGGTGCAAAAGACCAGGTAAACAAATTTGCCGTCTTCACCGATGCCAGAGTCGGCGAACAGTGTTCGATCAGATATCGTTCCAGCATGAGAAACCTCCTTTTTACATTGCCACGCAGTGTTCTTCCAGTACTGAGTGCAGTGCACTTGCACTGCTGCTGTGGATCCTTGCAACCGGAATGTTGTTCCGTTTTGCTTCCTGGATCGCAGTGTTTACCATTTTGTGTGATACCGTATTGGTAAACAGGATCAGAAGATCCGGGCAACCGATTTTTTTCTTACTGAACCATGCTCTTTTGCAAAGACTTTTGCTTTGCAGCCATGGCATTTGCAGATGTCAGCGTACTGACAGACCATTCTTTCGTTTCCTCCAATAATCACTACACTCATGTTCTTATCCTCTCCATTTTTCTTAAAATTATAAGATGCCAGGGTCAAAAACCTGAAGCCACGACGTGCTTGCACAGGATTGGTTTTGTGACATCCTTGCTCCGATGCTTCTTGCAACTACCTTAAATTAGTTTTAACTAACTTATGATTTTAAAAAAACGGACTGCCAAGACTATCCTGAAACAGTCCGTTTTCCGCCTTTATCTGGCACAACACATGTCAGAATTCCAGGCTATTTTTTTTATTTCCTGATCTTCAATATATCCGCACGCTTTTAGACCTGCCTGAAATACTGCGTCCAGTTTCTCTGCCGAGAGACAGTACGTTGTGCGGTCACTCAGTTCCACGATGCAGCTGTTTGCAGCTTTTTTCTTTTCTACTTCACAGCTGCCATTTTCGCACAGTTCTTCACATG
>ENA-OPZZ01002181-OPZZ01002181.1-human-gut-metagenome-genome-assembly--contig:-NODE-2181-length-10259-cov-2.737564_pt1 | contig 10259 bp, 8 predicted proteins | sample MGYA00242487_ERZ504511 | MGnify/ENA primary metagenome ERZ504511 (study PRJEB26092, sample SAMD00036241) | human gut metagenome | host: Homo sapiens | study: EMG produced TPA metagenomics assembly of... | reverse complement strand
AACACTTGCTTATTTTGATAAGCAAAGTACTGTTGATTATATTGGAGTTGCACAAGGTGTGCCAATATGCTTTGATGCTAAAGAAACAGGGCTTAAAAGTCTTCCTATACAAAATGTTCATGAACATCAAATTGAGTTTATGAATGAATTTCAAAATCAAAATGGAGTTGCATTTTGCTTGTTCATTTTCTCATTATAATGAATATTTTTTTCTACCTTTTGAAGTGCTTAATAAGTATTATATTGAGTCCAAAAAAGGTGGAAGAAAATCCATTCCGTATTCAGCATTTGAAAAGCAATATGAAATAGAGCAGAAAAATAGTACGATACTTAACTATCTTCAGGCAGTTAATGTATATTTACATAATAAAGATAAATGATCTCTCGCTGATGGGGAGAAAGTTTTGCCAAGGCTTTCATCAAAAGTTTAACCCGATCGTCCGTATCTGTCGTATCCAATGCGATACGGGAGAATAACTCATCCACTTGAAACACGTCCTCATATAAGGAGACATCCTCCATTTTCCTGTTTTTCTCGATCGTATCATACAGCTTATGTCTTAAAGCCTTAAGCAGATATCCTCTGACATTCGCCGTCGGAGAGAGGGAGGTATGGTTTTGAATCAAATTGATAAAAATATCCTGTACGCAATCTTCCACCAAGTTCTTGTCGGGAAGTAACTTGATTCCATAATTGCGCAGCAATGCGTAAAATCGGCAATAAAGCTCACGGAAGGCTTCCTTATCTCCCTTCAGACACGATTCCCATAGCTTCTCATCGGATATTTCCATATAGATCATGTAGACAATAACTCCCACAGATTTGGCGCAAACATACAAAAAAACGTTCAAATTCAGTTAAGAGTAATAAAAAATTACAAAAAAGCACGTACAACACCATGAATAACGATGTACGTGCTTCTAAAAAATCACATGGGAAAATCACCTATACCGTTTGCCTTGCCACGGTACCATACCCGTCTGACGGATATGCTCCATCAAGCCATTGAACAAGTTTTTATACGTATCCGAAGATCGTTCCCCTATCGGACTTTGTTCCTTCGGATCTTCCTTTATATTAAAGAATTGGATAGGCTCCCAAGGAGTATTTTGTAAAATCTTGAAATCCCGGTATTGAGATGCGTAATATGCCTGACCTCCATATCGGGAATTACCTTCCCTTCGTACCCAATGCACCATTCGATCTCCGGTATCTTGTTCCTCACCTCGCAAAAGAGGCAAGATACTGATACCGTCGATCTCATGTGATACAGGCACGGCTGTCAGATCGCATAAGGTCGGAAACATATCCGAAAGCATGACGAAATTATCACGTACCGCCGGACGGATCTGGTTCTTCCAATAAATACCTCCGGCTACCCGGATCCCTCCCTCGTACATATCCTGCTTCGCGCCTCTGAACGGGCCGTTATTCGCACCCGCATCGTCCTGTCCTCCATTATCAGAGGTAAATATAATGATCGTATTCTCCAACTGGCCATTTTTCTTCAATGCCTCATACACACGTCCGACGTTGTAATCCAAATGCTCAATCAAGGCGACAATCTTAGCACGCTTCTCCGGAAGTGACGGTTCACGCTTTTTCACCTTTTCCAGCCATTCCTGAGGAGGTTGTATCGGGGTATGTGGGGCATTATAAGCTAAATACAAGAAGAAAAGTTCTTGTTTTTGCTTCATATCCGACAGGTAACGGATCGCCCAATCAGAGAAAATCTCTGTAGCATGCCCTTGTGGATCGATCTCTTTCAAGTTCTCACGCATATAATTATTCCCGAAACGACGATGGGTATAATAATCATCCATCATATCCCCTAAAAATCCCCGGTAGAAATCGAAACCCCTTTCCGTAGGGGTATTCGGAGACTCCAATCCTAGATTCCATTTTCCAACCATCGCATTATGATAGCCTCTTTTCTTCAACATCTGGGGTAATAATACGGCATCCTCCGACAGATACCCCCAACTATCCTCTTTATGCGTACGAATGACTCCCGGTACACCTACCATATCCGGATAACGCCCGGTTAATAACGAGGCTCTACTAGGAGAGGAGACCGGACAGTTCGCATGGAAATTCGTGAAACGAACTCCTTCATTTAATAATTTATCGATATGTGGAGTTTGAATGTCCTTGGCGGCTCCTTGACAGGACAAATCGCCATATCCCAAATCATCCACCAAAATCAGCAGGATATTCGGGCTATCCGGCAAAGCCTTTGTTTGTGCGGAAGCTGCGGAAAAAGCCAATCCGCAAGCCGCTGTTAGTATATATTTATTCATCTAATCTAGTGTTTTTAAATGTCCCATTACATCATAATACGGAAGGCTTGATCTTCATTCCTTTCTTATGTTTCTCACCGGCCTCGATCAGTAATTTCACGATCTCCGGATGCTTATCCGCCTGATTGAATCGCTCTGAGATATCTGTCTCCACGTTATACAACAAGGGTTCTGCCGGAGTCTCGATCTTACAGGTTCGCAGATATTGGTCCTTGATCGTCTTAAAATAATACTTCCACTCCCCTTTACGGATCGCCATCAACTCACTGCCCCACCAATAATAAACCTCATCACGGGCGGAATGCTTTTCCTCAAACAATAATCCGGTTTGATTCACGCCATCCAATACAAGATCTTTCGGTTGCTCGATACCCGCCATCGAGAGGAAAGTCGGATATAAATCCATCGAGGTCATAATCTCATCGTTGATCGCCGGATTGATTTTTCCCGGCATCCAACAAATGGCCGGAACCCGGAAGCCACCTTCCCACCAAGTACCCTTGCCATCCTTCAACGGACCTGCGGAACCGCCATTCTCATGCTCCGTCAGCCAAGGGCCGTTATCGCTGGTAAAAATAACAAACGTATTCTCGTCCAAGCCATTCTCACGCAGAGTCTTCAACACTTCACCAACGCTCCAGTCTATTTCCTCAACCACATCTCCGTACAGGCCTCGTTTGCTCGTTCCCTCGAAACGGGCATTCGTGTACAATGGGATATGCGGGAAGGTATGAGCGAAATAAAGGAAGAAAGGCTCCTTTGAATGATCCTTGATGAACGATACCGCTTTCTCCGTATAGCGACGGGTTAATTCTCCCTGATCCGGTTCCGATTCGATTTGCTTACCATCCAATATCAATGGAGTCGGTGGAAAATTCCGGGCATGTGCGCCTTTATTCTGAACGGGGCTCATATCATTGGAATAAGGTATGCCGAAATAGGTATCAAAACCATGATCCGTCGGTAAATAGGGAGAGAACGCTCCTAAATGCCATTTGCCTACACAGCCGGTCGCATACCCGCTTTGTTGTAAAACCTTGGCGATCGTGACCTCATCTTGTCCTAACCCAGCCTTTGAGTTAGGGAAAAGTACGGCTACCCGATCTCCATACAATCCATTTCGAACCGGCAAACGTCCGGTCATTAACGCGGCCCGACTTGGCGTAGAAACTCCGGCCCCCACATAAAACTGGGTCAGCTTCATTCCTTCACAAGCCATACGGTCTATATTCGGTGTGCGGATTGTGGGATTCCCATAGCAACTCAAATCCCCATATCCCATATCGTCACAGAATATGATTACAAAATTAGGCTTATTGGCCGCATCCGAGGCAGCGTTCAAACTCAAGCTGTTCGATAATACCGCCGCTGTTAAAACAGACAATGATTTCAGTGTTTTCATATACGTATCTTTTTATTTAAGTAAACGGGGAAAAGGTTCATCTATGATACCGGCAGGACGCTGGTTCCGGCCTTCATATCCCCAATCTCCCATATCACTACGAACCTGTTCGATCCATTGATTCATCTTCGTTACTACTTCGGGATGTTTATCGATGACATTGGTTGTTTCCGACAAATCATTCGCCAAATTATATAAACGAGCTTCACCGACTTCCGTATCCGGGAAGTGAGGGCCTTTGATACGTTCCTTCAAAGGTAAATGATACTTCCAGTTTCCCCAACGTACCGCCTGTAATTGTTGTTTCTGGTAATAATAGAAAGTCTCCGTGGGCGATGCCATCGATTCTCCCTCCAAGATTCCAGACACATTATGTCCATCTATCACCCGGTCGGAAGGAACCGCATAACCGCAATAATGCGCCAATGTCGGTAAGAAATCCATCGAAGTCACCAGATTATCAGTCTCCTGTCCCGCCGGTATTTTAGCGGGCCATCTCATTATACAAGGCACCCTGAACCCACCTTCATACGTCGTACCCTTTTGGCCTCTCAACGGACGGTTCGTACCGCCGAAGTGTTCATCCGCACCATTATCGGAAGTAAAGATAACCAAGGTATTTTGATCCAATCCTTCCTCCTTTAAAGTCTCAAGCAAGACTCCCATCGACCAATCCAATTCCTCGGTCGCATCTCCATAGAGTCCGTTCTGAGACTTTCCCTTGAAAGCGGGAGAAGCCGCTAACGGATTATGAGTCATATTATGGCACAAATAAATAAAGAACGGAGATTCCTTATGAGACTTTATAAACTCCACAGTCTTATTGGTATAACGAATCGTCAAGGAATCATGACCGACTGGAGCCACTATTACCTCCCCCTGTTTCATCAAGGGTAACGGACAATACGGACGATCCATATCGTTACTATAAGGAATACCATAATAGTAGTCGAAACCCTGCCGGGTAGGAAGAAATGGCAATTGATCCCCTAGATGCCATTTCCCGATACAAGCCGTCGCATATCCCTGCTCCTTCATCAACTCGGCGATCGTTATCTCACCGGGATTCAAGCCTTTATGCGAAGCTGGAAATAGCACTTGCCTCCCCTTTGGACATCAAAGGTGTAGGGTCCGCATTTACATGCATGGAGACTCGCCTTGGATAACACCCTGTCAATAAAGCCGATCTGGAAGGTGTGCTCACGCTCGAACCCACATAAAAATCGGTCAGTCGTATTCCCTCTTTAGCCATCTGGTCGATATGGGGAGTACGATGCTTCGTACTCCCGTAACAACCTAAATCCCCATATCCGAAATCATCGATAAATACGATGATCACATTTGGCCTTTCCGCCGCTTGAGTAGCCACGGCCGCTCCGGAAAGGGCTAATACCGGTATCAATTTAGATATAAATTTCATTTCATCCTTCTTTTAGTTGAACATTACCAACCCGGGTTCTGATCCAAATTCGGATTCAAAGAGCGCTCGCTATCAGGAATAGGCAGTAAATCGTAATATTCCAGATATCCATTCGGGAACTTCGTCTCGATCACGCTTCCTTCATGATCTTTTATAATCATAGGATAAAGCGTCTTCCCGATTTTCCAACGTTTCACGTCTGACCAATAACGACCTTCCAACGCCAACTCAATCCGTCTCTCATGCCTTACTTTCTCACGAGCCTCCTCACGACTCATAGATGTCGGCAGCAAAGAGATCTTAACGTCATCCCTTTCCGTACGGATCCGGTTGAGAATAGCGATCGCATCCGCTACACTTCCATTCGTCTCTATAATCGCCTCCGCTTTTGACAATAAGACATCCGCATATCTCAGTATGATATCATTGATATAAGACTGCCCGGAAGGAGGAAGCTTTGACTCATCCTGAATCCGATATTTACGGGTACTTAAATGTTTCAACCGATTACCGGCATGATTAAACGCACCTCCCGGATACAGGTAATTAGGGAAACGATAGCCCAAGAAATAAGAACCCGGAAGTACAGCCGTGAAACCTAAACGAGGATCCCGGTTCTCATAAGGATTCTCGGGATCTACAGGAGAGCCGTCGATCGTCTCATAAGCCGCTACCAAATCATCCGTAGGGACATAACGGCTTCCACGGGTCCAACTTCCGGTACCCGTTCCGCAATACTGGTCAATATAGGAACCTTGCGAATTCTCGCCTTCAATATATTGGATATCAAACAATACTTCCTTATTGTTCTCATTAGCCGGATCAAACAAGCCCTCATAACTATGGAAAAGACCATATTTCTTCAACGCATCAATTTGCTCGACACAAGCCAGAATCTCCTTGTATTTACCTTGGTATAAGTAGGCTCGCATTTTCATACCTAAAGCCGCCCCCTTGGTAGCACGCCCCGGCTCAGGAGCATCCACTCCCAGATTGGTGATCGCAACCTCATAATCATCCAGCGCTTGTTGCCAAGTCTCCTCCAAACTCGCCCGCTTCAAGCTACGAGCTTCTTCCGTGGAAATGTCCGTCAATATAATAGGTACCCCACCATAGGTTTCCGCTAGCACGGAATAAGCCAGTCCCCGTAGAAAATGAGTCTCACCTGAATATTTGGCTTTCGCTTCTTCCGATAAATCCACTAAATCCATACAGGCCAACAAATAATTTGCCCGGGAGATTATCTCGTAACATCTTTTCCAACGATACGTTACGACTCCTCCGTCACTAGAGCTCAATCGCCCGGCACCCAGCTTATTAAAAACCTCATCCGTTCCCCAGTTAAATGCGTTAGGGGTAGCTCCATCCGTTATGCCAAAGCCAAACAAACCTTGATTATAAACCTCTTTTTCCCTCAATTGAGCATAGACACCATTTAAAAGGAGTTTGATATCCGATTCATTTTCCGGGAAACTCGCCGAAGTAATCTTATCCTCAGGATACAAATCCAAATAATTCTCCATACATCCCGTGAAAGAGACACATAGTATAATTGATAAGCAATATGCTAATAACTGTTTCATACTTTTAGAAATTAAGATTTATACCAAATGTAAATATTCTCGGAGTCAGGTAATAATTGGTACCCGAATCAAACGTATTTCTTTCCGGATCATATCCTTCATACCCTTTTTTCCACATAATCGTAAACAGGTTCTGGGCATTCGCATATACGTACAACCGTTGCATTTTTAGCTTTGAGGTAATCCATTCAGGGAACGCATAACCTAATTGTAAGTTCTTCAATTTCAAGAAATCGATACGATGCACCCAAAATGAGGAGTCATACGTGTCCCATGAAGAGTCAAACCGAAGCATCGGTATATTTGAGTCCGGATTCTCTGGGCTCCACGCATCCCGCCATTTATCAGAAATAGTCAGCCATTCGTATTGCATACGGGTCATGCCGCTCTTCGTAAACGCATTCGCCTGTCCCAAACCTTGGAATAAGATATTTAAGTCAAACCCTTTATAGCGTAAGCCGGCAGTAAGTCCATACGTAATTTTAGGAATCGTATTACCAAGTACTTGTTTATCTTGATAGTCTAATTTTCCATCGTTATTAACATCCTCGTATTTCAGATTTCCCATTTCCGGCTTAAGCCCATTGCTATGCATATGTTGAGCGGCTTCTTCGTCCGATTGATAGATGCCAACCGCTTTATAGCCATACAAAGCCTTATACGGATATCCCTCACGAATCAAATAAAGCTGGTCCGGAGAGTTTCCTCCTTGAAATTTCGTTACTTTATTATCGATATACGTAAAGTTTAGTCCTACGTTAAATCCAAGGCGATCTCTGCTCGTCTCAAGATTATCATAATTCACGACTAACTCAAAACCATTATTTTTCATTTCGCCTACATTCTCAAACGGCGCAGTCTTATCCCCTAATACGTTTGGTATTGGCAATTGAACGATAATATCGGTTGTTTTTTTATTGAAGTAATCAGCTTCTATATTCAACTTATTACCTAAGAAGCCCAAATCCACGCCAATATCCAAGGAAGAGGTAGTTTCCCAAGTAATATCCTCATCCACCAAAGCGGTTACGGCAGCACCCGGAGCCAATGAGCCTCCATAATTATAACTCAAGTCATAATTTTGGGAGATCACTGTTAAATAAGGCCAATATCCTTCAATGGTTTGATTGCCTAATTGTCCCCACGACGCACGTAGTTTCAAATTAGAAAACAGATTCAGGTTCTTAATAAACGCCTCTTCACTCAAACGCCATCCTGCAGAGAAACCCGGAAAAACACCCCAGCGATTTCCCCGTTTAAAACGAGAGGAGGCATCGGCACGGAGATTCATCTCAAATAAATATTTATCCGCAAGGCATAATTCAATCGACCAAAATAAGATGCCATGCGTAGACCTTCAAAATTTCCCTCTCCCTTGATACCTTCCGTTCCCGCATCCACTTGGGTTAATCCTTCTTTGGGAGGGTTGGTTCTTCGGGCAAATACGTTCTTTATACTGTAATTCTCCAATTGGGTACCAAGGATAGCGGCAACATAATGCTTATCCGCAAATCGCTTGCTATAGTTTAATGTCGCTTGGAAATTATTACGCATGGTCGATACTTGCTCTCTACTCAACACAATACCATCACGATTGTAACTTTTTCGGTATCGTCTCTATGCCAGAATCCGTATATCCATAAAGGGTCTCATTATATTTATCAACCATTTTCCAATTGCCATTAGAGGCCCATGTTACTTGTAAGTTCAAGTCTTTCGTAAAATCCACGGTAGCGAAAGCGTTTACAGCCATATAATCCTTGGATGTTTTAGTCGCCCCGTTCGAAGCGTCTATAACCGGCTGATAAGTCGTATACAATAAAGTGCCATCATCCTTAATCGCTTCTACCGAACCGAAACGGCCATCCCGGGTATATGGAGCGATGAAAGGAGCCGCACCTTGTTGCTGTTCGAATACACGGAACAAATCAAAAGGCTCTTGGGAATTCCTACGAGTATAATTCAAACGAGCGCCAACTCTCAACCATGAATTCACTTTATACTCCACATTTGCCCGGATACCGAACCGCTCCGCCTTAGAGTTCATCAAAATACCTTCCTGACTCAAATAGTTCAAAGACAAGAAGGAAGATAGTTTCTCCGATCCACCGCGAATCGACAAATTATGCCCTGTTATTAAAGCATTCCGATAAAGAGAATCATACCAATCCGTATTCGGATATTTATAAGGATCTGTTCCGTTTGCGAAATTAGAGATCAATGTTTCCGAGAAAAGAGGGTTCTCTCCCCCATTCACCAAAGCTTGATTCGCCATAGTCATATGCTCGGCGCTATTCGTCACTAAATCAAAATGACGTCCGATCTGCTGCATTCCGACGTAAGAGTTCAACTCTACTTGGGTTTTCTCATTATTCTTTCCCATCTTCGTCGTAACCAAAACGACACCGTTAGCGGCCTTTGATCCGTAAATAGCCGCACTAGCCGCATCCTTCAAGACTGTGATACTTTCGATGTCACTCGGATTTACTTGGCTGAATACCCCTTCTACTCCGTCAATAATCACCAACGGGTCCGAATTATTCAATGTACCCCAGCCACGAATTCTCAATTGCGCTCCATCATCTCCCGGCTTACCCGAATTCTGGCTGATCCACACGCCGGAAACCTTTCCGGAAAGTGCTTGAGAAGCATCAGTGATCGGACGGTTCGCCAATTCCTCATCAAATTTGACTGAAGAAACAGAACCTGTCAAATTCACCTTCTTCTGGGTTCCATAACCAACAACCACAACCTCTTCCAAAGCCTGTGTATCCTCCTTTAAACGTACATTCAATGAAGTCTGTCCCGCAATAGCGACAGTTGTTGGCATAAAGCCGATATAAGAAAATTGAAGTGTCGCGTTATCCGATACCTCCAAAATAAATTTACCATCAAAGTCTGTTATCGTACCATTTTGAGTACCTTTCTCCACAACATTCGCTCCAATGATAGGTTCCCCTTTTGAATCGACAACAACACCCGTTATTTTTTTGGCTTGCTGGGTGACCGCATTCGCTATAGGTTTTTCAAATAAGTAGATCTTTCCATTTTTAACTTCATAACTTAATGACGTGCCCTCCGTTATTTTATCCAATACATTTGTCAATTCTGCATTCGTAAAATTAACGCTCACTCTCCGATTCAAATCTACGATTTGTTTGCTATACGCAACACTCAACCCGGTTTTGGTGGGTGATGGTAGCTAAAACTTTCTCCACTTTCGCATTGTCCAGCACAATAGAAACCCGCTGAGCCGAGGCGGTAGCCGTGAAACTCAGCAAGGATATGACTAAAAATAGAAAGGTTAACTTCATGGCATTCGGTATTTTCTCAATTAATATTAAAAGGCACCTACGCCGAGGGCTTTCTTGCTTTTCTTTCATATATTTGTATTGATTTTAATAGTTGGTATTAGAAATTTATTTTTTCTGATTCTCCGCAAACACACCTAATATTTTTAGTATATTAGCGCTCAAAAAGCAGGGATTATGAACATATTCAGTTTTACGGCTCATTTCGGTTCGGAGGAAGATTGTCGTTTGCATTTCAAGGA
>ENA-OPZZ01002179-OPZZ01002179.1-human-gut-metagenome-genome-assembly--contig:-NODE-2179-length-10260-cov-1.834995_pt1 | contig 10260 bp, 12 predicted proteins | sample MGYA00242487_ERZ504511 | MGnify/ENA primary metagenome ERZ504511 (study PRJEB26092, sample SAMD00036241) | human gut metagenome | host: Homo sapiens | study: EMG produced TPA metagenomics assembly of... | reverse complement strand
CGATCATGATCCTGGCTGCCTCCGTCACCTCCGCCGTTTCAAACTCCTTCCGGCAGTTGGCACAGTTTCCGCAGTAATTGGACCCGTATTCCCCGAAATACCGCAGGATATAATCCCGGAGACATTCGTTGGTACAGCAGTAGAAGGTCATTTTCTTTAACCGGTCCAGGTCCCTTTCCCGGACGAGCTCCGCCGTTTCCGGATCCAGCTCCAGATTGTCCCGGTTGTTCTCAATGAACAGGCGGTTGGTGATCACATCCTGGCTGCTGTAATACAGGATGCACTCCGCCGGTTCTCCGTCCCGGCCGGCCCGGCCCGCCTCCTGGTAATAGCTTTCTATGTTTTTGGGCATCCCGTAATGGAGCACGAACCGGACGTTGGACTTATCGATGCCCATTCCAAAGGCGTTGGTGGCCACCATGAGAGGTGCGCGGTCGTAAATAAAATCCTCCTGGTTTTTCCTCCGCTCCTCGTCAGACAGGCCGGCGTGGTAGCGGGTAGCAGGAAAGCCGTCCCGGATCAGATGGCCGCACACCTCGTCCACCTGTTTTCTTGTCAGGCAATAGACGATACCGCTTTCACCAGAATGCTCTTCTATATAGCCTTTCACCGCTCCGTACCGGTCTCTGGGCGTCTCCACTGCAAAATACAGATTTCCCCGGTCAAATCCAGTGGATGTGACCGCAGGATCCCGAAGGTCCAGAAGCTCCAGGATATCGTCCCGCACCTCCCTGGTGGCCGTGGCCGTAAAGGCGCTGACCACAGGCCGCGCCGGAAGCTCCCGGATAAAGTCCGCGATCCGTAAATAGCCAGGGCGGAAGTCCTGTCCCCACTGGGAAACACAATGGGCCTCGTCCACCGCCACCATGGAGATTCGTACATTCATGGCAAAATCCAGGAACTCCGGCGTCAAAAGCCGTTCCGGGGCCACATAGATGATGGGATATCTTCCCTGTCTGGCAAAGGCCAGGGCCTTCCGGTACTGGCCTGGAGTCAGAGAGCTGTTTAAATAGGCCGCATGGATCCCCGCCTGGTTTAAGCTCCCCACCTGGTCCTTCATTAAGGAGATCAGAGGCGATATCACCAGAGTGATCCCATCCAGCATCAGCGCCGGGATCTGGTAGCAGAGAGACTTGCCCGCTCCTGTGGGCATGATCCCCAGCACGTCTTTCCCGGACAGGATACTGTCGATGAGGATCTCCTGGGCTCCCCGGAAGGAATCGTAGCCAAAATATGTTTTCAAAATTTCGTATTTATTCATGAATGTTCCTTATATATATGTTTTCTGTCCTTCTTTTTCTTGATCTTAATTTCCATTATACCCGCTGCCAGCCGCAAAAACAAGCCGCTGCGGCCGGGAAACGATTTTCCTTGCAAAAGTCCCTGTTCTGCCGTATCATTATCTTACTTTTCACACATCTCAAGGAGGGACATCATGCACGTTTATACCTGGTATCAATGGCTTACCTTTTTTTCATCTGTACTGCTTTTTTGGCTGGATCTTTGAATCCTCTTACGTCTCCATTTTAAAACGCCGGTTTGTGAACCGGGGCTTTCTACGGATCCCCATGCTTCCCCTGTACGGCAGCGGGGCGGTGATGATGCTGGTGGTGTCGGAGCCGTTCCAGGACAGCCTGCTCCTCACCTGGGTTTCCGGCGTTATCGGAGCGACTATCCTGGAATATGTCACTGGCTGGGCCATGGAGCAGCTCTTTAAGGTTCGTTACTGGGATTACAGCAATCAGAAATTCAATCTCCACGGCTATATCTGCCTGAGCTCGTCCATTGCCTGGGGCTTTCTGACTATTTTTATGACCCATGTGATCCACAAGCCCATTGAACGGGCCGTCCTTTCCCTGCCCGTCATGTGGGATATTCTTTTTGTAGCCGTAGTGACCGTTGTCTTCACCGCTGATGCCATTGTCTGCACCAGAGAGGCCCTGGCCTTCGGCAGATCCCTGGAGGCCGCCCGGAAGCTGCGCCAGGATCTGGATATGCTCCGGGTCCAGACGGCGCTTTTACGGATGGATGCAGAGGACCGTCTCCATGAGACCCGGACAGACCTGGAGACGCGGCTGGCTGGAAGACGGGCGGACCTGGAGGCGCGGCTGGAGGAGCTTCGCTCCAGGACCGGAAACCGGCTGGAAGGGCTCCGGGGAAAATCCGAATCCCAGCTTCTGGAGCTTTTAAAGGAAAAGGAGGCCTCCCTGGCAGCCATCCGGGAACGCCGGAGGAAATTCCTGCGCTTCGTCCTCCGCTCCAATCCCACCGCCTCCTCCCGCAGGTACAAGGACGAATTCCAGGACATGATCCATTACCTGGAGGACAGCGGGAAGGGCCAGTCCCCGTTTTAAGGATGGGGGACTGGCCGTTTACACTTTATATACTCTGTTTCATAAAAGAATCTCTCAAAATCATCTGCAATTACCAGCAGCTCTCTTATATGCGAAAAGGATTTCATAAATTCACCCACACTCTACCCCTTCTTTAATTCCCTGCCGCCAACTCTTCAAAGATCCAAAGCCATCTTGCGCTAAAGGCAGCTTTCCTGGATCTATTAAACTTCTCTTATGGGAAAATACAGATAGCTCTTTCCCGTTGCAGGGTCAGTGTAATCATGAACGGCTCCAGCCAGCGAAATCCCATCCTCGCTCATCTGTCTGATGATTTTTTCAAACACTCCCTTGTGGTTTTCCGCGACCATATATTCATAACCAGGTACTATCCATTTCGTCCAGCCATCAGGTGCTTCTGCATGATCGTCACACTCCACTCCCGCCAGATACAGGCCTTTACGGAAGCCGTCCTCCCACGGTTTAAATGAACGGGAACTATCCGACATGGCACCCCATATCCCCACAATACTTCCTTTTGCGTCTCTCTTTGCCAGATGCGCGATTTCACTAAAATGGCTGTCTGCGTCATCCCACAGTTTCTGGATAAAGCCGTCGCCGTCTGATGTTGAGCCCTCTTTTCCAATGACAACAAATTTTTCCTTTATCACCTTAACCATTCCTTATCTCCTCCCCCGGGGTATCCTTCATTCCGAAACCAGCGCTTCAGAGTCTGGCTGTTATGATATTGGGGCTCCAGATTTCCATCTATCTGCTTCCCTTAATAAACACTCAATCACTCCCTGCTTGCCCTCAGTATAACTTTTCCGGTCATCCGGGAACTGTGCCGCTAATTTTTTCCTTACATTCGTCATATATCATTGCTTTTTCCGGATAAGTGTTCAGATAGTCCCTAAAGCTGATGTAATGATCCCATTCCATTTCACGCCACTTAACTACATGGATATGGTGGGTTCGCGTATCATTTTGAAAATCCCCCATCACAAACAGCATCTGCCCTTTAACATCCTCTCCCCGGTAAATAATACCGTGCTGTTTTAATAATTCAATATACGGCAAAATATCATTCAATTCTCCAACGCCGACTGCGATATCAATAATGGGTTTTGCATGTATGCTCTGAATGGCGGTACTTCCAACATGCTGGATATCAATGGCCGCATCGTTTAAAAGTTCAAATAAGATTCCGATCATTTCTTTTGCATTCTGATCCCATTCTTCCTGATGAGGTATTAATTTCACCGTCCCCCGCTTCAACCCTGTCATCATACCTTAACCTCCATGAATTCCAGTCTGGCTTTCTTCTATTTCCCGATCTGCTGTGATTTCGGTTTTATTATAGCACAGCTCCAGAAGCGGCAAAATTGTTTTTCCTGGCACAGATATCTATAAACTAATGAAAAAATGAGAGCTGGAGCTTTCCATACAGCGGCTTCCTCATCCCCAGTTGACACAAATGGGGATCCGGGGTATATTGTAAGTATAAATAAGAAAGGGGATTCCATATGAGACTTATGAAAAAACTAACCGCCTTTATGACGGCGGCCGTTCTCTGCCTGGGCTCTGTGATGCCGGCCTACGCGGATTTTTACCGTCAGCCGTCTAATATAAAGGGCGTGCTCATCAACAGCGAAAGCGAGGTAGCTGATGCAGTGGAGGTGGGAGCCTCCCAGGTGGTCTGCAACTTTCCCATGTCCTGGGCCTTCCAGCCTAATATGATGAACGCTTACGGAAGCTTCCTGCGGGCCATGGACAATGCCGGGATCACCGTTACCATGATCGTTTTAAACGACTGGAACGCAGCAGCCTATAAGCCGGAGCTGCTGCCTGTATCCGCACCTGTGGCCGGAGTCAGCTATTATGGCTTCAATACCTTAAATGAGCAGGGAGTCCAGGCCATCCGGGACACCGCTGGGATCCTGACCAGCAATTTCGGAAACCTGGTGTCCAACTGGGTCATCGGCAACGAGGTCAACGACGGTCAGGTATGGAACTACTTAGGCTCCATGGACATTGACACCTACTGCTCCAACTATGCCACCTCCTTCCGTACCTGGTATGACACCATCAAGGCCTCCAATTCCCTGGCCCGGGTGTATATGCCCTTTGATTTCCGCTGGAACTGCGGCCAGTTGGAGGGTTTAAGTACGGCGTCATGGACATGCTCCCCAGGCTCAACGCCCTGTTAAAGGATACGGACTACGGAATCGCATGGCACGCATATCCGGAGACCTTCACCGATCCCGTATTTTCCGATGATATCCATGTACTTGATACCCCAGATACGTATATTATCAATCTGAAAAACCTTCATGTGCTCACGGATTATATGCAGCAGCCGGATATGCTCTCTCCCGAGGGGAAGGTCCGCCATCTGATCCTCTCCGAACAGGGCTTCACCTCCGACTCTCCGGAGCGGGGCGGCCAGGTCCTGGAGCTCCAGGCCCAGTCCATCGCCGAGGCCTACCAGGCGGCCAAGGCCAACCCTTATGTGGAAGGCTTTTTCTTAAACCGCATGCACGACGAGCCTTCTCTTCTGGGCGCCCACTACGCCTTCGGTCTCATCGGCACTGACGGGACAAAGAAGCCAGCCTGGCAGACGTATAAGGATCTCCAGTAAAACGAAAAAAGGGATCCGGCCTACCGGCACAGCCTGGGGTCCACCTCCAGGTACTGCTCCAGGATCCGGATCCCCTCCTGAAACTGATTTTTATGGGTTCCAAAGGTCTCGCTCCTGCACAGGAAAAAACCAGCCTTTAAATACAAGCCAACAGCCTCGTAGCTCCAGGGCTGGGTGTGCAGAAAGACCGGGACCTCTCCCCGGCCCGCGAATACCCGCAGGGCCTCTCGGACCAGGGCAGTTCCAATGCCCTGGCCTTTTTTTGCATCCCGCACTGCCAGCCAGTGAAGGGAGGGAATAAGGCTCCCATCCGTTCCCGCCTCTGTCCATGCCATGCAGACGCCGTCTGCTTCTTTGTCCATGCTTTCTGCAAACAGGCACCGGAAGGAAAGCTCCTCTTTCCGGTCCCCATATTCCTGTAAAAACCATGTCTCTGTCTGCTCCAGTGTCATGTCCCCAAACTCCCCGGCCTCCTTCTGGATCCTGGCCCAGTTTTTCTGGTCTCCTTCCCGCCAGGTACGCAGACGGTATCCTGGAGGCACACAGACCGGCAGCAGACACTGCCGGTTCCCGTCCCACTTCATGATCAGGTCCTTATACGGAATACTCTTGTCTAACATTCAGCTTTCCTCCCTGGATTTTTTATAATAGAGACAAAGGAGCGTCAGCGCCAGAAGCCAGGCCAGGGCGTGGAAAGACAGATTCCCGCGTAGCCGAAGGGCAGCAGGAGCGCACAGCCGCCCCACCGGGCCGCCAGCTCCAGGACTCCTCCTGCCATGGGCACCAGAGCCTCTCCCATGCCCTGGAGGGAGCTGCGGACGATCTGGAGAGCGCACAGAGCCATAGAAAACACGCCGATGATCACCAGATAGGTATACCCGTACTCCACGATCACCGGATCATAGGGCTCCAGAAACAGCCGGATCATCTGGCGTCCGAAACACACATTGAGGACCAGCATTCCCAAAGCCGCAGCCCCTCCCATTTTCCATGACTGGAGACGATGCCCTGGCGGATCGGTCCGGCCGTCCGGCTCCATAATTCTGACCGCAGTACACCTCCATGGCCGCAGCCAGGGTCGTAAAGGGCTGGGTCACCAGGTTTTCCACCTTCCCGGCTGCCGTGTATCCGGCGATCACCGCCGAGCCGAAGCCGTTTAAGTAGGCCTGGAGGATCATGATCCCCACTGCTGTCACGGAAAACTGGAGTGCCATGGGAAGGCCGATCCTTAAGTGCTGCCAGCCCTGGGAAAGACTTTGAGACCAGTGCCTCCGTTCCGGCCAGATGTCCGGATATTTCCTCCATGCGTACCAATGGCAGAGGACCGCGGAAGCCAGCTGGGCCAGAACCGTGGCTGCGGCCGCCCCCTCCACGCCTCCGTGAAATACCAGGACTGCCGCCAGATCCAGGACCACGTTGAGGACAGAAGAAAAAATAAGGAAATACAGAGGTGTGCGGCTGTCCCCCACGGCCCTCAGGATCCCTGCGATCATATTGTAGTAGATGGCGGCTCCCAGACCGCCGAAAATAATGCCGATATAGCCGGAGGCGTACTGGAAAATATCCTCCGGCGTATTCATGAGCCGAAGAAGGGGATCTGCCCCGACCATACTTAAAAGGGTCATGACTGCCGTCACCGCCGCACACAGCCAGCCACAGGCCGCAGCCGAGGTACGGATCTGCTCTTTGTCCCCGGCTCCGGCCCGTTGGGCGATGACCACGGAAAAGCCGCTGGTGATCCCGGTGGCAAAGCCGATGACCAGAAAGCTCATGGCCCCCGTGGCTCCCACTCCCGCCAGCTCCTTTACCCCCACCAGCCGGCCCACGATCACTGCGTCAGCCATGCTGTATATCTGCTGGAACAGGCTTCCTATAAAAAGAGGGATAGAAAACCGTAAAATGGCTTTCCAGGGCACCTGGACCGTCATGGTTTCTATCCCCCCGCATTTCTTTCTTTTCTACTTCCGCTCCCATTTCTGCCTCCATTTCCTGTACTGCCCGAGACAGTTGGTCTTAAAGCCGTCCACCTCCAGATGGTCCAGGGCTTCCCACCAGTCCGGCGTGTCTCCCAGGTTGGAAAAGACCTGGATCCCTTTCTGGTGCAGATACTCCACCTCTTCACTGCCGAAGCTCCCGGCGTTCAGTCCCACCATCATAAAAATTCCCCCCGGTCCAGCATCTCCTTCTGCTCTTCCTTCAGGAAGCGGATATTGGCTCCCAGCCGGAGGCCCTCTGGCTTTTTATGGCTCCGGCACCAGTCCTGGATCTCCCAGACCACCTCCTCCATTCCGGAAAAGATAATGCACCGGTCTGCTGCATGGCACTTTTCCGCCATCTGGATCACAGCCCCTGCGATCCCTCTTTCCATTCAGCTCCACCTCAGCAAAAAAGCCCTCCGGCTGCAGTCCGGAGCCATTGGAAGAACTCCCGGAGACTTAAGATCCGCTCCAGCCATTCCGTCCTCCAGGCACCGCCGTTCATACTCCTCCTTATACCGCCGGTACACGGCTGACAGGACCTGTTCCTCGTTCTCCGCCCGGCTTTCAACCGCTCCATCTGATAAAGGACCTCCTGCTCCGGAGCCACAGCCCAGGGATAATAATACTGCTTCTCGTTGGAGTATCCGCCCTCCGGGAACCGCTTCAGCAGATGGCCGCCAAAGGGAAGGCGCACCTGGCTCAGCTTTTCCCAGGTCATATCCTTTACCTTGCCGCTGCTATACGGCCCCTGCCAGCCCATGGTCAGCCGCCTGACATCTGCATCGTGAACACCACCAGCTTTCCGTCCCGGGTCCTGCGGACGTCCATTTCCACGCCTCCGGCCCCCAGGGCCGCCGCCTCCTCAAAGGCTGTGAGAGAATTTTCCGGCCCGGCCTCCATACAGCCTCTGTGGGCGATGGGGCAGGGCCGTCCTTCCTTCCTAAAATCAGCCATTTCCTTTCTCCCATTCATTTTCTTTCATATTGGTGTACACATAGACCGCCGCCGACAGCACGGAGAACAGGAACATGATCACCGACAGGGCCGCTGCCTTTTCATAGTGGCCGTTGTTGAACTGGGTGTACAGGGAAATTCCCATCATCTGGGGATTATTCCCGTCCATGAGATACGGCGTTGTAAAGGAGCTGATATTGCTCATGAACACGAAGGTGGCCGCCACGAAAAGATCCCGGTAGGTCAAAGGCAGGATCATCTGCCTCAAGATCCGGAACCGCTCCGCTCCTGCGTCCCTGGCCGCCTCAATGGTGGAATCCGGGATTTTGGAGAGGGCAGCCGCCATCAGCATGGTGGCAAAGGGAATGTTAAACCACAGATTCATCAGCACGATCCCCTTTCCATTGTACATAAGTCCCAGCTGCAGGTTCATTCCCAGAAGCCGGGAGATCCGGTTGATCAGCCCGGAATCACGGATCACGGTGATCATGCCGTTGACTGCCACCAGACCCGGAATAAACCGTGGCAGCAGATACAGCCGCCCGATCATCCGGCTGGCCCAGCTGTTGGAAAACCGCAGATAAATAGCCAGGAAATAAGAGATCCCGATGGCCAGGACCACTGTTACGATCACGATCTGGAGCGTATACAGGATATTCTTCCTCTGGATCGGGTCGGTAAAGAAGTAAATATAATTGTCCAGGCCCCAGCCGCCCTCCTCCAGCTGGAAGCTGCGGAGGAGGCTGGCCGCAATGGGATAGAATACGACTCCCGCCAGGATGATCAGGGAAGGAAGGATCAGCAGATAGGGAAACAGCTTTCCCAGGGTCTTTTGTCTCATGTTCTGTCTCTCCTTATACTTATTCAAGGGTTCCGATCTGGCTGTCCCATTCCTCGTAAAGCTCGGTTCCCAGATTGCCCAGGCTTCCGATGCGGAATTCCTCGATCTTCAGATCCTCGATGGTCTTTGTCAGCTCCTGATCCAGAAGGCCAAAGTCGATGACCGGGATCGCCGCCATGGAATCCAGGGCAATGTTCTGGGCCTCGGGAGTCAGCATGTAGTTGAGGAAGGCATAGGCTCCGTCCTGGTCGGATCCGATGGACGGGATCCCCAGCACCACCGGGCTTCCGGTGAAGGACGGATCGATCTGGGTGATCTTAATGGATTCCGGGAGCGTTCCCTGCTTCATCTGGGTGATGGCCATATCGGCCCAGGCCGGGATCATGTCCACCTCCTTATTGGCCAGAAGATCCAGGGTCCCCTGGTTCTTATTGGGGTATACCACCTTGCCGGAGGATTTATACATATAGGGATGGAGCTCCTTTAAAAGCTCAAAGCCCTGGCCCCACTGCTCCTTGTTGGCCGGATCGGAGGAGGTGAGCGCCGACTCGTCCATGAAATTATAAATGCTGGTGGTCACAAAGGAGCCGCCTGCACCGCCGGAGGACGGGGTATTGTAGGCGAAACGGCCCGGATGGTCCTTGATCCACTGGTAAAGCTCCTCCGCTGTCTCAGGCGGATTTTCCACCGTTTCCGAATTATAGGCCAGGACCACTGTGGTCCCTCTGTACGGCATCACCAGGTCGTTCCGGAAGGTGGATTCCACCTGGAGAGTGTCTATATTGGGGATCTTGCTCTTATCCAGGGGAACAAAGAAATCCTCTCCGCCTTCGTCCACGTATTTCGTCACCTCGTCGCCGCCCAGCTCGATCACATCGTAATCCGTATCCGTCTGGCCTGCCTTTTTCGCGGCTACCACACGCTCAAACAGCCCCTGGGCTCCGGTTCCCGAGGTGATAAACTGAAGCTCTGCCGTATACTGATCCTGGGATGCGTTAAACTGCTGGATCTGCTTTTCAAACTGTACCCGCACATTATCAGAGCCTCCAGCCCAAACGGTCACCACCGGCTTTCCGGCAGACGCAGTGCTCCCCGACGCACTGGCGCTGGTGGAGCAGCCGGTCATCAGCATGGCTCCCACAGACACAGCCAGGGCCATCACAGCAGTTTTCTTTCCGCAGCTTACGATCTTACAATTTTTCATCATCTTTCTCCTCTTTTTTGATTTCTCATTCATGGTTCATGATTTTATATAAAACTCCCGTCTGCTTCCCATCAGGCGCAGTACTGGAAGGTTTTCGCGAAGGAAAGGGATACCCGGTCCTTCATATGGAGCTGATCGGCCACATTTCTGGCCACATAGGTCTTGATCACCTGGCGGTTTTCCACCTCCACATTGACCTCCACAAAATGGCCCAGGACCATGATGGTCCTCACGTCTCCGGAGATCTGCCCCTGGACCTCTCCTCTGGTGATGGTCACATCCTCAGGTCGCACAGCCACAGAACTTCC
>ENA-OPZZ01002178-OPZZ01002178.1-human-gut-metagenome-genome-assembly--contig:-NODE-2178-length-10262-cov-3.701332_pt1 | contig 10262 bp, 8 predicted proteins | sample MGYA00242487_ERZ504511 | MGnify/ENA primary metagenome ERZ504511 (study PRJEB26092, sample SAMD00036241) | human gut metagenome | host: Homo sapiens | study: EMG produced TPA metagenomics assembly of... | reverse complement strand
TATTTTCACGCAAAACCGCCACAAACAGTGAATACTGATGAAGCAATGGGCAACGCTTAATCATCTTTGTGCTGTGTCCAGCGTTAATATTTACCATATGGGCCGTAAATTCTGCAGAAGATTTTCCAACAACATCTGTACCTGCCATACTGTCTGTTAACCGAAGAATTATTTCGTCCTCAGACTTCCTCAGACCATTATAAAAGACATAATAACGAGGAACGGGAATCGTCAACTGCTTACTGGCATACATATCCAGATGATTCTTTTCAATATATTTCTTAAAAGCCGAGCCCGTGTAAATAAAACCACGCAGCGGCATATTCGGATTATAGGTACTCTGATGCTCGAATATATTCAAATTCCAATCAATGAGAAAAGAAAGGTCATTCTTCATCCCCATGTACAGGAAATCACTCATCGTATAAAATTCAATCGCATCTGCATCCTGATAATCACTGTCATTGACGGCATTATAAAGCGAAAGTGCCGCCTCTTTATTATTGAAAATAAATCTGAAAAGACTGTCCTTATAATTACGGTTATAATTCGTATTATCCTGCATACACATTATATCAATAGAATCTCCTTTAATTATATCAAAACTCACCGGTGGTGCAACTATTATAAATCGATTCTCTTAAAAAGTTTGTCACAACGTGTAGTCGAATAAATTATTTTTAATGTCGAAAAAAGCCAATAATTCTTATCCTTCCCAGATAAAAATTATTGGCTTATCTTATAGTTCAGTTCTTCCCTCAAGGGCTCTCAGCAGCGTCACCTCATCGATATACTCCAAATCTCCGCCTACCGGCACACCGCTGGCGATCCTTGTCACCTTGATGCCCGTCGGCTTGATCAATTTGCTGATATACATCGCTGTTGTCTCACCTTCAAGGGTGGAATTGGTCGCAATAATCACTTCCGTCACATCTCCCTGAAGTCTTGTCATCAATTCCTTCAGACGAATATCCGACGGACCGATGCCAAGCATCGGCGAGATAGCCCCATGCAGGACATGGTAGACACCTTCATACTTCTGCGTCTTCTCATAAGCTGCCAGATCCCTCGGAGTCTCAACAACCATAATGACATGATGATCCCGCTTCGGATTAGCACAAATCGGACACAGTTCACTGTCTGTCAGATTCCAACAGCAGCTGCAGTAGCGAATCTTCTCTCTGGCTGAAACAATGGTTCCTGCCAGGTTCTGCACCTGATCCTTTGGCATATTAATAATGTGAAACGCCAGTCGCTGTGCGGATTTGGCACCGATTCCCGGCAGTTTCGATAATTCTTCAATCAGCTTGTTAATCTGATTGCTGTAAGCATCCATTAAAATCCAAAGCCTCCGCCAAGGCCGCCTGTAATCTTCGCCATTGATGACTGAGATACTTCATCCATCTTACGAAGGGCTTCGTTGGCTGCTGCCATGATTAAATCTTCCAGCATTTCTACATCTTCCGGATCAACCACTTCAGGGTCAATTGTTACAGCAACAATTTCCTTCTTGCCGGAAACCTTTACCTTAACAGCACCGCCGCCTGCCGCTGCTTCAACTTCCTTCTCTTCCAGCTCTTTCTGAGCCTCTTCCATCTGACGCTGCATTCTCTGCGCCTGCTTCATTAAATTGTTCATATTACCAGGCATACCACCTGGGAAACCGCCTCTTTTAGCCATTGTTCTTCCTCCTGTTATAAGATACTATTTGATCATCACTCAAAGCCAGCTTTAAACCCAACTGTCTCTGAACAATATATATTTATATGAATGAATCAGCACTCTCTCCGATTATCTCACAAACAACCGAATTACGCCATACTAATCCTCATAAACAATGTCAATTCCCTGAAATGCCTGTACCGGATCAATAAACTGACTGGCATTCTCGGTCTTATTCAAAGGTACTGCATTCACCTTCACCAGCTTACCAACACGCTCACTGAGGGCATTCTCCAGAGCCTGACGATGACTCTCTTCCGCGAAATAACCATATCGCATATCATCCGCCAGCGCAATGATCAGCTGATTGTCCGGCCCTTCTGAAATGACAGCCCCTCTGAGCATCACTGCCATACTCGGTGTCAGATCACCGGTCACCTGCTTCCAACGATCGATAATCATCCGAAGATCTTCCGAGACTGCCTTCTGTTCCGGCTGCACCTGTACCCCATTCCCAGACTGCAGACCGCTTATGCCATCGACATCTCCTCCGGCTGCACCGCTGCCCGAAGACTGTGAAGACACCACAACCCCCGTTCGCTACTTTCTGTTCAAGAATAGCCAACCGGTTCAGAACTGCATCCAGATTCCGCTCCATGGCCGGATGACAGAGCTTGATCAATGCCACCTCCACAAGGACACGTTTCTGGGTAGAATAACGCACCTGCCCTGAAAGATCCGAAAAAATACGAATATACCGCATCAGTACCGACGCATCAATACCTGATGCCTCCTGACGCATCACTTCCAGCTGTTCCGCAGAGGCTTCCACCAGATCTGTCAGATCACCGGAGCTCTGCACCATCAAAAGATTTCTCAGATACCATGTAAAATCGACAACAAACTGCGTCAGATCCCGTCCCTGCATAACGATCTCATCTATCAGATGAATAACCCCTGAAACATCCTGACTGCAGATGCTCTTCAAAAGACTGCCGAAAACAGAGGTGTCCACTGCACCAAGGACATCCAGCACATTCTCATACTTCAGTTTCTGTCCAATATAAAATGCGTTGCACTGATCCAAAAGGCTCAAAGCATCTCGCATGGAGCCATCCGCCATTCTGGCAACATAAGCCAGCGCTGCATCTTCTGCATCAATGCCTTCCGCATCAGCCAGTTCCCTCAATCGTCCGGCGATGGTTCCTGTGGAAATACGTCTGAAATCATATCGCTGACATCTTGAAAGAATGGTAATCGGAATCTTGTGTGCTTCCGTCGTTGCCAGAATAAAAATAACATATGACGGCGGTTCTTCCAATGTCTTCAAAAGTGCGTTAAAAGCACCAATGGAGAGCATATGCACCTCATCGATGATATAAACCTTATACTTGCCTTCCGAAGGAGAATAAGCCACTTCCTCTCGAATCTCACGGATATTGTCGACACCGTTGTTGGAAGCCGCATCAATCTCGATTACGTTCATAGAACGCTGCTCATTGACCGCACGGCACATGGCACATTCATTGCATGGGCTGCCATTCACAGGGTGTTCACAATTCACTGCCTTTGCAAAAATCTTGGCAATGGACGTCTTACCGGTTCCTCTTGTACCGCAAAACAGATAGGCATGTCCGATACGATTCATCTCTATTTGATTTTTCAATGTTGTAACGATATGATCCTGTCCTCTGACTTCGTCAAAATTCGATGGACGCCACTTACGATACAATGCCTGATAAGCCATAATCTACCGCCTCTATCTAAATTACTTATTATAGTTCATTACCGAAACTGATACCCATATCTCTTGCTTCGCGGATAATATCCGACTTCGGATCAACGGTCTTAAGTCTTCCGGCCACTTCCTTCAATGGTACCGGAACGATCTCATTATTCTTAAATGCTGCCATACAGCCATACTTACCCTCAAGGATCATTCGACCTGCCGCTGCTCCCAACCGAGTGGCTACCACACGGTCATAGGCATCCGGACTGCCGCCGCGCTGCGTATGACCCGGCACAACAATTCGTACTTCCTGACCCAGGGCATCCTGAATCTTCTTGCCAAGTTCATAGGAAACCGACGGGAACGGGCTGTTCGCCTTCTTCTTCTGGTATTCCTTCTTGGACAGCTGTGCATCTTCCTGGGAAATCGCGCCCTCTGCAACCGCAAGAATACTGAACCTCTTGCCAGCCTTGTTGCGCTGTTTCACCGCCATCAGTACCGCGTCGAAATTGTACGGTATCTCCGGCAAAAGGATAATATCCGCACCGCCCGCAATACCTGCATGTAATGTCAGCCAGCCAACCTTATGCCCCATCAGCTCTACAATAAATACACGGCCATGGGATGCCGCTGTTGTATGAATACAATCAATGGCATTCGTTGCAATATCCACTGCACTCTGAAAACCGAATGTCATATCCGTTCCGTAAATATCATTGTCAATAGTCTTTGGCAGAGAAACAATATTCAAACCTTCTTCGCTGAGCAGATTCGCTGTCTTCTGAGTCCCATTGCCGCCAAGGATCACAAGGCAGTCAAGCTTCAGATTGCGATAAGTTGCCTTCATCGCCTCAACCTTGTTAAAGCCATTCTCACCAGGCACCCGCATCAGCTTAAAGGGCTGTCTGGATGAACCCAGAATCGTTCCTCCCTTTGTCAGGATACCGGAAAAATCATTCGGCTTCATCAAAATATAGTCATTATACATCAGACCTCTGTATCCCTCTTCAAAACCAAAGATCTGTGTATCAGGATCCGCGTTGTACAGTGTCTTCGCAACACCACGCATTGTTGCATTCAAAGCCTGACAGTCGCCGCCGCTTGTCAGCATACCTACTCTCATCATTCACGCCATCTCCTTTGTTTAGAATATGTCCTCTTCTCTTGTTATACTATATAGTAAAATAAGCAGAAATTCAACCAGAAAATCAGCTTTTGCCTGGATAAGCCAGATTTTTGCGAATATATGTTCTTTTTTCTTGACATTCACATTTCCTCTGGTATAAGATATATATTAGGAATTTCTGAATCCAACTAGAAATTAAATTATATATACAGATAATGACGAAACTTTATAACTCTTCCTTCTGATGAACCTATCGATGAATCCATTCAAAACAGGTGCTTCTGTCACGGCCAGTACTTAGACACTGTTTTTTAGTGTCTTATGTACTGCTGCCAGTGACAGGCAGTGCGAACGTGCCTGCTTTGAATGGATTCATCGATAGGTTCTCTAAGACTACAATGTTTCGTCATTATCTGGCCACCACTTTTTGAAAGGATTTTTTATTATGGCACCAACCAATTCTTATAATGCCGACAGTATTTCCGTGCTGGAAGGTCTCGAGGCCGTCCGCAAGCGTCCCGGCATGTACATCGGCAGTGTCTCCCGCAAGGGCCTGAACCACCTCGTCTATGAGATTGTTGACAACTCTGTGGACGAGCATCTGGCCGGTTTTTGCAGTGAGATCCATGTGACATTGAACAAAGACGGCTCCGCCACTGTTTCTGATAATGGCCGAGGTATCCCTGTTGGCATGCACAAGAAAGGCATTTCCGCGGAGCGTCTTGTATTTACAACCCTCCACGCCGGAGGTAAGTTTGATGATTCTGCCTACAAGACAAGCGGCGGTCTCCACGGCGTTGGCTCATCTGTTGTCAACGCATTGTCTGAATGGCTGGATGTGACGGTCAGCCGCGAGGGCTGTACTTACCACGACCGCTATGAGCGCGGTGTACCGACCATTCCGCTGGAGAAGGGACTTCTGCCTGTCATCGGCCGCACCCGCAAGACAGGCACCACGATTTCTTTTCTCCCGGACAAGGAGATTTTTGAAAAGACATGGTTCAAGGAAGATGAGATTAAGAGCCGTCTCCATGAAACTGCTTATCTTAACCCGGAATTAACTATTATATATGAAGACAAACGTGTCACGCCTGAGGAACAGGAAGTTTATCATGAACCTGACGGTCTGGCCGGATTCATCCGCGACCTGAACCGCAATAAAGAAGCACTTCATGATATTGTCTGCTTTAAAGGCGAGTCTGAAGGCATCACTGTTGAAGGTGCTTTTCAATATGTGAATGAATTCCATGAGAACGTCCTTGGTTTCTGCAACAACATTTACAACGCAGAAGGCGGTACCCACATTACCGGCTTCAAGTCCGCTTTCACGTCCATTATGAACGCTTACGCCCGTGAAATAGGCATTTTGAAAGAGAAAGACGGCAATTTTACCGGTGCTGATATACGAAACGGTATGACAGCCGTCATCTCCATCAAGCATCCGGACCCGCGTTTTGAAGGTCAGACCAAGACCAAACTGGACAACCAGGATGCTGCCCGTGCCACAGGCAAGATTGTCAATGAAGAAGTCGTTCGTTATTTCGACAAGAATCTGGATACCTTGAAGGTTGTGCTTTCCTGTGCAGAGAAAGCAGCCAAGATCCGTAAGACCGAGGAAAAGGCCCGTACCAACCTGCTGACCAAGCAGAAATTCTCCTTTGACTCCAACGGCAAACTGGCCAACTGTGAAAGCCGCAATGCCGATATCTGCGAGATCTTTATTGTCGAAGGAGATTCTGCCGGCGGCTCTGCCAAAACCGCCAGAAACCGCCATTTTCAGGCAATCCTGCCTATTCGAGGCAAGATTTTGAATGTAGAAAAGGCCAGCATCGACAAGATTCTTGCCAATGCCGAGATCAAGACCATGATCAATGCCTTCGGCTGTGGTTTTTCAGAAGGATACGGCAACGACTTTGACATCAGCAAGCTGCGCTACAACAAGATTATCATTATGGCCGATGCCGATGTGGATGGTGCGCATATCAGCACCCTGCTTCTGACACTTTTCTACCGGTTTATGCCGGAGCTGATTTATGAAGGCCATGTCTATATCGCCATGCCGCCGCTGTACAAGGCCATGCCGTCCAAGGGCAAGGAAGAATACCTCTATGATGATAAGGCCCTTGAGCAGTACCGCAAGACCCACAAGGGCAATTTCACCCTGCAGCGCTACAAAGGTCTTGGTGAAATGGATGCTGCACAGCTCTGGGAGACAACTTTGAACCCTGAAACCCGTATCCTGAAGAAGGTCGAGATTGAAGATGCCCGAATTGCATCCGATATTACCGGCCTGCTCATGGGTCCTGATGTACCGCCGAGAAAGGCATTCATCTACAAGCATGCCCATGATGCCGAACTTGATATTTAAGGAGGAAATGCATGATGCAGGAACAGATTATTCGCACGGATTATGCAGAAGTCATGCAGAAATCCTACGTAGATTACGCCATGAGCGTTATTATATCCAGAGCACTTCCGGATATCCGGGACGGCTTAAAGCCCGTTCAGCGCCGTACGTTATATGATATGTACGAACTGGCTATCCGGTACGACAAGCCATACCGTAAATGTGCCCGTATCGTCGGTGATACAATGGGTAAATATCATCCTCACGGTGACAGCTCCATTTACGATGCCCTTGTTGTTATGGCCCAGGAATTCAAGAAGGGCATGCCCCTGGTAGACGGCCACGGCAATTTCGGCTCCATCGAAGGTGATGGTGCCGCCGCCATGCGTTACACCGAAGCCCGTCTTCAGAAAGTCACTCAGGAAGTTTTCCTGGCGGATCTTGACAAGGACGTTGTAGACTTTATGCCGAACTTTGATGAGACAGAGAAAGAGCCGACGGTTCTGCCTGTCCGTCTGCCGAATTTCCTTGTCAACGGTTCTGACGGTATCGCTGTCGGCATGGTGACAAGTACCCCGCCGCATAATCTCGGCGAGGTCATCGATGCCGTCAAAGCCTACATGAAGAATGACAAACTGACCACCGCTGACCTGATGCAGTACATCCAGGGACCGGATTTTCCTACCGGCGGTATCGTAACGAACAAAGACGAATTACTGAATATTTACGAAACCGGCAGCGGCAAGATCAAGCTTCGGGGTCGTGTTGAGGTTGAGCAGGACAAAGGCGGCAAGCTTCGCCTTGTCATCACCGAGATTCCTTATACAATGATCGGTGCCAATATCGGCAAATTTCTCAATGATGTTTATGCCCTTGTAGAAAGCAAGAAGACAACGGACATCATCGATATTTCCAATCAGTCCTCCAAGGAAGGAATTCGTATCGTTCTGGAACTGAAGAAACAGACAGACGTGGACAATCTGCTGGCACTTCTCTATAAGAAGACACGTCTGGAAGATACTTTCAGCGTGAATATGCTGGCGATTGCAGATGGCCGACCTGAGACGCTTGGGCTCAAGAGCATCATCGAATATTTCCTTGATTTCCAATACGATCTGACCACTCGCAAATACCAGAAGCTTCTTGCCAAGGAACTGGAGAAACAGGAAATCCAAGAAGGTCTCATGCGTGCCACCGATATCATTGACCTGATCATCGAAATCCTGCGTGGCAGCAAGAATATCAAACAGGCCAAAGCCTGCCTGATGACAGGCACTACCGAAGGCATTCGCTTCAAGAGCAAGGCCTCTGAAAGAGCCGCTTCTGCCCTTGATTTTACAGAACGTCAGGCCACTGCAATCCTCGAGATGCGTCTGTACAAGCTGATCGGTCTGGAAATGGATGCCCTGCTGAAAGATCATGATGCTACTTTGAAGAATATCGCTTCCTACAAGGATATCCTTGAGAATCATAAGAGCATGTCCCGGGTCATCAGTCATGACCTTGATATGATCAAGAAGACTTATGCCACACCGCGTAAAACCTCTATCGAGAATGTCCGTGCTGCTGTTTACGAAGAGAAAAAGGCCGAAGCTATGGAAGTCGTCGCTTTAATAGACCGTTTTGGCTATGCTAAGACCATCGATAAAGCCACTTTTGAGCGTAACAAAGAGGCCGCACTTTCTGAGAACAAATACGTCATTGACTGTATGAATACAGATAAAGCCTGCATCTTCACAGATACCGGCCGCCTCCATCTGATCAAGATTACTGATATGCCGTTCGGGCGTTTCCGTGACAAATCCATTCCGCTGGACAACCTGGGCAACTATGACAGCTCCGGCGAGAATATCATTCACATATGCAGTCTTGCATCTATTCACGATGCGATGCTGCTGTTTGTAACAAAGACAGGTATGCTGAAGCTTGTCAAAGGCAGTGAATTTGATGTCTCCAAGCGTACCGTTGCTGCCACCAAGCTGGCAGATGGCGACAACATCATCACCATCTGCATTGCAGATAACTTCAATCAATTGGTTCTGCAGACAGAAAACGGCTATTTTATCCGCTTCCCGATGATGAACATCCCAGAGATGAAGAAGACCGCCATTGGCGTCCGCGGCATCAGCCTCGGTTCCGGTGACAGCGTCAAAGCTGCTTATCCACTGGACAGCAGCCAGGAATGCACCATTATCCACAATGAAAAGGAATTACTGTTGAATAAGTTGAAACTTGTCAACAGAGGCGGAAAAGGCACAAAAGTCCGCGTTTAAACAAAAAGCCCGGCCGCCTTCCAATCAACTAAAGCACTTTTTTGGTTTTGCTGCGCCGCATATTAACAGCTTCTGCGCAAAACTCGCCCTTACGGGCTCAGACATTGCTTCGAAGCTGTTGCTATGCTCGCAAAATCTGCAAAATCGTGCTAACGTTTGACTGGAAGGCGGCCGGGCTTTACTCTTTTAAGATGTGGCTTTCATACTCATTCTTAAGTTATCACAAACATCTTCTGCCGCTTCTATTTTATCTGTCCAGCACCATCTGGTTATATTCCAGGAATCTGAAGCCCCAGCGCTCATAAAGGCGTTTGGCGTTGACATTACTTTCTGTAACTTCGATTCTGAAGCGCTTGTATTCCGGATAATGGTCCACAATCCAGTGATAGGCTTTTGTGCCGTACCCTTTTCCCCGGCATTCCGGTGTAAAGTACATTTCTTCCATGAACATGCACATTCCGCCGACTTCCGATGCATAATAGCCGGTCACATAACCATATCCGACAACTTTCTCATCTTCCAGCATCACCAGACCGCTGATATATGGCATCGTCGGGTCTGTGGCCGCATCAAATGTACGCTCCAGCACCGCTGTGTCTACATCGTGTTCAACTGCCGGACTATGATAAAAGGTAATCACCATCGGCATAATGACCGCTTTATCTTCCACTTTCATTTCTCGGATATTAAACATACTATTTCCCCCATTCCTTCTATATTCTACAACAATTTCTATCTCATATCCGTCCAGCATGGCGGAAGATTCTGAACTTTCATACGAATTGGCTCAGGATATGTCTGTCCCTTCAAATCCAGTTCGACTTTCTCAATAACTTCCGGCTCAACCGGTTCATTGACCTCAACCCCCGGAATCGGGAAATCAACAGGTCTTGTCTTCACTTTTTCAAGACGCCATATCTCATCCATGCCTTCAATAACTTTTCCAAAAACAGGATAGATTCCCTTATGATCCGGGCAGTCACGCAGCGGGAAAAAGAATTCGCAGCTGGCCAGTCCATCCTCACCATAACCACCCATGCAGACACAGCCCGGATGGGAATCCAACGGTTCGATCTCCGGATGCAGTTCAAACTCATTCGGAATCAGATACTGGCACTCCTTGTG